>Ga0116231_10006022_pt1 | contig 23506 bp, 21 predicted proteins | sample S1TSphgellanicum_2_FD_89695 | JGI IMG/M metagenome (GOLD analysis project Ga0116231, IMG submission 89695) | Host-associated microbial communities from peat moss isolated from Minnesota, USA - S1T2_Fd - Sphagnum magellanicum MG | ecosystem: Host-associated > Plants > Peat moss > Unclassified...
TGATTCTAAAAATTAGCAAAAATTAAATAAAATTCTTTGATTTTTTACTTCTTAAATTTTCTTTATGGCTATATTTGGTAAAATCTTCTTGACCATTTTTGTAACAACAAAAGAAAAGTAAAAAAAAAAAAAAAAACATTTGTCCCCATTTCCAAAAATTTGCGAAGAAAAAAAAGAAAAAAAGAAAAAAATTCTGTTTGATAACATAGCAATATTTAATAATTGAATTTTTTGGGCCATTTAGGTTCAATAAGAAAAATAAAATAAATATTGTACAATTCGATATTGTAGTAAATAATGATGCTAGTGTGCTCGAGAGTTTCTTTTAAATGTTCCGCATGCTAGGCAGGTATTTTTGAAATTTTTGGCAATTTCAAAAAAGCAATTAATGAGTGCCTAAGCAGGCTAGGTACTATGGGGAGTAATTTTTGAAAATTCAAAAAATAATTAATTTTTTAAAAAAAGGCTGAAAATCATTGTAAGAAACAGCGAATAACAGAATCCCCGTTCATCGAAGAAAAGCCTGTCACGCATTTCTCATCCACCAAGGAAGCAGAAGACATGTCTTACATTCATTCATGGTTAACAGATATAAACTTTTCATTCATTCACGAGGACACATCTCTTGTTCATTGACAGATGAGGTTTCTCATCCACGAATAAAGACACGTCTCTCATTCATTAAGACATACAAAGTTTAACATCCATGAAGGTAGAGTCTTCCTCTCTCATTCATTATTAAGACATAGGATGTTTCCATCCACGAAGGAGGAAGACACATCTCTCATTCCGCAAGATAGAAACTCTTTCCATCCACGAAGGCATATTTCTCGTTCATTGAGACATACAGTTTTTTTCCCTTCCAGGAAGGAAAGACAAAGACATGTCTGTCGTTAAATAGGAGATTTAGATGAATGTTTTTCTCCATCCACGAAGGAAGAAGACAAGTCTCTCATTCGTTAAAATTCACAAAAAGATTTTCCATCAACGAGGGATTACAAACAAAAAATAAATTGTTGATGATTTTGATCCAACCGCTCTGTTTGTTATTGGATGAATTTATGTTCGCATCCACTTACACGCCAGGGACAAGCCTGGAAAAGCCATAATCGGAGGATGATGATTCTTCTTCGTCTGTCTTCTTCGTGTGTCCGTGACTCGACCGTTGCGCGTTTTCCGCCCTTTCGTATTTCCGTTTTCGCTGTTCCTCCTTCTCCTCCGCCATCGCTCCTTCTCTCTTCTGTTCTTCGCCACTTTTGCAGAGCAAATGTGCGGACAAAAACTGCATAGCAAATCGTCTCGAAAACTCAGATCGATTTGCAGTCTTGTCTCCATGGTTTCTCAATGCAAAACCAAAACAGAAACTTGAGGATATTTTTGCTTTCTGAGGCACTAGGGTTTGCGAGAGAGAGAGAGAGAGAGAGAGAGAGAGAGAGAGGACTGCATATTTCTCAATGCAAAAACAAAACAAAAATTTAGGATACTTCTGCTTATTGAGGCATTTGGGCTTGCAATAGAGAGGGAGACAGATAGAGAGGAGTCAGGAGATGGAAGATTCATAGAGAGAGACAGAGGCAGGGACAGAGGTCTCGAAGAGGTCTCAGGAGATGGGAGTTTCATTGTGTATGCGGAGTATGTGGCAAGGGTTGTTTTAGCTGCTTGATCGAGTGTTGTTGCAATTTGCGTGTAAAACAAGTGCTCTGGAGTGTTGACAATGCCGCCGCGGTTCACAGCCTCGTCTGGGCCTCTGTCTCCCGCTGTCAAGGAGAACAGGACTCAGAGAATAGGTGTGAATAACGGCTTCGTAACTCCATCAAGCTCTCTCCGGCGAGTGGTGAAGCCGCTTGGAGAGCACAAACCGGACAACTGCTCTCCAAACCTTGACTCCTCCCCACAACAGGAACAGCAGAAAACAACACCAAAGGTTGACAAGGCATCAAAGGGGGAAGAAAAGCCTGCTCCAGATGACAAGGGATCAAGAGGAAAGCACTCTTCATTGGCAAGGGACATTCTCTCAAGGAGGGTTGGACACAACAGCCATGGACCTTGCTCCTTGGCGTCAACCTTAAAAGTGGATGTTGGTCCAAGACACAAAGGTTTGGAAACGTCGTCAACAGATCGCTCTTCAGAGAGCTCTCTAAAGAGAAGCTCTCAATCTGGATCCATTCGACATGGCAGGGGGATGATGATGGGTTGTAGTAATAGTGGTTCCAGGTCAAAAGGGGAGATTGAAGGATTGAGTGCTTGCAAGAAGCACATTGTGTTCCCCACATCTCTTGTCAAGGACAGTCCTAAGAAACAGAAGTTGTGTGTGAAGAGTTTCAAGGGTGAAGACCTTAATGAATGGTTTGCTGCACAGTCAACACCTGTGCGGGTGAAGAAGGGAAATGGCCAAGATGCAAAGACTCCCCCCTCACAAAGATCAACTTCCCCAGAGTTCGTGAATCGGCCAGTGAAAACTGGAAGCTCAACAGGTAATAGCAGTCAAGTTGATCTGTCTAAACATCTTGCAACAACGGTCACAGAACCAGCAACAACTCCAGCATTCAAGAGAGGGAAAGTGGATTTTGCCACAGAAAGATCATCTTGCAAAGAGTTTGAGACCAAGGACGATGAGAATCATGAGGTGATGCTGCTCCCACAGCCATCAAAGTCTCCAGAGTTGAAAAGGCGTGGTGGTGGTCCTGTTGCATGTGGTAGCCATGGTAGTGATGTTAGCAAGGAGAGTGGGAGGAAAGAAGATACACCTCCACCATTGCCAACCAATTCCCCAGAGTTTGTGAAGCGGGGTTTGGTTCCTGGAGCAGGTGGTTGTTTTGGTGCAGGTCCAATTGCAGGACCTGAGGGGGTGGGAGTAGTTAGGGACAGGCGGAAGTGCAAGCCCCGAGGCATCTTGATCATTGATGCAGACAGCCTGGGTAGCTCTGGTAGCTCAGGAACCAGCTCAGAGCTTCAATCTGTGCAGATGATGTCTGTGCCAGCCATGGCATCTGTGGAATGGATGGTTGCTGAGGATCATGCAAGTGAAACTCTTCAACATCCAAGCATGGATGTTGGTACTGAATCTGATGCACTGAATGTAGGTCCAACCATGCTCACATCTGCTCTCTGTGATGTGGTAAGATTTGAAGAAGATGCTCTGCCTGGGGAAGAGCCTGTGGACAACAACTACAATGTGACAGGGAAAGATGGGTGTCTTCATCAGTTGAGCAGGCTACAGATGACAGAGAGTTCAGGGTTAAGTCTTGCTGGGCTTTCACTGTCAGATAGCAACAGACAGATGCCTGCATTGAATGTTAGATCCAGTGCAGTCCTGCATGGGGATTTCATGAGACAGTCTTTAACATTTATGCCAACGGCCAGTAGGCTTGGTGCATCTGCAATATTGAGGCCAATGCAGGAGGTTCCTTCCAGCCCACAGTCTACGGGGTGGTCTCCAACATCTACTGTGGATTCTCCACCTGAAGAAGCTGCAGTCTTGTCACATCAGTGTGACATAAGCATGGTGGATGTTGAAGCAACAACTCAGGTGTATGCTACTGATTCTAGTGTGGGCCCAAGGGAGGAATTTGTGGGTGACAGAGAGCTCTGTGATTTTCATGTTGATAACACAGTGCAAGCATCTTCTTGGATCTGTCTGCCGGAGACTTCACCTTCTTCCTCCAATTGTTATCCCCAAGAAACCTTTGATTTACGCCCTATCAATCCATTACTGTGTTCTGTTAATAGCTCTCCCCCTCCTGACCTTTTTCCAACTTCAGCACAGATGGATGTTCCCCTGAGGGGAAGCATGAGCTGTCAAAATAGTGGTGGACAGAGTCCATTGTGTGAGCTGCTTGACAGCAAGGATGGAGGATTTGAATTTCAGTCCCCTTTGACAGAAGGTGAGATATCACCAGTGAAATCTATGTTGCCAAATATTGATTGTTCACCCATGGACAGTGAGGCAGACACGGTCTTGGGTGCATCCCCTAGCAACATAAGCAGTGGTTTCTCTGGAAGTCTCTGCACAGTAAATACTCCAGGATCTGGTACATGTGTGGAGTCGCACCCTGTGTCACCAGTGGAAGAGGCAGTTGACTGCAGCTCAAGAGGAACTGATCATAGTATGCAGAGGTTGCAAGTTGGCTCCTCTGCTCCCTCCCAAGACAGAAGAGAACAAGTTGAGGTTGGCAAGAAGAACTCAAAGTTCCAGGGTGGCATGAATAATGGTCTTCAAAGAGATTTGATGCAGAGCACCCTGCTTTGGTCTGCAGATGAAATATTATCTATGAACCAGAAAGAGATTGGCAGGAGGGTAAGACTTTTTATTGCATGGATCATTCTTGCCTTGGGCCCAGATTAGTTTTGCACTTATTTTGGAAGGCCAGTCTCTTCCCTGCCATATCACTCTGATCTCAGATTGTTCCTTGTAGCTTAGGAAGAAACTGTCCAAGGTTCTCAGCTGTAACGTGGAGAAGGAAAATGTAGGTCTGATTTTTGGAAGTTGGTGGCCATGGTTTCCCTTATGGTTTCTTTTCAAATTATGCTTCTCCAAGGTTTGTGTTTGGTGGGAGGTTGTGGGTGCTTAGTGTTTAAATAGTCAGTGATTTCTTGGTCTCCTCCCAGTGTTGAATACAAAGTGGACACAGTATGTCTACAAAGTGATTCAAAGCATTGAGTGTGTTCATTGCAGGTGCTGGATGATTTGCTGGAAGAGGAATTGGAAAATGAGTTGGCTGTGGAGGTTGAACGCAGGAAAGCTAAGTGGGAAACTGCTCAGGTGAAGAATTGAGGCTCTGCTCTAATGCTCTTGCTTCAAATATGCTTTGTTAGGATTTGGTAGACATGGCATTTAATGTCACAAACCCAACAATGAATGGGATTTGATGCTGTCTTCATAGTTGTTCGTGATGAATTTGAAAGCAACTTGTCTTGGAAAGCAGTCAGTGGGGCCTACCAATTAGTAGGGCATTCTTTACTGACGAGTTGAGAAGAGTTGTTGGGAGGTGATTGTTGCAGCAGCTCAGGGGCTTGCTTATGTTGTAGTATTTTGGTTCTGAAGGTTAAGGAAAATGGGCGGGTAGCAGCAGGCAGAAAATGCAGATAGCAGTGGCAAAACTGAAGCTGGTGGTTCTGTCAAGGGTGGCAACCTGGATGGTGCTCTCAAATTGAAACCTGAGCTTCTCATTCCAGCACTGTATGCACACAATGACCCCACATTGCACAGCATAACATGAGAACAAATGATCATAGTGTTGTAAAGACATGCTTGCTGTCACCAAAAGATTATTCACTGCATAATGATGAATCCAAAATGATGATAACCATGTTGCAGAGCACATATTACAAAGTACTATAAGCTTATGCTTTTTCTTGGCTGTGCTTTGAGAAAACTGACTCAACAAATGCAGGGCAGAAGAAACAAGGCGACTTGCAATCAAGGATTCACATAATGTAGCTGAATCAGGTTTCAGTGCACTGCCATCAGGCAGCTTCTGCAAATTCCTCAAAAATCACAATGGGTGAGTTTTTATGTTGTCCAACTGTATATGTGTAGGGCTGAATTATCTCCATGTTTCTCAGTGTAGGGTTGTTTATAGAAGATGGTTACCCGATCTCCATTTATGTCAGACACGTCTGCCTTTGATTCTACTGGTTGAGATGGTGTGGAACAAGTTTTTCCAGCAGCACTGTGCTCTGAAGTGCTCATAAGAAGTGGGGAGGATGGGGTTTTGCTTGCAGTTTGAACAGTGCATCAATATCTGCAGATGGTACATAGGGAGGCATTTCTGATTTGAATCTGAAGATTAGATCACCTGCGACTTTTGCCACTGATGAGACACAATTCGATAAGAGACCAGGATGGGTAGACTACAGTTGGAGAAGAGACTAGTAGAGGTAGTGCACAGTTGGAGAAAAGATCACGATAGGTTACACAATGGACAAGTGTCCTCTGTATGCCTATTTGTACAGTATAATGCAAGGAGGCAAGCTGTAATGTGAGGTCTAGGGTCAAGAATTGGACTGCTTCCCTGAACTTGTATAGGTGACATACATGATATCACTTAGAGCATCAGCTTGCTAAATGTATTCCTGTAGAGATTTAGAACTATATATTGGTTGGAGTGCAACAAATGCTGAAGGGGATTTGGTAATTATGCAGTTCGGTCCACAATGTGAAGATCCACAAGCTGGTCTTGGTCAGTTTTTTGGGCAACCCCTCCATAATGGAAATTTTGAATTGTTTGCACTTCTCATGGCAGTCAAAGTTTCCTGCTTCCTGTTGCTCATGTATGCAGGCAACCAGGGCAAGTGTCCAAATTGTTCGCAATGGTAATCTTGAATTAGTTCCACAACCACTCCTGATAATGACTACATGGTTCTGAATTGGTTTGAATATATAGTTCTGAATCTGTTTGCGGACATGTCACTGTAATGTTCAGAGAGGCAAGGGTGGAGGGAGGCCTTGTGTATGAAGATGGGGAGAGGACTCAAGGTAAGAAGTTATCAACAGTGTCAGTAGTGGCAATTGGAGGTTCAACCAGAAACTTGTGGTCTTCAACTGTGTCCACCATTGTGGAATTTTTGCCAGCATGACCTTTCATGCAGCTCCAATTGTGGGACTGTCACCAACGGCTTGAAAACACATCTTGCATCATCACTCTTGAACTCCAGAAGATGCAGCCCTTCCACTGTTGTGAGATGATGCCTCTGAGTGCAGCGACAAGTAAGAATGCCGGTGGTATTCATGCTCCTCATCATCAGGGATTGCAATAAGAAAGCTCCAACCTTAATCTTGTGAAATGAGTTTGTCAGAGGAATTAGCAGAGCGTGGTTTAATATGCATGGTTTCAAAGTTTGGCTTCAGGTACTTCTGAATAACATCTCTAAAGAGATTCTAAGTTTTGAGGGAGTGAAAACAGAAACTGGCAAATCTACGGGAGTTTCAGGTGGTGCAGGAATTCTGGATCAAATAACCTGTGAGCATCCTCATCTTGCAAGCTGATGTAATTTCTGCTCTCTCTGTTGAAGCTTTTTACATTTGTTTGGGTTTTACATTTGAATGAATGCCTGAGAGAGTAGTTCACAAGACGTCTCACTTCTTGTCAGGGTCTCATCACTTACTTTGAACCGTTGCCTAGGTTGTGCACAAGCTCATGGAGCTCTCTAATGTTGAGGTCATTAGATGGGGAAGGTCCTATATCTTTCAAGAGGGATGTGTCATCATCATAGTAGTCATTGTTGATTCACTTATTACAAGAACCATTGCACTTATTGTAACATGAAGCAAAAGAACACAACACACGAAGGTATTCCTTGCAAAGATCATGTTCTTAATAGAGATTTTGTTTTGTTTTGTTAGGACTCAGTTCATTGTGAATTGGGAGTTATCTCCGGGAGTGTCTCTCATGTCTCATGTTTTGTTTTACAAAATGAAACTCATCTCACAAATCTGAGAGTTATCATCTCAGGTAGTGTTTGTTGTGGGTGGGCGGGGATGAGAAGGACTTTTTTTTTCCATTTTTGCCTGGTTCCCAATGTGTTCTCACTATGTTCCAAATCAAAAGATATTGTGAAGGAAAATAATTAATATTTAGGAATATTCCATTTGTTGAAATGAATTTTTCAAAATTAATTAATTAAATATTTGATGGACATGTGTTGAAATGGCCAAGGTACTACTACGGTATGAATTTTATTTGTCTTTTTTGACATCGCTCTAGCAGGCACTTGTTTTGTGGTACATGTGCAGCCATTCATGGTTTTAATGTACTACTTCTTGATCCATATTGTATTCGACTCCATGTGTGGGTGATGATGTGTTCTCCCCACACAAGAGGCACAAGGGTGAGACAAGAAGGCCTTGTGCCTCTTGTGTGAATTGTCACATATGTGGTGTTTATCTCACATCTTGAACAAGGGGTGCGTCACACTTGTGGCCTTGCCCATTTACATTAAAATGTACCTTACCCTAAGGTTAGTTTTGTCATTAAAATAATCGTCAACATAGTGAAATGAAAATTTGTGAAAATATGAAGTTGACACATGTTGAAAATCATCATAATCATCATAAGCTATACACTCTCAATAATTTCACTACTCATATCGCAATATTAAGTTACATGATGGGGGAAATTTTTTTTGATAATTATAAAAAAAATTCATTTTTGAAAAAAAATTATTCATTTTGTCAAGGTGGAAACTGACCCTAGGCTACCTTATCTTAAGGCAAAAGAAGAAGAATTATGAAAACTCAAATATTTCACCATGCAAAAATATAATCTTCAAAAAATCCTCTGAAAGAAACCAAAAATAAATCCTTCAAGATATTATAATTCTATGATAACTAATCTCAAGTTTCAACACAAGCCAAAATATCATCTTCCAAAAATCCTCATATGTATAAAAATAAACCTATTATTATTATTACCTAGTAGGGGCCAAAATCTGTTAAGCTACTATTATACTCTATAATGAATCTAAACACGATATCCTTGCCTTGGTAGGCAAGGCCAACAAATGTCAAACTAGAAAACCACCACATATGTTTTACATTTGGAATGGATGAAATCACACAGTTTACATCACACATGTGTCACGAGTCAAAAGCCTCTTACTAGGCTACTGTATAAAGAACCATCTTATTCTGTTAGGGTTTAGGGTTTAGGTTTCGGGTTCATCCGAGGTGGGGCCATCCTAGCACTACAACGAGGTGCACACTAGTTGAGGAAAAGGTCGAAAAGCAAAATTCAACTTTCCACAATACATAAGTTGTTAGTGTTTAGGTCTAAAAAGTTTTTTTTTTCTTTGACAAATTTTCTCCACTTGGTGACCCCAAAAAAATAAAAATAAATGCAGGCTTAACTCATACAAAGAATTTTCATGGAAAAAAAAACACCAATAAAGGAAAAAAAATCTTAAATTGCCATATTTAGACAACATCTTTTGACATGTGGGCCAAAAGGTTTTGGCCTTCTTGTACTTAATTAATTAAGAAAGTCATTCCAAATGTTAATTACCATAACCAATTACTAAACTATACCTCCAATAATTCATATTAATTAGTTGTGTGGACACCCAAAGTTCTCCTCTCCCCCCACCCCCCACCCCCCCCAAAAAAAAATTAAATAAATTCTGATAGGCCTTTTTTATCAACTTGTGACAAGAATAATACTCACACACTATTGGACACTCTTTAAACAAAATTTAGAGTAAGAGAACTTTTTGGTAAATGATTTGCAATACTTTTCATTGCCCTTTGAATCTAGCTAGGGCTTTTCCCCCATATGGGCAATGGTAGGCTTTCTCCATAGAGTGGTGTGTAATACACATCTCATCTCATACCCGCTTGGCATCCATTTGTTGAGATCACACATGACAATGAACATAGGAAGGACCCCTAATGCATTGAGAGATGTTTGTTGCATCCATTGCTTAAGAAGTCGATTTTTTTCATTCATGCAATTGATCTCTTGTCAATTGTGTTGACAATGTAATCTTGTCCAAAGATAGGGTTTGCACTTTAATCAACATTGTTATTCCAAATCTCGTTCGTGTTTGTATTTTATCTTGGACAACTTTGACATCAAAATTTTGCACCTTTAGAGGTGACCCAAGTTAAAAGAAAGGAACTACAAAAATGAATGCTCCAAGAGCCCAATTCATGCCCTTAACAATTTTTTTTTGGGGATTATTTACACAACAACTAATGAATTTTTTTTAAAGAAGCTTGTGTCAACAATGTAAGGGGATGAAGAAGGGTTAGGAAGGCTCGTCCCATTTGTTGTTAACAACCTTTTTTAAACAACGAGTTTCAATTACATTACAAAAGATGGCGAGATGTTAAACACTTCTCATTGAGCTCTATTCGACACATTGTCTAGGTAACGATGCAACACCTACACGATGGTTTTGTGAAGACTTTGATTGATGCTTTGTAAAAAAAGGAATTTGAACCAAAAAAAAAAAAACCCTATTGTAATGGATGGTGAAATGTCCAAAATAGGTCCAAACAATGTGTGAGGGGATGTTTTGCTCATCCCCAAAAGATGCAAGCCACTTCTATCTTAGTTTTTTGTGCCATGTGGTGGGATTGATCACATTTTGGCTTACTCAAACCACTTATGAACCCCATTTATCCCCATATTGGACTTTCTCATAGTTGTAGGTATCACGAGTAATTATGTGCTCAATGTGTGCTCAGGCATGTTAGGATAGTTTGCATTATTGTTTACTCTAGACAAATGCTGCCTTTTGTTTTTGTCCATTTTCGTTACCTTGTCTTCTTGTTTCCTTGCAACAAAGTTGGGAAGATTGCTTACTCGATGTTTTATGAATAAGTTCTAGTAGGTGGCCAACAATATAAAAAGGAAGGATGCTCATATTTTTTTCTACTTTCATCATGTAAATACGTAACCAAATGTGACTAAATCTTCTTATGAATGAATGAATGAATGATCACCACTTCAGCTACCTGAATCACAAAATTGGAATAAAAGAAAACAAACCGCGATGCAAGTTATAACATTTTTTTTCCCAAAGATTCAAAAGATTGCCAAAGGATTCAAAAGAGGAAAGATTCTAAAATATTCAATTTTAGGGCATAGGATCTTCTTCAGAATTAATTAAAGTATTGGATGGACATGTGTTTGAGAATCTGTTCCTGTTACTGTATGTTAGAAATTCAGATAGATTCATTGAAAGAGTTCTGGCCCCTGGGGATGGGGGGAAAAAAATATTGTTCTGCTTTTTAGAAAAAAATTAAAAATAAATGTGGGTAAGTTAAAGCAGCTCCAGTGGTGTTCAGTATGTGACGCTTTCAAAATTATTTTCACATCCAAGTTTAGTTATTTACGTTTTCTCAACCCCACCTAAGAGAACTGAAACAGGGATAGCAAATAGGTGGGGGACTAATAATAGCAAACCACTTGGACTAATCAATATGATGGGCCAATCAGAAAAACTGAGCAGCAGCAATCATGTCATATTTATTATAGTCTTTTCTGCAGGTGCAATGTTAGCTGCGCCTTTCACCAGCCATGGCGAACTGTGTAACTATGCTGAGCTAAAAAAACCATTTTCCTGAACCGAACCGGCATGTTTTGACTTTTCTTCATCCAATTTTAATGTGGAGGATCATATATTGAGCACCGCTGAAGATGCTCTTAGTTCCTTTTCAAGGGAGATTTTTCAATGTTTTTAGTGCAATAAAAAGCTTGGATGATGTGGAGGAGGAGGAGGAGGATGAGGAGGGAGTCCACATGTGTGCATCTTCCATTGCCCAACACTTTTTGCCCAAAAACCCAGTTGGCAGGCAAATCACAAATCTCTCCTCACTTTCTAGATTCAGTCACAAGAAATCTTCTTGTTTTTTGGAAACATGAGAGAGAGGCCCCACATGGGAGAAGAAAAAGGAGAAGGAGAAGAGGGGCAATAGGGTAGTTAGTAGTGTGCATGATTGTTGCATAATTTTCTCACATTTTAATGAGCTTTTTCTTTCTTGAGTTTGCACAAGTTTTTGCAATTTGCAAAATTTTCATGATATTATTATTATTATTATTAAATTTGTTGCACAATTTGTTGCATTTTGCAAAAGTCATGGACTTTTTCTACCCTTTGGGCAGTTTGCAAGTTTTATGAGGTTGGGTTTTGTTTTTTTTTTCCTTTGGGTTTTGCATTGTTTGTTGTTCTAAAATTCATGAACTTTTATTTTCTACCCTTTGGATTGCATGATTTTGTGTGTTGGGTTTTCTTTTGGGTTGCATGATTTGTTGTAAGATGATGTTGCATTTTGCAGATTTGTGAGGGTAGGTTCTTTTTCTTCCTTTGGGTTGCATGAGTTTGTTGTTGCATTTTGTTGCAGGATTGTGAGGTTGGTTTGTGGCATGATCATAATGTTGCATTTTTTCAGATTTGTGAAGGGAGGTTTTTCTTACCCTCTGGGTTGCATGATTTGTTGCATTTTTTTGTCAGGTTTGTGAGCTTGGTTTTTCTTCCTTTGGGTTGCTGCAGGATTTGTTGCATTTTGCATTTGCGTGAACCTTTTTTTGTCCTTTCTTTGGGTTCATGGGTTTCTTGTTGCGTTTTGCAGATCTTTGAGCATTTTTTTGGTGTGTTTTAGGGAGTCATATGATTGTTGTTGCAGTTTGCAGGTTTTTGAGATTTGTTCTTTCCCTTTGCAGTGTATGATTTGGTTGTTGCATTTTGTAGATTTTTGGTGAGGTTTTGCCTCTCTGTCAGTCTTTTTGTTTTAGGGTTGTGTTTTGAGCTCACGAGAAATGTCTCAGCAATCTTACCTTCTCTCTCATCAGCTGTCATCTCCGAGAAATCCTCTTTCTGGAATCAAGCAGCTTCACGGAGCTACATTGGGTTGTCAATTGTTTTCTTCTTCAGCTCCCAAGTCTCTCAGAAAATCATCACCAATCACAAATTCCTTCAAGCTAGCTAGACTGCAGCAGAAAAAGAACTACAATAAGAGCAAGAACAAGACTGGTGGGGTGATTTGGGAATGCAGTGAAGAAGCTGGACTACAGAAAAATTGTACATTCAGACCGCTGAGCAAATGGTCTCTTTTGGTGGATTGTAGTTCCAGGGATGGATCTCAACGACTCAGTGCTGTTGAGTTTCAGGCTGGATTCAGATCAGAAAGTGGTGCTCCAGAGCAAGCAACTCACCCCGGATCCCACTTGAGAACTCATCAGAGCTATGCTTTGCTGGTGGGTGAAGAAGAAGCCAAGAAGAAAACTTCTTCTGTAAGTGTGTGACTTCATCTGATCTGCAAACCTCAACTTCTTCTTCTTCAGATGCAGAATGGTTTGAATGCAATCTGTAATTGGGTTGATTTCATGGGGTGGGTTGATTTCTTGTTGCAGCCATATTATTCAAAGAGGAAATGGATGAAGCAGCTGCTCCTTTTCATGACATATTTGTTTTTGGGTGCAATTTCCTCATATGGCTTCAGGCTGAGTTTTGTTCCATCAGCAGCTCATGCTGCAACAGCCGAGGTTAAGCTTCTCAGGGAACAACCCATGTCTTCTCGCCCATCATCCTCTTTTGTCTCAGGATGCGCTACCTCCAATTTCATATCCAAATCTGTTGCTCCCAGAAAAAGAGTCTCTGGGAATTGGTCATCTGGGATTGATTGTTGTTTCTACTTCTTATGAATTTGAAATCCAGTTTTCAAACCCAGTTTCTTAATCAAAGTTCACACGAGTAACTGCAATACTCTCAGAGTACATTCTTGAACAACTTTCTGTCTGAAATCAATTTTTGTACTTTTGTGTAGATAGTTATAAAAGCTCGACCAACACTGACTCCAACTCAGAAGGTGACAACAGATGAGAAAGTCGTTTACGCCCTTGACTATTTCTTTGCAACTGAGCCTGGAGGCAAGGTAATAAATTTGCATCATCATAGTTTGTTTTTATGTTTATGTTTTTTTTGTTTTAAAAATATATATATTTATTGGTTTTTTTGGAGCACAAGGGTGGTAGGAAGAAGAACATCCTTTTTTAAAGCTCTTGAAACAAACCCCACGGTGGAAGCGGATTTGTAGTATTACTGTAGGTAGGTAGGTTTACTCTGCAGAAGCAAAAAAAAACAGACATATCATACTTACACCACAAGTTCCAACATGTACAACAGGCACTGATACTGCTTGCGATTTGTGCGGTACTGACTGCCATTGGAGGTATAATTATTGTTGAACCTATTGTCACTTCTTTTGAAGCATACATCAAGATCCGTTTATCAACACAGGTCTATCACACATCTGGATGTTGATTTTGCAGCTTCAAAAATGTAATGTTGGGGTTGCACACAAACTGATTCCTTTACTGGAGTTTGTTAATCAAGTTTATTTCATTTGGAGCCAAGAGAGCAATAGTGAATGTATTCCATGTTTTGCACTTGATGGATATATCACATCTTTTGCACCTTATGCAGATCCACTACAATTTACACTGTGGGTATGGACCCACAACAAGCATTGCAAGATTTTTTTCTAACCTGATGCACTGAGTACCCCATGTTAGGAGTGTTTTACTACTGGGCGACAAATATGGAAGGCCCCAATCTGGAGCTCCCTGAGTCGACATGGGTAGCTTGGACTTTTATCTCTGACCCAGGCTCCCATGCGGGTGAGGTCAGTCAATTCATTCTGAACTGTAGTCATATCGCCTTCTTCCTCTTGGGTTTGTCTCAGTTTGTTTGATTACAAATTTTTTTTTTGGGGGTTTGCAGAATGGGTTTCACAAGAGGTTTGTGGCAGTCCCACTATCAATGGGTGGTATGCTTTTCTTCGCTCTCTTGATCAGTTTGACGAGTGATGCAGTGAGTGCCAGAGTGGATCAACTCAACAAAGGTTCCAGTACTGTCCTTGAAGAAAATCATACATTAATTGTTGGTAAGTGGTGACATTGTCATCATCTTTACTACTGTTAGGGTGGGTGTTTCTGTAATGTGAAGATGGTGTCTGGGATTCATTTCGCTGATTGTTTGACCATCTCAAATTTCTTTAGTCTCCCACCACAAAGGGTTGTTGTGGATTGTTCTCGTAGAATACAGGATCAGCATAGTAGTACAATCTGGAAGGGGACTCATTTTCAGACAAAGTTTGCTGGACTGTTCATGAGCTTCTTTCTTGATGTTTGTTGCCTCAATGAGATTTGCAGGATGGACTCCGAAAACAATACCATTGGTGAAGGAGCTCACAGCAGCAAATGAAAACCGTGGTCGCAAGCGAACCATTGTGGTCCTGGGAGACCATGAGAAAGTGGACATGGATGCAGATCTCCGGCAAGCCCTCCCACTTTCCATGCGTAATGGATCCAAGGTTTGGATATGACTAGCTGTGCTGTAAAATTGTCTGTTTGTTGTATTTCATTTCTTCTCCTTGGAGATGAGAGAGAGGGAGAGAAAGAGAGAGAACCCATTGCGGAATTCTACTGCAAAGTGCTTTGAGGAAAGATGCATAATTCTCTAGGCTCTTATTGGCTTCAATCTGGAAGGAGACAGACTCATGGGCATATGGACGTTGATTGAAAGGGGAGCTATATTTGGGATATGCTAACAGGTGGTCACGAGAACAGGAGTTCCGACCAATGATGATGATTTGAAACGGTGTTCAGCAAGTTATGCACGCTCAATGATCATCCTCTCACCACCTGACTTGCTACCTCATGAAGCAGATGCCAAGGTAAGAAGAAGAATCTTCCTAAAAGATCAGGTGAACTAAAAAGAGTGACTCATTGCTTAAGCAGATGCCGCTAGACAGTAGCTGTCATGTCTTTACAAAATCTCAGCGAAGAAGAAGAAGACAATTAAGCTTGTAAGTTGGGGAGATCTTGCAGATCATACAAACAAGCCTGGTGTTGGCATATTTGTCAGAGCTGAAGGCAGACATAGTGGTGGAGTTGGCTGAACTGGAGAATGTTGCATTGCTAAAGCAGATGCTAGGAACTCTTATGTCTTCCAGCTCGAAGCAACAACCATCATCATCTCTTCAAGCTTCTTCTCCTTCCGTTATGACTGACCCCACTTTGCTACCGACTACAGGTGAAAGGTAAACTAAGTAGCAGCTTCCATATAGGATCATATGGGCTTGCTAAACCCTAAACCCTGATGGGTTTTGAGATCAGGTGATTATGTGATGTAATGTTGTCATGGGTGGTTTTGGGCAGGCTACAGAAGATGGTTCCAGTCGCAACAGGGGATATTGTGCTACGGATGATGGTTGAAAGGGCATTGAAACCCGAGACTGCTGCTGTGGCTGGAGAACTTTTGCGTTTCGAGGGCTCTGAGTTCCGCTTCAAGCACTGGTCTCTGTCACTACCTTCCCTTCTGCCTCCTCCTTTCTTTGTAAGGAAAAAATGAAAAACGAAAGCCAGGAGTAGTTTCTTTAGTGCAAATTCTTGTAGTCTTTGTGTCATCCAGTTTTGATTCTGAAAGCAGCTTATCAATAGCTTTGACGTAACTTGGGTTGATTGATTTATTGATTGGAAAGGGCAGGCCAGAGCTGGTTGGGAAAACATTTGGCGAGATTGTGTATCTTTTTGAGGATGCAATTGTGTGTGGAATGCGCACATTGAAACCAACACGCAATGGCAGCTTCACACTCATCAACCCACCTCTTGATACTGTCTTTCAGGTAATGTGAGATTTCCCACCTATATATGGTCAGTTTTTTCAGTATGAGGGATGGATGGCTGAGGGTTTAGGGTTTAGGGAAGGAAATCTTGAGCTAAAGCCAATGCAGTTTTTTGGGTGTGGTGATTGTTTTTGGTGAAGGATGGTGACAGGTTACTTGTCATATCAGAAGATGATGACAGCTACCAGCCTGGGAAGTCGAATGCACCTAAGCATCCTATTGTGGGTCTGAGCAATATCAAGAAACCCAAGAAGCCAGTTATCAAAATGCTCATCTGCGGGTGGAGACATGACCTCAAGGATGTGCTTCGCCTCATTGATTCCAGTGTTGCCAAAGGTGATTTTTTGACTCCCACTCTCTCTTTCAAAATGAAAAAGATTTCTCCATATTGGGAGTCCAGTTTTAGGTTCAAAGACTGGGCACACAGACAACCGGTTTGTTCAGCTTCAGGATGAAGAAGGGATCTGTACCATTGTTCACCAATATTCAGAAACTTTGTCTCTCATGAATGTTTCAGTTGAAGAGGGGAAGGAACATGAAGCCATTTTTAGTTCTGGACTTGGCTGAGTGGGGACATTTGTTTTTGTGAATCAAAAGGGAGTGAGGTGACCATCCTTTCAAGCATCAATCCCAACATCAGGACCAAAGAGCTCCGGTCTGGACCTCCATTGCAACACCTCAAAGTTATCAACCGTAAGTTTTTTTTTCCTTACTCCTTGTGTGAGAGAAGTCAGTAGCAACATGTCAAAGACAGTATGACGGGGAAGTTGTTTTCACCAAAAGTTGGGATGTGTATAGTTGATGGTCTTTTTGCAAAACTTGTGGTGTCTTTTGTGGAGTACTTGTGGTGTTGGAATTTTGCACAGCTTGCTTTCAGCATCGGCCTCTACAAGAAACTTTGGGTCTTGAGATTTTGTTGCTGCTAACATGATAAAGACTTTTGTTACTGGGTCCTGAGTAATCAAATTGCTCGAGAATGTTCAGAAGTTGGGGACCCAATGTCACGGCGTGTCCTGGAGCAGCTGCCAGTGGAATCATATGAAAAGACAATAATTCTTCAGGATCAAGCAAAGGAGGGACAATGTCATGACACCACCACAACAGCAATGTTTATACACCACATTCAGGTACTTCAGCTTTGCATACAGAATTTCAGTCTCCAGTCATGTTTTCTTAGGTCTGCTTATCCTTTGAAGCTGTGCAGCAGCAGGTGGGTCAAGAGGAAATTAGTAATCAATTTGTGATAGAAAACCTATTACTTACTCTATTGCAGGCGCAACGAGGGATGCGGGATTTGGCAATACTTGCAGAGCTGCCATCCATACAAGACAGTCCCCTTCATCAGGTACACATTGATTTATATGCTGTCTAAGAGATCCCACAGCACATTTGACTTCAAAAACTGAGTGACTTGCATAGCATGTTACAAAACTCAATGTTTTGTGGGAACAACACAATCAAAGTCGATGTTTTGTAGGGACAGCAGAATCAAAGTTGATGTTTTGTGAGAACAACAAAAAGTCATGCCTACAAATTAGGTTGCTTGCTTGCATAGATTGATGACAAAACATGGAAACTTTGTGTGGAAAATTATCTGGGCCAGGTGCAAAAGATATGGATGAATGATACAGTGCAAGCAGAGCAGCTGCAGGCAAGTGTGTTGGCGCACTTGGCTGAAGATTCTGACGTTGGTGCTGTTCTTGATGAAGTCATGAGCGACTATGGAAGCTCCATGCTACTTCACGACATTGGTAAAAAAGAATATTCAACTACTCTGTGCCTAAATAACACAAGGAAACATAAACAAGATCTCAGTTTCTACTGAAAAATGTTCAGGGTTTAGGGTTTATGCCTTAGGTATCAGTTCTTTACTGCAAAATGTTCAGGGCTCAGGGTTTGGGGTCTCAATTTGTTACTGCAAAATGTTCAGGGTTTAGGGTCTCACTTTGTTCCTGCAAGATGTTCAGGGTTTAGGGTTTTGTTATAAGTTATCTCCATTTGTTTGTCAGTGGAACCAAGAAAAATAGCACATGTTGTTGGCCTTTTTTGATGGGTAATTTTTGTAGTGGAAAAAAAAGGCGGGTTTCATATTCAATTGGGTTTTGGGTTTTGCCATTTCTTTTCATGTTTTGATTTCTGTTGTTTTGTGGGTTGGTATGGCATTTTGGAATTAGGAGAATATGCAGAGCCAGGGGAGGTATTCAACTTCTGGGAGCTTCAGGCACGAGCTTTGCAACGCGAAGAGATTGTCATTGCACATAAATGTGCAGCAAACGGCAACAACTGGTCTCTCAATCCTCCCAACAAGGATCAAGTTCTAAATTGGGGTGAAGGCGATCAAGTTCTTGTTCTGACAAGACCAAGTACATAGTTTCAAACGCCATCATTGTACTGTAGTAGTTCTTCCATTGCGCTCGAATGCAACAACTAGCAGTTCTTCCATTACGCTCCAATGCAACAACTATTTGTTCTTTCATTACGCTCCAATACAACAACTAGCAGTTCTTTCATTACGCTCCAATACAAAAACTAGCAGTTCTTTCGTTACGCTCCAATGCAACAACTAGTTGTTCTCTCATGATGCTCCAATGCAACAACTAGCAGTTCTTTCATTACGTTCCAATGCAACAACTAGAAGTTCTTTCATTACACCCGAATGCAACAACCATCAGCATTTTGTTTTTTTACATTGTTTATTAATAAAAATGAAATGCAACATCCAGCAAATGTCTTCTTAGGATTCAACATGCTTTGCTTTCAATGAAGAAATCTCCAGAGTACAAATTAAGAAACCCTAAACCAATTTGCTGGTGGTCACTAATAATCTCTAGGATGATGTGTTAGCCCCTAGACTAGCCTCACATTAGTACTCTTACTTCTTATGCCTACTCCTTATGTAGGCCTTAAGCACCTTGTATTGATAAACATTTGTCCTAGAAAAAGAGAAAGGATCTTATGCCTATAAGTAGCCCTTAAGCACCTTATTATGTCCATAAACATTCCTCCTAGAAAATGAGAAAGGATCTTACGCCTATAAGTAGCCTATAAGTAGAAATTATGGCTACTTATAGGCGCAAGATCCTTTCTCATTTTCTAGGAGGAATGTTTATGGACATAATAAGGTGCTTAAGGTTTAGGGTTTAGGGTTTAGAGAAAGCATCTCGTGCCTACTCTTAAGGAGTAGGCACAAGATGCTTTCTCTTTTCTAGGAGGAATGTTTATGGACATAATAAGGTGCTTAAGGTTTAGGGTTTAGGGTTTAGAGAAAGCATCTCGTGCCTACTCTTAAGGAGTAGGCATGAGATGCTTTCTCTTTTCTAGGAGGAATGTTTATGGACATAATAAGGTGCTTAAGGTTTAGGGTTTAGAGAAAGCATCTCGTGCCTACTCTTAAGGAGTAGGCACGAGATGCTTTCTCTTTTCTAGGAGGAATGTTAATAATGGATATAAGGTGCCCTCCAAATACACTAGGAATTCCCAAATTTGCATTTTCCCAAGTGCTTTAGAGAATTATAATCCCTCGATTTCATTTTCCTAATTCATGGTGGAGCCGTGATTAATTTTTCAACAATATTTTGTCATGTTTTTTACGCCTAAGAATTGGGAAATTATTGCAATTTTTTTTAATGTGTCAATTTGACTCCTTTTTTCTAATTATTTGGGGAAAAAATAGCCAAAATTTCGATATCAAAAAATTAAATGGCGAAAGCTTTAAATTTTTAAAAATTTAATTTTTAATTAAAAAATATTTAGAAAAGGACCCCAAAAATGCATGAAAGGGAAGATTTATTTTAATGAAATAATCCTCACCATATCTCTGGCCGTTCGATGATTTCAGCGGACGTCCAGGATCACCGGAAATGCAACAAAGGAGAAGACCAAAGCGCTTGCTCTCGTCGCTGACCGTTCGATGCTTTGCAGTGGACGGCCAGAAACGCCGGAAACGCAAGAAAGGAGAAGATCCAAGCGCTTGCTCTCGTCGCTGACCGTACGATGCTTTCAGTGGACGGCCAGAAACGCCGGAAAATCAACAAAGGAGAAGACCAAAGCCCTCGCCTTTGTCTTCGCAGTTCGTTTCCGAGTTCCAGTTCGCGAGAGAGAGAAAGAGAGAGAGAGAGAGATGGGTGCGGGTGGATTTGTGATGGTGCGCAGGATTTGGAAGTTGGCGAGTGCGCAATCAGGATCCGTTTTGTGTCGCAGTGTATTTGCTTCCGGGAGGTTGGAAATTAGGTCAGGCTATAGCAGTAGCAGTTTCAGGATTCAAACGCTTTCACCTGAGAACTATCTGGGTGGATCTGAATTCCCTAGTCATGTGAGAAGCTGCTGCTACGGTGGCCTTCGGAGGAGTTTTGCAACAGGTAGTGTGAATCAGGAAGAGCAGAACAAAATAGTGGATGCGATTAATACCAAGTTTGCAGAGGCAAGGGAAGAGATTGAGTTGGCGATGGAGTCCAAAGAGACGGTTTACTTCGATGAGGAAGCCGAGAGTGCTAGAGCTGCTGTGAAAGTCGTGCTGGATGCATACGATGGTTTGATTGCAAGATTGGATGAATCGGAGAGAGGAGCTTTGCAAAGATCTATGGGACTTAAGATGGAGCAGCTTAAAGCTGAGCTCCAACAACTGAATGATTGAAGTGATGATATTAGGGTTTTTTTTCTCTTCTTTTGCCCCAGAGTTGTTGATTTTTTCTTCTTTCTGCTGCCACTCCCGGTAAGGAACAATCTTTGTTTCTCGAGTTCCTAACACACAAGGCCTTAATACTTGGTCAATTTTGCATTCCAAATGTTGGGTCAGTTTTTCCAGGCAAGTTTGGCTGGGGTTTAGGGTTTAGGTTCTCCAAGCTACAAATTGTTTGATAGATGTTGTTTACCAGACACAATGGCTGCATTTTATCATGGAGAAAGAGACACGCATACACACACAAAGTTCCTGCAAGCATTCGTCGGTTTGAATAAAAACCCATTTGGCGATGAGAATATAACTCCCTTTTGCTTTTTCTTTTCGGACTCCATTGATCAAAATGCTTGAGAAATGGTTTCAGAGATCGAGGATCAAATTTCTTCAGAAATGCTTTTGCATTTTACATGAAAGTACTTGAGAAAGTGATTTCACAGGGTTGTCGATCAAAGTGCTTGAGAAATGGTTTCAGAGATCGAGGATCAAATTTCTTCAGAAATGCTTTTGCATTTTACATGAAAGTGCTTGAGAAAGTGATTTCACAGGGTTGTCGATCAAAGTGCTTGAGAAACAGTTTTACATTTTGCTTGCAACAAGTAGAAAATTCATGTTGCAAAATCTGAAAGCATGCATGGATTGAATGCAAAAATGATCCTTTGTTTTCCTGTTATTTGAAAGAAATTACTGGTTCACAGCCTCAAGTATACAGATAGAAAGTTTTGGGTTTTATGGTTAAGGGAGAGAGAGAGAGAGAGGATTTAATGGGGAAAAGAATGTTGTATGCACCAAGAGAGTTATTGCTTGCTGAAGGGCTTCCTGTAATGCAAACCTTATATAACTTGTGCATGAGTGCAGTCCACATGGTGCTAATTTTTTTTTGGGAATCTGAACACAAGTTTACTTCCTCGCAAATTTGCTGCAGCTTCATGCCAATCAAGCAACAGATGTTGATGAAACCTGGAACGATGTGAGGAGGTTTTGAAGATGGTTTGAAAGTAGCTATTTCTTCAGAGCCAAGAACAACAATGCACATACCATGGAAAATAGCTGTACCCAAAGCTTTGCAGATTGCACTTTGGATGTCTTTTGGTGTTCATAGATTTGTCCAGACTTATGGGTACTTTCAAACACAAAGATCTTATATCTTTTTGCATGGGTTTAGGGTTTAGGGTTTAGAGAAGAATTTTTCTTTTTTTTTTAAAAATTATTGTGTTCAACAAATCCACATTGTTCAAAATAAAAATTATGTAAATATTAATTATGTGCAATTAATTAAAACTAACTACTTGCACAAAATGCAGCATAAATGTACAATTTTATTTTTTTTAAATTTATTTTGAAAAGTTGTATTTATTTTACACAGATAACTTTAAAAACATGTTTTAAAAAAAGGATGGCACCCAAGTTCAATTTCTAATACATGTTTTTTTTTTATAATAAAAAAGGTGAATTGCTTGGTATGATTCCCACCATGGTTCCAACAAAAAAAAACATTAAATCTCCGGTCTGGAATCTTTGGTTCATCGAACCTGACCTTGAACTTGGACTTGAGCTCGCCTAAAATTAAGAATCTACCAACATAGATTTGATTTTTGGGGGTTCAAATCAATTGATTTTCCCCTCCTAAATGGTGCCCCATTTGTTAGGTTTAGCCTCCTTGATTTGCCACTTTTTTTTTTTGGTCTTGGACTCTCATCTTAAAAGTCATGGGTCCAATTTGTGGCTCTCATCCAATAGGATTGCTCTATTTCATTGGACCCTCATCTAAAAGAGGCCTTGTTTAAATACATAGATATGAGTAAAAATCTCCCCTCTATTTAACAAAAACTCTTTAAAAAAAAAACTCAATTTAATCAAATGTTTTAAATTGAACCAAGAACAATAAAAGGTCTATTTTTCCATCATACTCAACTCCAATTTTCTCCACATTAAAAATTATTATTATAATTTTAAAAATTATTATTAAAAATACAAAAATGTTAATGATATATGTTATATAAGAAATTCTAAAGAAGGAAGGGGTCTCAATTTTTTTTTTATCTCCTACCCATCCGCCTTGGGTGAACCAGCACCCTATGTTGGTACCATGGTTAAAATTCCCAAAATCCATTTAAATTATTTCTAAAATTTTACAAATATTCCATGATGCGTAGACTAAATGAGTGTCTCCGAGTTCAAATCTAACAATTTTTTGTGGGCTTAATAATTGTCACTAAGAGGCCTCACTTGCTCAAAAAGCTGAAGGTACCAAGGTGGGGTGCTAGTTCACCCTGGCCCTACCCCCCCCTTTCCCCGAAACCCAAAAAATACATGCAGCCAATGGGTAGGCTGAAGGATGCACTCAAGGTGCCTTGATTTATTTTTCTATTAAGTTTTGGGTGGGTTGGGGGAGGATTTTTTTCATTTTTCCTTTGTTCCCAATATGTTCCCTTAGAGTTCCCAATGGGTTCCCATCAGGTTCTCAATATGTTCCTTAAGTTTTCAATGTGTTCCCCAAGTGTGTTCCCAATAGCATCTGGCTTTAATCCCATATGTTTTGCCCAAAGTCCTCCCCTTCTCACCTATATACATGGGCCAAAGGGGGGCGTAAGTGGGAGGCACTCCATCATTCAATACAATCTTCTACTATGGGGGGAGTCTTCATAATTTCAACTATTTTTGGTGATGGGCCAATCAAAATATAACTCATTGCAAAAAAA
>Ga0116231_10006023_pt1 | contig 23504 bp, 24 predicted proteins | sample S1TSphgellanicum_2_FD_89695 | JGI IMG/M metagenome (GOLD analysis project Ga0116231, IMG submission 89695) | Host-associated microbial communities from peat moss isolated from Minnesota, USA - S1T2_Fd - Sphagnum magellanicum MG | ecosystem: Host-associated > Plants > Peat moss > Unclassified...
AACGTCGAACGGCTCCTTGGCGCCGATCTTCGCAGCTTCGCGTTGCACCGCGCCCGCATCGAGCTTGCCAAGGATCTCTGGCAGCTCCATACGGCCTTGACCGAAGGGCGCGCCGTTCAAGAACACCGCCGGCACGCCCATGACCTGGCGCCGCTCAACTTCGTCCTGAAAAACGGCGCCATCGATCATCGTGTGGCGGATCCTAGGATTGATGGCCGCCATGACGTTGAGCGCCTGCACCACCTCAGGACAGCTTTGACAGGTCAGGGAAACGAATGTCTCGAAGTTGAATTCGCCGTCGAGATTCTTGATCTGATCGATGAGCGCTTGATCCACCTTGGGCGGATAGCCGCCGGCTTGCAGCAGCGCGAGCACCAGCGATGTAAATTCATGCCCCATGGGCACGCCGGCGAAACGCACGTGCGGCTCCGCTCCGGGACGCCGCAGCGCGAACGATGGCGTCAACGGCCCGGGCTCCCCCGCAGCCACCTTCACGACGTCGGACAGCGACACCAAGTCCGACAGCGAGGCGATGTCGGTCAACAGTTCGAGCATTTCCTGGGATTTCTCACTCTGATCGAGCGAGGCAACGATCTCCACCGGTTGCGAAATCCGCTCCAGGTAGCCCTTGAGTTGCGTTTTCATCTGGGTGTCGAGCATCACGTTCACCTATTTTTAGTCAGTCCATCGATCATCCGGCAACACGCCCCCTGGAAAGCCCGGGGGGCGTGCGCCGAACCGTCAGATCTTTCCGACCAGATCCAACGACGGGGCCAGGGTCTTGTCGCCCGGAGTCCACTTAGCCGGGCAAACTTCGCCCGGATGGGAAGCCACGTATTGGGCTGCCTTGACCTTGCGCAGCAGCTCCTTCGCGTCGCGGCCGATGCCGTTGTCGTGGACTTCGATGATCTTGATCTTGCCGGAAGGATCGATCACGAACGTGCCGCGGTAAGCGAGGCCTTCCTCCTCGATCAACACTTCGAAAGCGCGTGCCAAGGCGGCCGTCGGGTCGCCAACCAAGGGATATTGCACCTTCTTGATCGTGTCCGATGTGTCGTGCCACGCCTTGTGTGCGAAATGAGTATCGGTGGAAATGCCGTAGATCTCGACGCCGAGCTTCTTGAACTCCGCGTAGTTATCGGCAAGATCACCGAGCTCCGTGGGGCACACGAAAGTAAAGTCGGCCGGATAGAACACGAACACCGACCATTTGCCTTTGAGCGACTCGTTCGTGACGGTCACGAACTTGCCGTCGTGGTAGGCCTGTGCCTTGAATGGCTTAACCTCAGTATTGATCAATGACATCGAAAACTCCTCGAGCAGGGGTGGAACGTAGAGCCGCATCATAACAGCGCTGCGGTATAGTTTTCATTGATTATATCGATCATCTCTATAGACTATGTCTATGAGAACTGCGCGATGAACCTCAAAGACCTGAAATACCTGGTAGCGCTCGCCGATACCGGCCACTTCGGCAAAGCCGCCGAACGAACCTTCGTCAGCCAGCCCACCCTATCCGCCCAGTTGAAGAAATTGGAGGAGTATCTCGGGGTCAAATTGGTGGAGCGGCAACCGAAGAACGTACAACTCACCGAGGTCGGCAAGCAAGTGGTGGTGCGCGCGCGCCGCATGCTAGACGAAGGCGATGAGATCATCGCGCTGGCACGCAGCAACACCGATCCCTTCGTGGGCAAGCTCAAACTGGGATTCATACCCACGATAGGGCCCTATTTGTTGCCGCGCGTCATGTCCAAGCTGCGCAAAGCGTTGCCTCGCCTTGGTTTGATGCTTTACGAATATCAGACGGAGCCGCTGCTCAAGAGGTTGCGCGACGGCGAGATCGATGTCGCGGTGCTCGCGCTGCCGGCTGCGAATGATGGCATGGAAACACGCACCCTGTATCAGGAGGCATTCACCGTGGCTCTGCCCGCCGATCACGCGCTCGCTGCGAAGTCGACGGTCAAGCTGTCCGACCTCAAGGGCCACACCCTGCTGCTGTTGGAGGACGGACACTGCCTGCGCGACCAGGCGCTCGAAGTCTGCAGCCGCATCGACGTACGCGAGGTGGAGGATTTCCGCGCCACGAGTCTCGAGACGTTGAGGCAAATGGTGATAGCCGGTCTTGGCATCACACTGCTGCCGGAGCTGGCGGCAGAAGCGCCTTTCAATTCCCAGCGCGGGCTCACCATCAGGCAGATCGCGAAGCCCACTCCGTCGCGTACCGTTGGCGCGGTATGGCGAAAATCGAGCACCCGCGCCGCGGCGATTACCGCCGTGTGCGACGTGATCAGCGAGGTCATCGCCGGCAGCGCCAGGCACGGCGGCAGCGCTTCCGCGTGACGCCGGCAGTGGTCAGCCGCGGCTTATGCCGATCATTTCACGTATTGCCCTCAGGGGACACGGCAAACTACTGGGTCAAGGAATCCGCCATGACCACCCGTACCCTGACTTCCCCCGCTCCCGCCGCCGCGCCCACCGCCGCTCCCACTGCCGCGGCCGCGGCCTCCGCCGGCCCCACCGGCGGGGTCCCGGTGCGCAGCTTCGATCGCAAGTTCATCGAGGAGTACAAGCTGCTCGAGCGTTATCTCGACGGCAAACTACCCCTCAAAGGTGCGCGCGACCTCGAACACTGGTGCCGCGACCATCCGGAGTACTTGACCGAACTGAAGCTGTCGGAACGTGCGCAGGCGATCATTCAGTTACTGGACGCCTGCGGCAAGCCGGTGGATTGGCGGGAGCCGCGCACGCCGTGGTGGCGATCCGTGTACTTGTTGATCGCGCTCGCGGCACTGGCAGCTTTTAGCCTGACCGCTATCTGGGTGCTCACCGTCAAGTATTCCGTCCTGCAAAATCGCCTCCAAGAAACTAGCACCCTGCAGACTCGAGGCCGGCTGGTTCAGCCCGGCAGCGAAACCAGCGTGACCATTACGCCCGATCGCGAGCCGGACTTGGGCCGCGCGCGCCTCGTCGTGAGCCGAGACCTGCCGCAGTTGATCGACGTGCATGTCGACCTCGCCTACCAGGCGAACGCTGCCAACGCCGCCAATGCGCCCGCGAAGAAGGTCACGACCTTCCGCTTGGTCGTCGACAAGAAGGACGCGGGCCGCGCCTTGGTAGTCAACAACCTTCTGAAGGATTCCAACGATCAGCTGCGTCTCACGCTGAATACGACCGCGCTGTCGGCCGGGCTCTATACCGTGCGCATCGATGGCGTGCCCTTCGGCGGTGGCGCGTATCCCGCGGGCTGGCTTCTGCTCGAGGTCAAGTAGCACTCGAGCGGCCAACTCAAGCAGCACGCCTCAAGGGTCGCGCAGGGACGCCATGGGCGGCGTGTTCACGACGCTGCGGGTCGCCAGCGTGCCGCTCAAGCCCACCAGGATCGTTCCGCACACCAGGCCGGCGGCGAACACGGCGGGATCGACGCTGTATTCGAGCGAAAAAAGACGATGCGCCAATATCCAGCCGATGCCGGCGGCGCCGACGCTGGCCAAGGTTCCGGACAAAAAACCCAGCGCGGAGAATTCGGCGGCCACTCCCTGAAGCACGACGCGGCGGCTGGCGCCCAAGGTGCGTAGCATCGCGCTCTCGTAGCGGCGCTCATCGCGGGTCGATTGCACCGCCGCCAACAACACCACCACGCCCGCCGCCAAAGTGAACAGAAATACGTACTGCACCGCCAGGGTGGCCCGATCCATGATGCTGCGGATCTGCTTGAGAATGGCATCGACATCGAACACCGAAACCGTGGGGAAGCGGCGCACCAGTTCTCCCAATGCCGGCCGCTGTTGCGGCGTCAGGTAGATGGCCGTCATGTAGGTGCCCGCGGCACCCTCCAAGAGACCCGGCGGAAACACCAGAAAGAAATTCGGCCGAAAACTGTCCCAGCGTATTTTCCGCACGCTCGCGACGGTGACGCTCAGCGTCTCCCCAGCGACATCGAAAGTCAGCGCGTCGCCGACCTTGAGGTGCAGCGCATCGGCGTATTCGGAAGAGATGGACACCAAGGGTTTGCCGAAATCGGCTGCCGTCCACCAACGCCCGGCCGTCAGCTGATTGTCCGGCATGAGTTTCTCGGACCAGGAGAGATTCTGCTCCCGATCGATGTAGCCGCGCGCCCCTTCGCCGCGCAACTTGAGCGCGGCGCCGCTTTCCGAGTTGATCGCGGTCATACGCGCCCGCACCATCGGATACATGGGGGGCGAGCCCAAGTGATTTGCCTCGAGAAATTTGTCCAGTTCACCGCGCTCATCGGGGCGGATATTGATGAGAAAATTATTGGGAACATCGGCCGGCAAACTGCGCCGCCAGTCATTGAGCAGATCGCCGCGCACCACCGCGAGCAGCAACAGCACCATCAACCCTAAACCGAATGCAACGATCTGCACGACGCTGCCGGCGCCGCGGCGCGAGACGTTGGCGAGCCCATAACGCCACGCAACTCCGACACCGCCGCGCAGCCGTCCGGTGAGCCGCACCAAGGCGAAACCCGCCGCCGTCAGGACCAGGCCCCCGCCGACGACGCCGGCCAATACGTACACCACGAGTTCGGTGTCGCGCACCAGACTCCACAGAATGGCGAACAGCGCAGCGAGCGCCAGGACATAGGTGATGCCGAAGCGCAGCGGCGGCGCACCGATCGTTTTTCGCAGAACCCTCGCCGGCGGCGTGCTCTTCAACTGCAACAGCGGCGGCAGCGCGAATCCGATCAGCATCGCCAGCACGGTGACGAGCGCGAGGCCCACGGGGGCGAGCGAAGCCGGCGGCAAAACCGTGCGGATCAAGTCGCGCAGCAGCCATGCAATGCCCCCTTCGGCGACATACCCGATCGAGGCCCCGAGCAGAACCGCACACAGCGCCAGCAGCGTCAGCTCGATCAACGAAATCGACAGAACGAATGCTTGGGAGGCGCCCATGCATTTCATCAATGCAACCGTGTCGATGTGGCGGCTTGCGTATCGCCGCGCGCCCATGACCACGGCAACGGCGGACAGCAGCACGGACGAGAGACTCGCAAGACTCAAGAACCGGGTGGCCCGATCCACGGCCGAGCTCAATTGACGGCTCGAATCCTGAACGTCTTGGATGCGCTCGCCGGCTCTCTTGTGCTCTTCGAGGAACTGCCTGAATTCGGCGACTTTTGCGCTGGGGCCGGCAAACAACGCAAAGTAATTGACGCGGCTGCCGGGTTGAATCAATTGAGTCGCCGCAACGTCGTCATAATTGATCAGCGCGGCGGGCGCCAGGTTCACGAATCCGCCGCCCTGATCGGGCCGATAATCGAGGACCTCGGTCACGCGGAACATGCCTTCGCCGATACGCAGCGAAGCTCCGATCTCGATCTGCAGCTGCGCCATGATGCGCGCGTCCAACCAAACTTCGCCGTGCCCGGGGATTTTGTCAGTGTCGCGGGCCTGTCCGAAAGGAACGTCGGCGATGCGCATGCGGCCGCGCAACGGATAGTTGGCCGTGACCGCGTTGAATGCCGTCAGCTGGTTTTTGTCGCCGTTGAAGATCGCCGTCGGAAACGACAGCACCCTGGCGGTTCGCAGGCCGTGCGTGTTAGCGCGGTCGAAATAGGCCTGCGGAATCGGGGTAGACGCTTCGAGCCGCAGGTCGGCTGCAAGAACTTCGGACGCCTGGGCGCGCACTGCCTGGGTGATTCGGCTGGTGAAGAATCCGACCGCCGTGAGCGACAGAACCGCGATGATCAGCGCGAGCACCAGGACAGAAAGCTCACCCGACTTAAAATCGCGCCACAGATTACGCAGCGCGAATCTCGCGATTTGCATCATTTCACCGCTGCGCCGGCCGCCGCATGCCCGGCGTCGAGTTCCAGTGTGCGTCCGCAGCGTTGCGCCAGCGTCCTATCGTGCGTGACCAGAATCAGGGTGCTGCCGCTGACGCGGTTGAGGTCGAACAGTAGATCCGTGATGCGCAGTCCCGTGGCCGTGTCCAAATTCCCCGTCGGTTCGTCCGCGAACAGCACTGCGGGATGGGTAACGAAGGCGCGCGCGATGGCAACACGCTGCTGTTCACCGCCCGACAGCTGCTTTGGGTAATGAGCCAAGCGCGGCGTCAGCGCGACTTGTTCCAGGGCTGCCGCCGCCAGCACCTTGGCATCGCGCTTGCCCGCCAGTTCGAGCGGCAGCATCACGTTCTCGATTGCAGTCAAAGAGGGGATCAGATGAAAGGACTGAAAGACGAAGCCGACGTGCTGGCCTCGCAGCGCCGCACGACCATCCTCGCCAAGAGCAGTCAGGTCGACTCCCGCGATCGATACGCTGCCGGTGCTCGGCGAATCGAGACCGGCCAGTATGGCGAGCAGCGTCGATTTGCCCGAGCCGGATGCGCCGACGATCGCGAGCGTCTCACCCGCTCGCACGCTGAGGCTGACATCAGCGAGAATGGTCAAGGATCCTTCTGGACTGGGCACGGTTTTGGAAACGTTCCGGGCTTCGAGAACTATCTGATCTTTCATTTAGGAGCGTCGCGTGAGACGGCTGTATTTCCTGGTGGTATTGCTGCTGGTGAGTGTTTCGGCGGAGGCCCAAGCCCCGGTGATTCTCGTATTCGGCGATAGCATCAGCGCCGGCTACGGGCTCGAGAGCGTAGATCTGGGCTGGGTGGAATTGCTCAAGACGAGGCTCAAGACCGAAGGTTACGGGTACCAGGTCGTCAACGCCAGCGTGAGCGGCGAGACCACGGCCGGAGCCCTGGCTAGGCTGCCACGGGCGCTGGAACTGCATCGGCCACGGATCGTGATCCTCGAACTTGGCGGCAATGACGGGTTGCGCGCGCTGCCCTTGCCCCAGATGCGCGACAACTTCGTGCGGATGATCGGGCTGTCCACGCACGCGGGCGCCCAGGTGCTGCTGCTCGGCATGCGAATTCCGCCGAATTATGGCCCGCAGTACACATCACAATTCGAGGCGATCTACCGCGACCTCGCGCACGCGTACAAGCTGCCATTTGTGCCGTTTCTGATGGATCACATTGCGTTGCAACCCGAACTCATGCAGAACGACGATATTCATCCTAACGTCAAAGGCCAGCCGATCCTGCTCGACAACGTTTGGCCGGTGTTGCAGCCGATGCTGCGTAAATAATGGCTGGCCAAACGCGGGGCGGCCAAACGCTAATTCGTCGTCGCGGGCGCCGCCTTTGCGGCTTTTTTCACGCCGCCATGGCCGCTGCACGTTCCCTTGCCCGTCGAAGTGCTGGTCGTGCCGTCCGAACACGCGGTGGTCTTCGGGGTCTTCTGCACACCGCCGTGGCCGCTGCACGTTCCTTTGCCCGTCGACGTGCTGGACGTGCCGTCCTTGCACGTGGTCGCTGCCGCGGCCGCGTCGGCGAGGCCGGTGCTCGCGAGCGCCGACAACGCCAATGGGAACGCGAGCGTCAAGGCGCGGAATGTGGTTTTCATGAGTGCATCTCCCTTTGTATGTGAATTGATTATCTGCGGATCCTAATACGAATCAATGCGATTTGAACCGGCTACGGCGAACGCGAAGGGCGCGGCGAAGGCGCGGGCGACGGCGATCGCAGCGGGGATGGGGAGGGCACAATGCTCGACACATTGAGCATGAACGCGGTGTGCTGCCGCGATTTCGTCGCCTCGAACAGAGAACCGGTCACTTCGACGTGGGTATTCTCCTGGACATCCCTGGGAAACTCGGCCACTCCGACCATTTGCAATTCGTTCGCCGGCAGGCACCGTAGGCTTTGCGCCGGCGCGTAAACATAGTCAGTCGTGTCGAGCGCCAAAATGGCAACGCTGTCGATGCCGTCGGGCGCCGGGTACTCGCGAAAATGCACGACGCCGGAAAATGTGTGCTTGATCGGCTGCAGGATCAGACACGGCCCGTAGCCGACCACGCAACCCGAGAGCGCCGCCGCGGCAACGATCAGGACCAGCAGCCGGGCAATTTTCATAATCTCTCCTCGAGCACCCGCGCTTCAGCAGCAACGACGCCAAAGCATGCTCCCGTCGGTTAAGCGCCGAGACGCCCGGGCACCTAGTTTATGCTATACACGCCGACCTTGACTCGGGGGAACTTGCGCGTGGAACGAAAGTGGCTGTTTCAGTATCCGGCTGGAGTGCCGGCAGACATCGACCCTGATCGAGTTGGTTCGCTCAAGGCGCTGATCGAAGAGGCCTTGGTGACCTTCCGGCGTCGGCCCGCCTTCGCCAACATGGGCGCTACTTTGAGTTACGCGCAGCTCGACGAGCTCAGCCGCGCATTCGCGGCCTGGCTGCAGCACAAGTCCGGGCTGGTACGCGGCGACCGCGTGGCAATTATGATGCCCAACCTGCTGCAATATCCCATTGCCGTGTTCGGCGTGTTGCGCGCCGGGATGGTGGTGGTCAATACCAATCCACTGTACACGGCACGAGAGCTCGAGCATCAACTGCAGGATTCGGGTGCGAAGGCCATCGTCATCGTCGAAAATTTCGCCCATGTGCTGCAGCAGGTTTTGCCGCGCACGAGCCTGACGAACGTGGTGGTCACGGGCGTCGGCGATCTGCTCGGCATGCCGAAAGGCTTCATCGTAAATTTCGTATTGCGCCACGTGCGCAAGCAGGTGCCGGCATGGAAGATGCCTGGCACCAAGAGCTTCAAGAGCGTGATCGGCGTCGGCTTGGGGCTGAAGCTCGATCCTGTGGACGTGGGGCAAGATGACATCGCCTTCCTGCAGTACACCGGCGGCACCACGGGAGTGTCGAAGGGCGCCATGCTCACTCACCGCAACATGGTCGCCAATCTGCTGCAATCGCTGGCCTGGATGGAACCATCCCTCAACCTTAAGGGTCCATGCGTCGCAATCACGGCGTTGCCGCTCTACCATATCTTTGCGCTCACCGCCAATTGCCTGGCGTTCGTGCCGATCGGCGCGCTCAATGTCCTGATCACGAATCCACGCGATTTTCCCGGTTTCGTCGCGGAATTGAAGAAGTACCGGTTCAATTTCATCAGCGGCGTCAATACCTTGTTCAATTCGTTGCTGCACACGCCAGGATTCGACAGCGTCGATTTCAGCGCGCTGCGCGCAACGTTGGGCGGTGGCATGGCCGTGCAACAGGTCGTCGCGGAACGTTGGCGCGAGGTCACGGGGTGCACCCTGACCCAAGGCTGGGGACTGACTGAAACCTCTCCGGTGGTGACTGCCAATCCGCTCGACGCGCAATTCAACGGCTCCGTCGGACTGCCGCTTCCCTCGACCGACGTTTCCATCCGCGATGACGACGGCAAGGAGTTGCCAACGAACGCCATCGGCGAAATCTGCGTGTTCGGCCCGCAGGTGATGCGCGGTTATTGGAATCGACCTGACGAGACCGCAAAGATCATGTTCGGCGATTGGCTGCGAACCGGCGACATCGGCAGGATGGACGAGAAGGGTTTCGTTTATATCGAGGATCGCAAGAAGGACATGATCCTAGTGTCAGGCTTCAACGTGTACCCGAACGAGGTGGAGGGCGTGGTCGCCGAACATCCCGGCGTGCTGGAGGTGGCCGCGGTCGCACAGGAGGATCAAAATTCCGGTGAGGCCGTGGCGTTGTTCGTCGTCAAAAAGGACCCGAACCTGACTCCTGAACAGCTGATTGCGCATTGCCGCAAGTCGCTCACCGGCTATAAATTGCCGCGCTACATCTACTTCCGCAGGGAATTGCCGAAGACCAACGTCGGCAAGATCCTGCGCCGCGGCCTTAGAGACGAGCTGCGCAACGCGAGCGCGGGAGCGGGAGCGGGCGCGCCGCCCTAGCAAATCCGGTCAAACACGCCACTTATGGAGATTCACCGTCCAAAGTTTGATGTTCGTACTGAAGGAGCGTTGATGCATGCACATCGTCATTCCAACCGGGACGTCGATCGGGATCTTTTCCGTCGCGGCAATCTTGCTGCTGCTTACACCGGGTCCGGCTGTTCTCTACATCGTAGCCCGCAGCGTGGAGCAAGGCCGGATCGCCGGCCTGGCCTCGGCTTGCGGTATCACAACGGGAACGCTCGTACATGTTCTTGCGGCGGCACTAGGACTGTCAGCACTGCTGGCCTCCTCGGCGCTTGCGTTCGCGATCGTCAAGTATGCCGGCGCCGGCTACCTGATCTATATTGGAATCCGGCGCATCTTAAGCCGTGCGGACACGCTGGCGACGAAGGTAGCGGTGCCGCGGCGTAGCCTCGGACGGCTCTATCGCGACGGTTTCGTCGTCAATCTGTTGAATCCCAAAACGGCATTGTTCTTCTTGGCGTTCCTGCCGCAATTCGTCGATGCGTCGCGTGGCGCGGTGGCTTTCCAGATCGTCTTTCTTGGTCTGATGTTCACGTTGATGGGTCTGACCAGTGATGGTCTTTACGCGTTGCTCGCAGGATCTGCGGGAGGATGGCTAAAGCGCAACCAGCACTACTTGCGCTGGGAACGTTTCGTCACCGGTGGTCTGTTCATCGGACTCGGCGTGACCGCCGCCTTGGCTGGCAACGGAGCGCGCAAATAGTCATCCGAGCTGGAACTACGGGTTCACAGGAGGCCCGCTCTAAACAACGTACCAGCCCTTGCCCAACAGTGGCACTGTGGCACAAGCCGGGCCGCCATTTCGCGCGGTGCCCGTGAACTTTACTTCCAGCACAGCGGAGCGTTTTGCCTTCACTTCCGTCAGTAGCTCTCGGGTAATGCCTTCGAGCCCTATCTTCGCGCGCCAGCCAGCGGGGGCGCCCACCTGGCCTGCGTAGGCGCCCATTCGCAGATAGACGAAGCGCTCGCCAGGACGCCCCTGGACGGCTGGACCGCGGAGGCGGAAGCCTGCCGGGGAGGTATCCTCGACCACTTCGACTGTAAAGTCGAAGCAGATACGTCCTTTCGTGTTGATAGTGGGCTTCGCGATCTCTTCTCGGCCGAGCTGAAGCGCCCATAGGATGTTCGGGGGCGGATCAACGACGGTAATTCGGAGCGAGAGCGTTTCGGCCGCGGTCTTCTTAGTCACACCCAATGTCCAGTTCAACTATGCGCGGCGATACGGAGCTGCCCTCAATCGATATATCCGCCACAGAAATTGGAAGTTTGAATCGACGCGGCCCCGCGCTTCCAGGATTGACGAAAAAGATGCCGTCGCGCCGTTCGATCAGGGGCTTATGAGAATGTCCAGATACCACGACCCGAATCCCCGCCGCTGAGGGCTCGACATCGAGCTGCGATAGGTCATGGATGGCGTAAACATAGATTCCACCAAACTCAAAGAACTCCGTCTCCGGAATCGCCTCCGCCCAAGCACCCTTGTCATTGTTCCCACGAATCGCGGTAACTGGCGCTATGGTCGAGAGTCGCGCAAGTATGTCGGCGTTGCCAATATCACCGCCATGAAGAATACGATCGCAACCCTTTAGAAACGCCACCGCCTGTGGTCGCAGGAGCCCATGGGTGTCCGAGATGATGCCTAGTCTTGCCACCGCCGTGCTATCGGTTCAGCGTTGCTTGCACATCGAGTCGTAGGCATCGGCGAGTCCGAGAAGAGCATCGCCGCACCGCTTGCGCGTCGAGGAGCCGTGCATCACCGCGAGCACTTGCGGTTCGAGAGCGGCAAGACGGCGGATCGTCGCAGCGGTTGCGCCCGAAAGCGAAGTTGCATGGAACATCTGCTCCGCAGCGAGCGCGGGCCCGATGATATCGTCGTCGGTAAGCGCCGGTCCGTCGCCGGTGTGGGTAAACAGGTCGCCGCAAAACAGCGTCTTGGTCGTTTGCTCAAAAATGACCCGCGCCTCCCAGTTGTGCGGCACGTGCGGCGTGTCGATGTGCCGGACCTGCTTGCCACCGAGATCAATAACCTCGCCGTCGGCGAGCTTGCGCGGCGGCCGATCGCACAAGTCGTCGAGCGAAACCATGCAGCCGACGGCGCCGTGTGCGACTTCGGCTCTTGGTGCGGCAGCAAGGAATTCGTTCACGGCACCGCATTCGTCGGATTCCACGTGTCCAAAGGTGATCCAGCGCAGTCGCTTGAGCGGAATGATACGGGCAATGGCCTGCGACACGAGCGGGAACAGGCGTCGGGGGCCGGTGTGAAAGAGGAGCGGATCGTCGGCATCGACGAGAAACTGATTGAACGTGAATCCGCCAGGCGCTGCCTCAGAGACGCACGTCGACAAGCGAAAGATGCGATCGGCTATCTCGTAAGTATTGGTTTGCATGGGGCATTGATCCTCTTTTTGCGGCAGCGCGCACCCAGCTACAGCTCGGATAATGGATTCTACAACACCCCCCGGCGGAAGCCGACTCGCAGCGGTCGCTCGCGACATGCGCTTTACGGAATTCAATCGCCGGCCGTCAAAGCGCTTTATTGCGCTTTGAGTCATGGATATCATTCACTTTCATTTGGGTAGGACCAACCATGCCGAAGCTCCGCGTCCAGAGCTTTTCGATTTCGCTCGACGGCTATGGAGCCGGGCCAAACCAGGATGTTGATAATCCCCTCGGCCTGGGTGGAGGCGCCTTGCACGAATGGGCGTTCGCAACCCAAATGTTCAAGCACATGCATGGAAGTGCCGGTGGAGTCACGGGCATAGACAATGACTTTGTGGCACGTGGATTTTCAAACATTGGCGCGTGGATAATAGGGCGAAACATGTTCGGACCGATTCGAGGAGAGTGGCCCGACGACAAATGGAAAGGATGGTGGGGCGACAACCCTCCGTATCACGTACCAGTGTTCGTTCTTACCAATCACTGGCGCCAACCGATCACGATGGCAGGCGGCACAAGTTTCCATTTCATTTCCGATGGCATCCACGCGGCTCTGAAAGGTGCCATGGAGGCGGCCAACGGCCGCGACGTTCGGCTTGGGGGTGGCATTGCGACCATACGGCAGTACTTGGTCGCGGGTCTCATCGACGAAATACACCTCGCTATCTCTCCAACGCTGCTCGGTTCCGGCGAACACTTGTTCTTTGGATTGGATGCCGCGGCGCTCGGCTACCGCTGCAGTGAGCACGCGCCAACAGCCAACGCTACGCATGTTGTTCTTACACGTCAGACGTGAGAGGAATACGGCGTCCCGTCCATACGCACGAATCTCCCGTCGGCGCTCGCGCTCTTCATGTCGATGTCGGAACACGTAATGAGATCGAGCGGATTTCGAGAACCGACCTCTAGATAAACAGCCATTGCGTTGGACTTGTTGACCAGATGGTGACCATTGCCCGACGCTTTAGGAAAGGCTGCGCAATCCCCGGCCCGTAGCACGGTCTCGCCGCCATCTTCGATCAGGGTTAATTCGCCTTCGAGAAGATAAACGAATTCGTCTTCATGGCTGTGCCAATGACGCTGACTGGACCAGCCACCGGGCGGTAAGGTCATGAGGTTGACGCCGAAATCGCGCAGGCCTCCGGCATCGCCCAGGCGCCGCCGTGTACGCGCGGCACACGGTTCATCGAATGGACTTGGATACCCTGAACCTTTTCGTACGGGTACGGAATTGGTGTCGATTTTGGGCATAGGTTGCTCCTGGTGTCGAAGCCCGCAGTTTATTAATCTTTCGCGCCGGACTCGACCGATTATCATACCTGCCGTGCGGACGGCCGGTCTCCAGACCGGTGCAACGCGAAATGATTAGGAATCAATGTTAGCTTGCGCGGGAGCACGAGTATGATCGCCGGTGTCGATGCTTCGGGCGTCAAACTATTGAGCGGCAAGTGTCTATGCGGCGCCCTTCGCTACGTCGTGGAAGATCAATTTCGCTACGCGCTCAATTGCCACTGCTCAAATTGTCGGCGTGCAACGGGAAGCGCGTTCAAGCCGTTCGCCGGGATTGAGCGTGAGAGGTTTAGGATCACGGATGGAACGGATCTGCTGCTCATGTTTGGAGACGAGTCGGGACATGATGCCCACTGCGGCAAGTGTGGATCATTGCTCTATTCACTGGTGCGCGAGGCCACATACGTACACGTTACGCTGGGCACGTTGGTCGATCCGCCGACGGTTCGACCCACCGCGCACATCTTCGTAGGATCGAAAGCACCTTGGTTCACGATTACCGATGACTTGCCGCAGTACCCAGAATTACCTGATCGAACGGGCGGTCAACCGGGCCGGTAGGCCTGCACGGTTTCCACCAGCAGTGCGACACGCTCGGGGTCGACCTCGGGCGTGATGCCGTGGCCGAGATTGAAGACATGACCGGGTCCCGCGCCGTAGCTGTCGAGCACACGCAGCGCCTCCGCGCGCAACTGCTCGGGAGGGGCGAAGAGCGCGGCCGGATCGAGGTTGCCCTGCAGAGCGACGCGTCCGCCCGTGGCCTCACGCGCCACCGAGAGGTCGGTATTCCAGTCGACGCCGACGGCGTCGCAGCCGATGCCGGCGATTCGCGCGAGCCAGGCGCCGCCGCCCTTGGTGAACACGATGTTCGGCACCGACCGACCTTGGTGTTGGCGTGTCAGCGATGCAACCACTTCCTGCATGTAGCGCAGCGAGAATTCCTGGTATTGAGCAGGCGTCAGCACACCTCCCCAGGTATCGAAGATCATGACGGCTTGCGCGCCCGCCGCGATCTGCGCGTTCAGATACAGGGTGGTCGCCCTGGCAAGCAATGCCAGCAGGCGGTGCAGTTCGCGGGGAGCTTGATACATCATGCGTTTGATGAGAGCGAACGCCTTGCTGCCGCCGCCTTCCACCATGTAGGTAGCGACCGTCCAAGGGCTGCCGGCGAATCCGATCAGCGGTATCCGGCCACGGAGCTCCTTGCGGATCAGCGCCACCGCATCGACGACGTACTTGAGATCGGTGCCGGGATCCGGTACGCCCAAGTTGTCGATGTCCGCGGGCGTGCGCACCGGCTTCGCAAATCGCGGGCCTTCGCCGGCCTCGAATTCGAGTCCGAGCTTCATGGCGTGCGGGATGGTCAGGATATCGGAGAACAATATTGCCGCGTCCAGCGGGTAGCGCTGCACGGGCTGCAGGGTGATTTCGCAGGCGATCGCTGGATTGGTGCACATCTCGAGAAATCCGCCGGCACGCGCGCGCAGCGCCCGATACTCGGGCAAATAGCGCCCAGCCTGGCGCATCAACCATATCGGCCGCCGCGGCGTCGGCTGGCGGCCGAGCGCGCGCAGCAACAGGTCATTCTGAAGCGGCTCGTTCATGTGCGCTCGGCGGGATCGAACAGCCGGGAATGCTCGATGATGGCATAGCGATCCGTCATGCCGGCGATGTAATCGGCGACCGCTCGGGCGCGGCCCGCCGGACCGCGCTGCGACTCCAGCCGCTTGCCGGTGTCCTTGTGTTCGTCCGGCATCAAGGCTGGGTCGTCGAAAAAGGCATCGAACAATTCGCGCACGGTGTGCCTGGCCTTCGCCGTCATGCGGCGTACCTTGTAGTGTTTGTAGAGGGCTTCACGCAGAAACGACTTGAGCGCGTGGTTCGACTGCCGCGTCGCCTCGCTGAATCCAATCAGCGCTTCGGGATGGGCGCGCACCTCGGCAATGGAGCGGACACCGCTTGAGCGCAAACGGGCCCGGGAGGAATCGATCAGGTCAGTCACCAAATGATTGATCATGCGACGCACTATCTCATAAACCAGCCGGCGTCCGGACAGTGCAGGATAACGCGTCAGCACCTCGGCGTGAAACATCGCGAACAAGGGTACGCCAAGCAGCTGTTCCGAGGTGATGAGCCCGGCGCGAATGCCGTCCTCGACGTCATGATTGTTATAAGCGATCTCATCGGCGAAATTGGCGAGTTGCGCCTCGAGGCTGGGTTGCTGACGGTTGACGAAGCGCTCGCCCACATCGCCGAGCTGCAGGGCATTGTTGTACGAGCAATGCTTGAGTATCCCCTCGCGGCACTCGAACGTCAGGTTCAAGCCGTCGAAATCGGCATAGTGCTCCTCGAGCTCATCCACCACCCGCAACGACTGCAAGTTGTGCTCGAACCCGCCGAAATCCATCATGCATTCGTTCAAAGCGTCCTGGCCGGCATGTCCGAAGGGCGTGTGTCCGAGATCGTGGGCAAGGCAGATGGCCTCGGACAGATCCTCGTTCAGGCTCAACGTGTGCGCGACGGTGCGTGCGATCTGCGCCACCTCGAGGGAGTGCGTCAACCGGGTCCTGTACAGGTCGCCTTCGTGGTTGACGAACACCTGTGTCTTGTAGACCAGGCGGCGAAATGCTGTGGAATGAACGATGCGATCGCGGTCCCGCTGATATTCGGAGCGGTACGCAGGTTTGGGCTCCGCATAGCGCCGCCCCCGCGAATGCTGATCGTCGGCCGCGTAGGGCGCGAGTTCACTCAATCGCAAAACTCCTCGAGGGTCGCCTCGAGCGCCTCACGGGCATAGTCGCCCGTGACGACGGCCCGCCCCAACTTCTCGAGCAGCACGAGACGCATGGTGCCGGCGAGGACCTTCTTGTCCATGCGCATCAATTCGAGGGCGCGTCTGGCGCCGATTCGCGGAGCCGATGTGGGCAGACCGGCGCACGTGAGGATCCCCTGAATGCGATCCTGCACCGCCCGCTCGATCATTCCCAAGCGCCGCGAAAGATCCGCCGCCATCACCATGCCGATGGCCACCGCCTCGCCATGCAGAAACGCCCGATAGTCGGTCGCCGCCTCGATCGCGTGGGCGAAAGTATGGCCATAGTTCAAGATCGCGCGCAAATCGCGCTCGCGTTCATCCTTCTCGACCACCGCCGCCTTGATCTCGCAGGAGCGGACGATGGCATGGGTCAAAGCCTCCCTTTCACGCGCCTTCAGCGCGCGCATGTTCGCTTCCAGCCAGCCGAACAACTCGAGGTCCCAGATGCAGCCGTACTTGATGATCTCCGCGAGGCCTGCGGCGAGTTCGCGATCGGGCAACGTGGCCAGCGGGTCGGTGTCCGCGATGACGGCCAGCGGCTGATAGAAGGCGCCGATCAGATTCTTGCCGCCGCTATGGTTGACGCCGGTCTTGCCCCCGACGGAGGAATCGACCTGCGCGAGCAAGGTGGTGGGAATCTGTATGTAGCGCACGCCACGCTGATAACAGGACGCGGTGAAGCCCGCAATGTCGCCGATGACCCCGCCGCCGAGCGCCATGATGATGGCATCGCGGTTCAGTTGGTGGGCGACCAAGGCATCGAGCACATGCTCCACCGTTTGCAGGGTCTTGTACCTCTCGCCGTCCGGCAGGATGCTTTCGGCGATGCGCCGGTCCGGAAGATTCGCGCGCAAATTTTCCAGGTACAGTCCGGCGACCGTGGCATTGGTGACGATCATCAGATCGCCCTCGGGAATCTCCGTCCGCAGCCAATCCACATTGGAGAGCAGCCCCGATCCAATGGTGATGGGATAGCGCGAATGTCCGACATCTACCTGAAGGATTTGCACGCGTCGATTATACGACTCGGGAACGGCGCATCTCCTGGTGAATTTCCTCCGCCACGAGCTGCACGCGCCGTCCATCGGTGGATACGGTGATGTCGGCTATGCCGGCGTACAGGGCAGCCCGCATCTGCATCAACTCGGTCAGCTTCCTCTCCGGGTCGGTGTCGTTGAGCAACGGGCGGTGGCGGCCGTGCCGCGTACGCTCCAATTGCTGCTCGATCGACGTAGACAGGTACACCACGACCCCGCGCTCCTGCAGGATGCGCCGGTTGTCGGCATCGATGACGGCGCCGCCGCCGGTCGCGAGCACGATGGCCTCGATTGCGGTCAGGCGTTCGATGGATTCCTTCTCCCTGGCGCGAAAGCCCGCTTCACCCTCCTTTTCGAAGATGAATTGAATATCGACGCCGGTTTTCGCCTCGATGTCCGCGTCGCTGTCGTGGAAGCCGAAGCGCAACAGGCGGGCCAGGTGCCGGCCGACCGCGGTCTTGCCCGAGCCCATGGGACCTACCAAAAAAACGCTTGGACGTCCGAACATCGTTCTATATTAGTGAAAAACCGCCCGAAGGCGGCTTTTCATGCTGTTGTGATCGACACCATCCGATCGCCCCGATGAGCGATTCACGGCTAGTAGAGATTCGATCCCTCGCGCAGGATCTTCGGCGTGATGAAGATCAGCAGCTCACTCTTGTCGTTGATGTCAACCGTGGTCTTGAACAGGTTACCGAGCACGGGGATATCGCCGAGGAACGGCACCTTGTTTGCCGACTTGGTCCGGGTGGTCTTAAGAATACCGCCGAGCACCACGGTTTGACCGTCGTTGACCAGCACCTGGGTGATGACCTCTTGGGTGTCGATCGAAGGAACGCTGCCGCCCGTGGCGCTGGTGACCTGGGCGCCGACCGTATCGTCCTGGACGTCAAGATCCATGACCACGCGGTTATCCGGCGTAATCAATGGAGTCACCTTGAGCGACAACACCGCGTTCTTGAACTGCGTCGTGGTGGCGCCGCTCGATGCCGATTCCTGATACGGGATTTCCGTACCCTGCAGGATGGTGGCCTGCTTCTGGTTGGCCGTGATCACACGCGGCGAGGAAATGGTCTGGGTCTTGCCCTCGTTCTGCGCAGCGGACAGCTGCAAATCGAGCAAGTGGCTGTTCGAGAGCAAGGATAAGCCGAAGCTGCCGTTGGTGTTCGCGGCCGGCAGGTTCACCTGGTAGCGGTTGGTCAGCGATTGGGCGGTCAGCGCCGATGCGCCCGTGCTGCCGCCGGTCACGGAGGTCAGCACGCCGTCGGAACCCACCGCGGTGCCCGACACCGACAACAGGTTGCTGCCGGCGGAATTGAGCGTCGTGAAGCCGAGCTGTGCGCCCAAATCGCGCTCGTAGGTGTCGGCGACCACGACGACGCGGGCCTCGATCAATACTTGCTTGACCGGCACGTCCAGAGTCTGTACCAGGCGCCGGATGTCCTGCAGCCGGTCCGCGGTGTCCTGCACCAGCAGCGTGTTGGTGCGTTCATCGATCGACAGGCTGCCGCGCGGCGACAACATGGAGTCCTTGGTGTTGGAGGTCTTTATCAGCTTGGCAAGGTCGCCGACCTTGGCGTAGTTGACCTGCAGGAACTCGGTGTGCACAGGCGACAGTTCCTGGACCTCCTTGTGCGCGGCCAGCTCCGCCTTTTCACGCGAAGCCAGCTCGTCGGTCGGGCCGATGATGATGACGTTGTCCTGGCGGCGCTTGTCGAGTCCCTTGGTACGCAGCACGATGTCGAGTGCCTGGTCCCAGGGGACGTTCTGCAAGCGCAGCGTCAGATTGCCGGTGACCGAGTCGCTCACGACGATATTCTGGCCGCTGGTGTCGGCCAGCAGCTGCAGAACCGAGCGTACGTCGATGTCCTGGAAGTTCAACGTCAGGCGCTCGCCGGTGTATTCCTTCTTCTCGTCGGGTGTGCCGGCGGTGCGCTTGGTGGACGGTTTGATCTCGACCGTGTACTGGTTGTCGGATTGATAAGCCAGCTGATCGAAGTCGCCCTGGGCGCTGATCACCAAGCGCGAGCTGCCCTCGACGCGGAGCGCATCGACGGTCTGCACCGGGGTGGCGAAATCCATCACGTCATAACGGCGCATCAGGTTTTTGGGCAACGCGGTGCCGGCGAAATCGACGACGATCTGGTTGCCTTCCTGACGCACGTTGACGGGCGTGCGCGGATCGGACAGCTGCACGATCACCCGGCCGGTGCCGTCGGTGCCGCGCCGGAAATCGATGGTTTTGATGCTGCGTTCGGCGGGCATTCCGGTGCCCGTGCCCGCCCGCGCGACCGCGGGCTTGCCGACATCGGCGCCTGGTTGCGCGCCTAGGCTTACCACGATTGTGTTGCCATCGACTTTGGTGGCATAGGGCAGCAGCGAATCGACGTTGACCACTACGCGCGTACGTCCATTGGCTTCGGCGGCGAGCACAGTATCGACCCCGCCGCTCTTGACATCGATGCGGCGCGAGGAGAGTGCGAGCGTGGTGTTGGGCAGATCGAAGGCGATGCGGGCCGGCTTGTCGATCGTAAACGGCAACGGCTCCGGCGCGGGACCGCTCATGTGCAAGGTGAGCTGCACTTGCTGGCCCGACAGCGTTTGAACGTCGATCGACTCGAGCTTGATCGGATCCGCAGCTTGCGCCGCAAAGCTGACCACAGCCAACAGCAGGAACGCAAAAGCGCCCCGTATCGACGTCCGGTACGAAAATTCACACATATGCTTCATTCTCCCTGTGGCCTCAATCGGATAACGCCAATGAGGCCGGTCGCTCTACGTAGCCGCCGAGACCATCCGGGATGATTTCGACCAAGTTGATCCTCGCGCCGGTAATTTCCGTCACTTTGCCGTCGTTTTGCCCGAGATAATTTCCGGGCTGTACCTTGTGCACCAGACCGTCCCTGGACTGCACCAGCCCGTAGAACTGCGTGCCGACCTTGAAGGTGCCGACCATCTTCAGGGTGTCGAGCGAAAAGCCTTCCAGGAACTCGCGATTGCGCCGCGAACTCGGTCGTAAATTCTGGCCGTTCGCGGAACTCGCAGCCTGGGGCTGGAAGGGCGAACGCAGGTTGCTCGCGCCGTATACGAAGCTCTCGTACGGCTTCACTTCCGGCAGCGGTTGTATGCGTCCGCCGGGCTTCTTCTTCGTCGCCTCGATCCAATTCTGCAAATCGGATTGACCGCCCGAACAGCCGGCGGCGCTCAAGCCGGCCAAACTTAAGCAAATCAGCACGAGTCGGCGTGTACTTCTCACGTCGCGCCTCCTGGTTTCTTCGGCCCCTTGCCGGTGCCTTCATCCTCGATGTAGCGGTAGGTCTTCGCCGTGACGTCCATCACCAGGTTGTCGTAGGCACCCTTGGCATCCGCCGGACTGATCGATATGTCGTGCAGCGTCACGATGCGCGGCAGAGCCGCGATGCCGCTCACGAAGTTGCCGAACTCGTGGTAGCTGCCCACCAAACGAATGTGGATCGGCAATTCAGCATAGAACCCGTTGCTCTTCTCGGCGCCAGGCTGGAAGAGCTTCTCCGACAGGCCCGCGGCGAGGCCGGTCTGGGAAATGTCGACCAATAGATTCGGGACTTCCGTCTTGCCCGGCAACTGACGCAGCATGGCGCCGAAGCTGCGCTCCATTTCTCCGAGCTGCAGCTTGTAGGCTTCCAGATTGGCGGCGCGTTGCTGCTTGGTCTCGAACTGCGTGCGCAGATCGAGCTCGTCAGCTTCGGCTTTCTGCAATACCGGCCGGTCGTCGTCCCATACGAACATGTACCACCCGATGGCGGTCACCGCGACGAACGCCAGCGCGACGAAGAACGCGCGCACGGCGAATGGCCAGCGGCCGACGTCGCGCGGATCCAGCGAGCGGAGTTGATCGAAAAAGTTCATTGCTTCGCAACCTTTTTGGCGCCGGTGCCGCCATTGTTGTCGAGATCCACGCCCACCTCGTTGGCAAACAACACGAAACTCGAGCCGCCGGTCGCGGAATCCCTCGCCGACTCGACCACCTGCAGCTCCGGGTTGGCGAGCCAGGTGGAAGCATCGATGTTGCGCATGAACGTCGAGACGCGCGTACTCGATTGCGCGACGCCGTGCAGCTCTATTTTCTTGCCGCTTTCCTTGATCTGCGTGAGGTAGACGCCCTCGGGCACGAGCCTCACCAGTTCATCGAAGCGGTGCACGATTTCCGGCCTCTGCCGCTGCAGCTTCTCGATGATTTCCATGCGCGCCACCAAGCGTTGCTTGCGATTCTCCAGATCCTGGATGTCGGCAATCTGCGCATCGACCTTGACGATCTCCTTCTTCAACAGGTTGTTTTTCTCGTTTTGCGCATCGGTCCAGGTGGAATAGAGGACCTTGCCGCCGCCGACGACCACGGCCGCGGCGATTGCGGCTGCGATCAAAGCGACGGCGAACTCAGTGCGCCGGCGCTTGCGTTCTTGTTCGCGGTGCGGAAGTAGATTGATACGTGGCATGAGCGCTCTTCAATCGAAGCTTCGCAGCGCAAGGCCGCAAGCGGTGAGTAAGGCCGTGGCGTCGCGCCCGACGGCTTGGGCTTTGGCTTTGGAGGATATCTTCATGCCGCCCAGCGGATCGCCTTTCTCGGCGGGAATGCCTACCCGGCTGGAAATCACCTCGGCTGCGCCGGGAATGTTGGCGCAGCCGCCGCAAATGAGGATCTGATCCGGCTGCGCACGTCCGCTGCCCGAGGCCAGGTAGAACTGCAAGGAGCGGCTCACCTGTTGCGTCATGTCGTCGATGAAAGGATCGAGAACTTCGGGCTGATAGTTGCTCGGAAGACCGCCTTCCTTTTTGGCGCGACCCGCTTCCTCCATCGTCAGTCCATAGGTGCGCATGATCTCCTCGGTCAGCTGCTGACCGCCAAAGGCAAAATCGCGGGTGTAAACCACCTTCAGATCGCGCAGCACGCTGAATGTGGTGCTGCTGGCGCCGAAGTCCACCACTGCGACGGTACGATCAAGGCCGCCATCGGGCATTTGGTGGCGCATCAGGCCGCAGGCGTTCTCCAGCGCGAAGGCTTCGACGTCGACGATCTGCGCCGTGAGGCCGGATGCCTGCACGGCCGCCTGGCGCTGTTCGACGTTCTCGGTCCGCGTCGCGACCAGCAACACATCGAGCATATCGGGGTCTTTTTCGGACGGCCCGACGACCTCGTAGTCGTAGCTGACCTCTTCCATGGGAAACGGAATGTATTGGTCGGCCTGCATCTCGACCTGGCCTTCCAATTCGTTCTCGCCCAGGTTCTTGGGCATCTGGATCACCTTGGTGATGGCGGCATCGCCCGAGATGGCGATCGCCGCGAAGCGGCTGCGCGCGCCCGAGCGTTTGACCGCGCGGCGAATGGCCTCGCCGACGGCCTCGGCGTCCACGATGGCTTTTTCGTTGATGGCGTTGTGCGGGGTGGGTTCAGCCGCGTACGACTCGACGCGGTACTGGCCACCCGACATGCTGAGTTCTATGAGCTTCACCGACGAAGTGGTGATGTCCAGCCCCAACAGCGGACGATATCTTTTGCCTAACGACCACACAATTTTTTTCCCTTTTCGCTCAATACCTTGGGGGCGGAAAACTGGTCACGAGAGTAGCCATGAGCGGGCAACTTAGCAAGAAACTGTTAAATAGAACGTGAAGCTACTCACGGTAATCAGCGGCCAACCTGAACAAAGCGCCAAAGTGAGAACTGCGGTTTGCTGCAGCCAGGAGTTCCGAGCTAGTTTCATCCGTTACAGACCTCAGCAGCGGATTTGAAGCCGCAATACCGTAACCGGCGGTAAGATGCATCCCTCCGTCGGAGCAATAAGTTAGAACGGTTTCCTGTGGCTAAACGTTATCCAGTTCTCATATCCCGTATTTGTGTCGTCCTGGTCGCGGCCGTCGCACTGGCCGCGTTCGCGAACGTCTGTGCCTATGTGTATTTGAGGCCCTCACTGCCGGACGTTCACAGCTTGAGGGACGTGCAGCTGCAGGTGCCGCTGCGCATCTACACGCGCGACGGCAAGCTGATCCAATCCATCGGCGAGCAACGCCGCATTCCGGTGAGTTACGAGCAGCTGCCCAAGATGCTGATCCAAGCGTTCCTCGCCACCGAAGACGACCGCTTCTTCCGGCATCAC
>Ga0116231_10006024_pt1 | contig 23498 bp, 15 predicted proteins | sample S1TSphgellanicum_2_FD_89695 | JGI IMG/M metagenome (GOLD analysis project Ga0116231, IMG submission 89695) | Host-associated microbial communities from peat moss isolated from Minnesota, USA - S1T2_Fd - Sphagnum magellanicum MG | ecosystem: Host-associated > Plants > Peat moss > Unclassified...
CGGAGGTTTTTAAATTTTTTACCTCGAAGAAGGAACTTTGACTAAAATGATTTCGGTTGGCCCTAACTTTTGTCAAGGCAATTCAATTATGTCGTAGCTAATTACTTAGGATGAAAAGCCATAATTTAGTGAGGCCGTTCCCTTTTGGATTTGTTGCCTCAAATCCTTTATGTAAAATGAGAAACGGTTCTTAATTTGATTTAGTTGCATGGAGGTATAACATGCTTTAATCACATTGAGTTCAATCGTGAAATAATAATCTTTATCATTTCAAATACCATTACGACTTTTTAATGCTCAATTTTGCAAGAGCTTAACGTTTAATGTCTTCCAAGGTAATCTATTTTGATCCCAACACGAGTATGGTATGAAATAATAATTCATTTCCTTACCCATAATGACAAATATTTTTAATATCATATAACTCTATGCAATTGCCCAAAACACCACCAAACAACACAAATGTTTCAATATTTTTGGTTGTCCATAGAGCCACAAAGAAAAGAAGGGAAATGAGGTCTTTATTCATTCAATAAAAAATAAAATCCCAAAAGAAAAAAGAAAAAAAAAACATCAAAATCCAGGTTAAAACACAAATTCACAAAAAAAAAAAACCCCAACTAGCAACTAGGGCAAAGAAAATCACTCCACAACAAACCATTCACCATACATTATTTTTGTCTAAACTCCACATGTCACAAGCAAGTGCCACTCAAAATAGACAATTTCATAAAAGATTGACAAGTGCCATATAATGCAATCATAAGGCCAATTAAAACACATTTAAAATGTATACATTTATTACTACGAGCTTGTTGTGTACACCAATGGGACTAATGGGACTACCTTACAAGCAAGCCTCCCCCAAAATACATATGTGATCACAACTTGACACCACAAGTTAAGCACAAATTGTGTGAACCACTCATGAAATTGTCCATTCTCAACAAAGATGAATCTTTTCACATACTACTGGCATGTCATTTCCAAACCATATCTTGGGTATGGGAATCATGGTTGCCAACATTTTCTTGCACATGCAAACCTTTACTTATGTAGTACCGAATCACAATTCTCAAACAACCAATACTCCTTCCTTGTTGCATGTGAGGGAAAAGTTAGAGAATCCTGAACTTATCCAATCCATTTGGGAGGGGGGTAAGAGGAGGATCATGGATGCTTGCCATTTCATGAACAAGGAATTACACCATTTGCAAATTAGGGTAGTTAGCCTAGTAATGACATATTTCTATGATTTTTCAATTCAATGTTATTATTTAAATTATTTAAATAATATTAGAATTTTCCAAACACCTAACCCATGTAATCCAACTTTTTTTTTTTCCAAAATAGGCTTATCATTGGAAAAAGATTCAAATTGAACCCTTATAAAAATAACATGGTTGGTCATATTCAAAATATTATCAAAATTGAGCCTAGCCACCCCTTTAGGGGAAAATTGATGAGTGTCACATATACCTAGTCAAAGTTGCAACCTACTTCTTTAGCTAATTTTGGTCATTGACCCACCTATTTTTAGGAGGTACCCTATAGTGATGTTAAATTGGACACAAATTAACTAGAATTTGCAAGGTTGAAAATTTTGAAAATTTTCTCTTCATGTGTCTGAAATTTCAGAATAATTATAAAATCACTTTGTCCAATTGAAAATTTTCTGAAAATTGCAATAAATTATATTTGAATTAAATATGTAAAATTTACAATATAACCCATTTCTAATGCTATTTTAGAAATATAAATTTAAAATACAATGTTATCCATCTATGTTTCAAGCTCCTCCACTAAAGCACTTGCCCATTATTTTCATAATCTCAACACCCTCAAAATGGGAATGTAAATGCTTATTTCTTGAGTCCCTCGCTTAGTAAAATCTTAAGTATTTAGTCTTAAATCTTGAAGTAGTACCTATTTTAATCCCACAAACTTCAAAGCACTATGAGAAACTTCCCAAGGTATTTGGAGAGCACATTATATATGCTTTAATAAAAACATGCTTATTAAGGCTAGTTTCCATGTGAGCAGTTCTACCAACAAGAAGAGGAATAATAGATAGTAAGCAAACCTTTTTTTTAATAAAAAACCTTTTTCTAATAAATGAACTCCATGTAAACAAAACGAAAAAAAGAAATCAAACTTCTTTTAATCAAAGACTTTTTTTAAAAATAAATGAACACCATGTAAACAAAAAAAGAATTCCCAAAAAAATTTAATGAATTTTTAAAAATAATTAAAAAGATGAATACCATGTTAACCAAAAAAAAAATTCCAAAATTTTTTTGACGAAATGTTCTTAATTAAAAAAACTCTTCGATTATGAGTCAAATTCTTGGACATGTAAATCAAATCCAATGGAAATGTAAATCATTTACACTTACACGTCTGAACTTTTTACATTTCCATTTATACATTGCCATGTATAATTATTATTTTTAACACTTACTCCAGTAATGTGGTGGTGTCCAAGGGGACAACCCAAACCAACAAAAGAAGAAGACCACAAAGATGGTCAAACTTTTTTTTAATTAACTTCTTTTTCAAAACCTTGACTAGGGTAATGGTGCAATGCTTTGGACACTAACTAATGAAGAGGGATTGTTAAATCAGACCATCATCTTTGAACCCCAAATATTTTTGAAAATATGACACCGAGGTGTTGAAAATCATTCATAATTATTGCATGCCATGATTATTTGAGTTTTTTCGCCACTATAATAATATCATAGTAGTAGACATGTGTATGTAGATCATGAAAATAAAATAAAATAGTAATTTTAAGTGCTTAAACGTGAATGGATTTATTATTGGCCTTGCCTATCAAGGGAAGGATGTTGTGTTTAGATTCATTATAGAGTATAGTAGCTTAAGGGATTTTGGCCCTTAGGTAATAATAATAGGTCTATTTTTGTATGAGGATTTTTGAAGGATGATATTTTGGCTTGTGTTGAAACTTGAGAGATTAGTTATATAGAGTTATAATATCTTGAAGGATTTTGGTTTCTTTCAGAGGATTTTTTTGAAGATTATATTATTGCATGGTGAAATAATTGAGTTTTCATAATTCTTCTTTTGCCTTAAGTTCCTTTTGAATGTAAAATGGCAAGGCCACAGTGTGACACACCCCTTGTTATTTTTTATAAAAAGAATTATTGGTGTTGTTAATGTGGAAGCTGACTCTAGATAAACTAGGGTTAAAATGGTCTTTGGAATGGGGAGAAAGCAAAGCAACTAAATAAAAGACCACAAAAATGGCCTTTTAAAGATAGTCTTGGGTGGCTGGAACTCGAAAGCCGCCGCCGAAGGAGAAGACCCTCGAGGAGTGGGGTCAAGGACGTGGGAAGAAGCTCGAAGGGAAGCTGCGCGCAAGATTCAGGATTTTAGTGAGTGGTGGTGCGCGATTTCTCGATCACATCGCATGGATGGAATGGAGATTTTTCTCAGAACAATTTCAAATTTTTTTGGGGTAGATAGAGGGAGGGACCCATAAGAGCTGCTTCAGTAGTAGTCTAGAGGGCTGTGTTTTGTGTTTTGCTTTGGGGGGTACTTTCTTGCTTGCTTGCTTGCCTTCTTTCTTTGCAACTACTTTTTCATCCCCACAAATGTGCAAAACAAGCTCTGTTGTGTCGCATTGCTAGCTTACACATCTGTTAGAGAATTCATAGGTACTTTTATCTGCTTGCTGTAAGATAGAGCCATCCAGCCAGCTTTCTTGTCTTTTGTCGTTTAGTCTTAACGGCTGTACCCACACTGGAAGAAGTATCCATCCGATTTTCTAGTGTCCAGTTGGTCCATCATAATCTTGATAAGAACGTCCCCCTCTTTGTTTCCTTGCAAAACCAGCAGCACCAATCTTCTTGTTCTTGATCTTCCTTCTTCATTCTCATCTTTTCTTCTGCTTCTTCTTCTTCTTCTTGTGAAATCTCGAGAAAACGTTTTGGGCTTTGGGTAATTTGGTTTCTTCTCTCCATTTCTCCAATTGGGTTGGATTTTTTTTCTCGTGAAAAAGTTTTGGGTTTTGAGCAATTTGCTCTCTTCTCTCGATTTCTACAATTGATTTTTGTTTTTGTCTCTTTTTTTCTTTTTTGGTTTTGTTTTTGGGGGGGGGGGGCGTCTTTGTTTCATCTTGAGGAAGAAGAGCTGATTTTGAAGAGTTTTTATTTGGTGAATCCATGCTATGGCAGCCTGCACCGTGTGGTGGGATGTGCAAGGATGTAGGAACAGTTGCTGCAGTTCTTTGAGTCTAGTATCAATTCCCGGAAGTAGAAGCAGTAGTAGTAGCAATGAATTCTCAGCAGCTGCACCATCATCATCATCATCAGTTCAGTATGCCTGTCACAAAGCTCTGCTAGGATCATCCACACAGCTGCTTGTGACTGGAGACTTGCAGGAGAGCTTTAGAAAGGTGGTTAAATTGCAGTTCAAAGGAGGAGGAGGACAACAACAACAAAAAAATCATGATTCTAGAAAACTAGAGATGAGGTAGGTACACATGGTTTATCTCTCCTTCGACTTTCCCCAGCTTGCAACTTTCCCACCTTCCGCAGGGTTTTATATTGATCTCTTTTTGTTTGTGTGTTTGGTGATTCATTGAAGGAATTACTTGTTGGCCAAATTCCTCCCAACAAAATAGATCTCAGAATTTTGTTTCTCTCGATCTTTTGTGTCTTCTTCGAGCATCATTGTCACTTTCTGTGACATGACAGTTTTTGCAGCAGAAACTGTTTCTCAAGAGACATGAAGTTCACATAGTTTTTGCAACAAAAATTGTTGCTCAGGGACAAATTTCACATCTTTGTTAGCTCCAAGGAAGTGAGGGATTAGGGCTGAAGGATGGTTCTTCTCAATTCTCCAATCAGAGCTGTAAAACAATCTGTGGCACTTTTGGGTTTTTCTTGCAGAGCTTTGTACTCACCTCTGGTTGAGAGCTTTAAGTCAGTTGATCGGAAATCACAACAGTTTTTGAAGACTGCAGCAAGCCTGGACACAGTGAGTGATTCTGCCATTCAAAGCAGCAGCAGCTCTGTAGCATCCCGAGCTGACACAAGTTTCCTCATGGTGCAGACCACCATAACACCCACACCTAATGATGATGATGAAGAAGAAGAAGGTGATGATGGTAGGCAAGAACAATCCTCAAGTGCAGATCAATTGAGTGATGAGAAGAAAGATGACGTTGCTCCCACACCTCAAGATCCAGTGGCTGCCGCCTCTGGTGATCATCATGCTAGTGCTGCAAATCTTTCAGGTTTGTGACAGCACACTGAAGCTTTTTGGATTCTTTCACGGGATGATGATAGCCTGCATTCATTTCATGAGCATTTCTCTGGTCTCTGTCATCAAGAAACAGCACTCTTTTTTTGAACTTCAAGTAGAGGGTTTTCTTGGCCAGATTGTGATGCAACAACCTGATTGAGCTTTTCAAGTGTTATACATGATTTTTTGTCAAGAGCTGAGTTCTCTCCACTTTTGAACTCCAAATCTTCCCTGAAGAAAACAGTGCTTCCTTCTGTTTGTGAGAGGGTTTTGTCATTCCTTTCTTGACTGTGAATACTTCTTCTGCTTGCCACAGATTTAGGGTTTAATGTGTATGCAAAGAGGAGTGCAAGAGCAAGAGCACCATCAATGTCTTTATCTCAAAGCTTCACAGCCGTAGGAGGTCAAGCTTTTACACGCACCATAGGAGCAGTCGGAGGGCCATTAACCAACGCAAGTAGAATTAGAGGTATCTTTCTCTATAGAACTTTGTAAAGCTCATTTTGTATTTTCCATTTCTTTCTTGGTATGTGTATATGTGTGTGCACAAGATCTGTTATTTTTTTGGTAACAAAATTTGCTCGTCATCATGATGCTGAACAAAGTGGGTTTTGAAGCAGTAGTAGCAAATGGAACTTTTTACTTCCTGTGCAAACATCTGAACAGAGAGAGTTTTAGGCATTCATTGTGTGTTTGGCTGTTGGTAGTAGGTGCAGGACCTTTGGGTGTTGTAACGGCAGCAGTGACGGTAGCTGTTCTAGGGCTTACAACTGCTGCATTACGAAATGGACTTCTGCCAAGCACTCCACAGGTAAACAAAAAATTTCTTCTGGTGATCAATAAACTCTTGATTGCACTACTAAAAGAGGGGAGTTAGGGTTTTGCTCTTTGTGCCATTCTGTGCATTCTGAGATCAAAGGTTACCTTTGGCAATATTGTCTTTGGTTTCTTCTCTTCCATGATCCACAAATGCTCATACACACACAAGCTTGATCTCCAATTCCAATCTCCAATTGTTCACAACTGCACATGATTCAATGATTTGTGGTGATGAAGGATTTGTGGGCATGACTGTTCCCAGGAAGTGTCTCTATTGTGAACTATTTCTAACAGAGTTTTAACAACATTTTACTGTCAGAAGGTGTGCACCAAGTGTGATGGGTATGGAGTGCAACAATGTCATGTCTGTGAAGGCCAAGGCAAGCTTATCTGGGAAGGCAAATTGCGGCGCATGGATCCTTGCCCTCTCTGTTTTGGCTCATGCCTGGAAAAGGTTAGATTTTTTTTCTTTTGTGAAAGTTCATGCTTCTATTGTCAAAGGCAAATTGCTATGCAAGTAACTGTGTGTGGCATAAGTCAAGAGTGAGTCTTTGCTGTTCTATGTTCTAGTGCTGCACTTCTTTCAATCATACAAACCAAAGAATACCTAGTTGTTGATCACTGAAAGGAAAGTGTGTGGTAGTTTCTAACAAACCATTACTGCTCATGTGTGTGTGGATTGCAGTGTAGACGTTGTGGGGGTATAAAAATGAAGAGAGGGATTCCACCAAATTTGCAAACACAGACTTCTCAAAATGTGAAGAAATCATGAGATTGAACTGATTTCAATGCTTGAAATAATACATTTAATCTGCAAGGAAAAAAAAAATTTGCTTCTGCTTGCGATGGAATCAGAACCAATCAGCAGTGTAAAATTAATTAAATTGTGCATCATATGGGCCTCTTACAGACATGATAGTTGGAAAAATTGTACCTTTCTACATCACTACAAACTCCAGATGTGAGTGGAACTGTATCTGCAAGACCCAGGATAGTATTAGTCTCATGTGTAAAGATAGATTGGAGTTTCTTCACTAAAGAATTTTTTTCAGATTCTCAAATTATGAGGTTTCTTTCATGTTATTCTACATGAGAAACAATTTGCCATAAGCTAGAGAACAAATAAAGAGAGTGTCAGGGCTAGCAATTTTTTCGAAAGAAAGGAAGCAAATTAACACATGGGCACTGACTTGTGAAATATTACCTTTGGTGCGAGTTATCAAATCTGTAACAAATATTGTGTTGGGTGCTACTAGATTAGTGCTCTAACACTATCACACACATAAAAAGCATGCTTACAACTTGAGATAAACTCCACCCACAAACACAAAGAGTTAAAACCTTGTCCACATAGAACTAATACAACTTGGGGAAGAACAATACTAACACAAAAAGTTGAAACATACTAAACTAGGTTCCAACAACGAATAAACCCCAGTGGAAAACCAATGTCTTGTAGTAAGTACTTGACAATCCAAAGAAGCTTGTGAATCATCATCATGTTTATTAAAAATGGAAATCAAACTTGTAGTTACTGTGTTAAAAAGAAGGTTTTGAATTGAAATTTTGGGCAAAGAAGAAGATTTGGTTTGAAGAGTTTGGTGGGATTGACAAAGTTGGAAATGTACCCATGTCTTAGAAAGCCCTTTTCTATGTTTTGCAAAATGGCCTAAACGCAATCAATGAGCAATGGTGAGGCCTCCAATTCCTTTTATGTGTAAACTCACCAAAAACCCACCGTGTGGCAACAATGGCAACCTTTCAATACAAACATGTTGAAATCATTGAATCAAAACATAAATCTTGATAACTTTTTCTTGATGTGGGTTCCTCTTTTGTTATAACAAGTCCACTTGCATTGAATATGTGAGCCTTTACAAATGTCTACCACCATAAAAACCATGTGCAAGTTATTTGAAAAATTAGTTAATATTTTACACATTAGCTAATCATTATGATCGGTCAATAAAAAATAATCACATTTATTTCATGTACATTGTGTGTATGCATAGTTATAGGTTCAAAATCAATTTCACACAATTACATCCAACTTGCTATTGACAAATGATTATGTTTGTATTGACAAAATGTTTTAATTATTTTTTGCTACATAAATATTTTTTAAACTTGTTGATGCCAAACATAGCATACAAAAATTTGAACACCACTTGAATTTTTTAATGTTTTATATTTCCCCAAATTTTATTCTTCAAGTAGTGGAATCGTGTTTGCATGACAAGACATGACATGAATAAGTAAGTGGTATTCATTCCCATAATTATGGAACATATATATATATATATATATATATATATATATATATATCATAAGAGAAAAAATTGAAATTATAAACAATTTTTTAAACAACTTCATGCTTGTAATAATATAATAACATGTGAATAATAAATTGGATGAAGTTCAAATTTCAAATAACGTGAAATTGAATTTGGACCTATGAATATGCACAAAATATAAAAGCCTCCAAAAATATTAGTGTAAAAATATGATAATCTTTAATGGAATGTTCATAATGATTGGTCCATATGATAAGATTTATTTGATTCCCCATTATGCATTGTGCAATATGTCATGTTTATAAGTGAAGATGGGAAAAAAAATTTGCACACTTTTTCAAACGTGGTAAGTAGTAGGGTGAATGAACTTATTTTCACAACTTGACCCAACTTTGTCAAATGATTACAATATTTTTAAAGTAGTTACATCCTTTCATTTTATCTTACTACTTGCATTACAAGAAGTAGAAGTTTGACATTGGTTCAAATCTTTGAAATTAATTTGAACTTTGAATGTGGTTTAAACTTTTCAAAATTAATTTTGTTGTTGATCACTTGAGTTTCAAGTTTTTTGTTGTGACATGTTTGAATTTCTACTTCATTTGTCCTCTTATAATACTAATCAAAGTGATCACATAAGTTTTCTTCACCTAAAGACTTTGTGATGCACATAGAAATGGGTTAAATTTTTTGTTTCCTTACATTTAAGGATTTTGTGAAGTCCATTCTTGTCCCACTCAACAAATAATTGAATGAAAAAAAAATATTAACCCTTCATTTATACTAAAATTCATTCATTAAATATCATTTTTGCATTACTTAACACAAGTTCATATAAGTATTATTCATGCATGGTTGGTTTTGATTGTAGAAAAATGTTAACATCTATTTGCATGGGAATGTGAATTAAAAGGAAATGTTGGAAGTGTAATTAAACTATGAATGTTCATCCCCCTTATTTACCAAACTTATGTGTTCCTTTGATATGTGTTTTGCCCTCCAACTTTTGCAACTTCTCATGCACTTGATTTTGGTAATGGGTGGATATGTTGTCTTTATTTTTTTGGCTTTTATTTTTGTCCCCACACAACCTCCTTGGTCGGGGGTTGTTGAAACCTAGTGTTTACTTTGGATTTGAAATGTCTCGATTTTTCATATTTTAACGAACATTTTGTAAAGTGTACTAAATTTGATTTGGGGGGGGGGGTGTTTGTTGTGTTTAATCAAATTACCTTTTCACCACATGCACATTGATTTTTTTGTGGATCAAATTAACTATCTATGGTATTGCAAATTGAAAATACCCTTCATTTTATGATTTTTTGAATTATTAAACATTGGAAAAGTTTTTATGTTTCTTTTTACATATTAACTTCCTTTCAAACTTTCATGTAGACTATGAACACCTTTTTCAAACATTTTCCATTGGAGCACCAACCCTTGTTTTATTCAAACATATTTCAAAAATCACAAATGCTGTTATTAGATACCAAATAAATCTATCAATTATTTTTGCCCTTACAACTGAAAAATTACCATTAACTAGTTCACTTATTTACATAAAATTCATAATGAAAGTGTAATAAGGCTTAAGTTATGTAAAAGACTTTTCTACTTTGTTGTAATTTTTTTTGCTTGACACACATCATTAAAAAAACCATTTATAATGCAATTTTCATGTTCCACTTTGAAAAGTTATAACTAACACAAGTTTTATACATGATCATATGTGACTAGAAAATTTTCTAAATTTTTGTCCCCATTGTGGCTATACTTATTTGAACTTGCTTTACATGTCATTTTGTATATATCAAACAACATGGTGATGGGTTTTGTTTTTAATGGGAAAAGTGCCTTTTTTTACATAACACACTATTGTGACAATGACACTACAAAGAAACAACGTTGCAATGATACGGATACTAAGGAGGGATAAATTGATGAATAATTTCCACATGGTGGAGTTACTCTAACAAGTTAGAGAATACCTTTCAAATTGTGAAAATTATTATTCCTATAACATCACTATGATGTTAATGAACATGATTTTTTTAACCCAATGAAAGAAAAAAATATACAAAGGAAAAAATGTGACGGTGCTTTGCATTTTATATGTAACATCACAACCCCCTATGCTTTTAAGGTCAATGTGTAAAGTTGAATCACATTGAATGAAAACAATGTGCCATATGTCAATGTCACTTTGAAAAATATTGGATTCATATTTGATTGTTTTGAATGAAAAAAACCATTTTTATCCATGCATTCAAAAAATAAATTGAGTTCTAATGAATTTGTCACATTAATCTACATATATAAATTGATAAACAAATATAATATTAGATTAATTTTTCACTTAATTTAATTCCCAACCATATCATTGTATTTATATTTTTGAATTAATGTACATGTATTATTTATATTTGAACTTATACAATTTATCATTTTAAGAAAATTTTAATTATTGAAAAATAAATTATTTTTTAATATAACAAAAAATCAAAATGAACAGTATAGATGAAAGCTTGAAACATTTCATAATGTTGGACCCCATAGACTGTAAATTATTTAAAAAAATTTGACAATTTTTTTTGATTTAATTAGTTATTTGAAACAATTATCAATTTCTAAATTTGATATTATAATAAAGGTTTTTTTTTTCATTTTGCTTTGTTTGTATTGTTTTTATTATTTGTCTTTTCACAAACACACAAGACCTTTCAATCTTTATTTTGTACTCTTTATATATATATATATATATATATATATATATATTCTTTTGGGTCTTTTTTTCTAATTTTTTATTGAATTACTAATTTTTGTTTTGATTTTTTATCAAGTTTCTTATTTTTTTGTTCTATTTTCTATTTGATTTTGATTTTGATTTTTTGCTCTAGTTTTTGTTATTGATCTTAAGTTTTTCAAAAAACATTTATGGTTTTTAAATTTTAATTTCTATTTATAATTTATTTAAAATTGAGTTTTTTAATTTTTTGGTCTTGGATTTTTACATGGAGCTTTTGGCTTTTGTTTTCTATATTTTTAAATAAAAATTTGAGGCTCATTACTTTGGTTTTTAAAATTAAGTTTTTATTTTTTTTATTGAATTTCTAACTTTTTTGCTTTGGATTTTTGTGGCAAGGTTTTGGACTTTCATTGGTCAACATTCCAAAGTTGGCATTAATTTGTAACTCCCAATATTTCATTTTTTACCTTTTGGAACTTGTTTCATTAATTTCTTGTTTCAATATTTTTCAATTAATGTCAAGAAAAAAATAATGTCAACAAATTCTTATATATGTATATATATAGGGATGGTTATCCATCAAATTTTTCAAATGGAATATAGAAGATTTCATTTATCTTTTTTAATCATGACAATAACTCATGCAAGTTTTGTGCAAAACAATTCAAATTTTTTATGTTGCACATGTGACATAACATTTTTTGGGAATTGGACATAATATTAGCATTTGATTTAATATTCCATAAAAACATTTCATACCATTGAAGAAAAACATTTGCAAAACATTTTTTCCCATAAAATTGAGAAGAAGACTTTTTTTTTTTTTCAAGGAAATATTAAATATTTTGTAACCAAAAAAGAAAGAAAACAATGATAAGTTTATAACAAAATTATTTTTTGCTTGTGGAAATCTGTTTAATGTGGCATGACATATTTATTTTTTAAATGCAATTTTTTATATTGGCAATTATGGTTCTAGTTAAGTAATGTCCAATTTAAAAAAATGCACATCACATTTTTAAAAAAATGAAATATGATTTAATGCAAAATTAAAATTTTAAAAATGCAACTTGAGTAGATTTCGATTGTACAATTAACTTTATTAGACAATCGAACAATTTTAATAAACATTTATTAAACATATTGAATGGTTTTTTAAAGGAGAAGTTTTAAAAAAAAGTTGTTGATAAATTTACAGAAGATATTGCAAATGAGACATCAATTTACAATTGATGAAGTGGGGCCATTAATTATAGTACAAATGCTGATGGATAATGTGTTGATTACAAACAAGTTGGGCATTTAATTGAAGAGAAGTATTTACACATTGTAATTGGTGGTTATAATGTTCATGGTTTGAATTTTATTTAAAAAGACATTAGTAAATTAAAATGTCTCAATAAAATTATCAAGGAAAGAGGAAAAATGTGAAATGAATTAGTAATCACCATAATAGTCAAGAAATGTTTATAAAATTATCTAGAAACAAATAAAATCCTTGAAACTTTTGTGTCCCAATGATACACATTTTGATATTAACTTTATCATGTTGTAAAGATTTTTGTAAATCAAAACCATTCTTTAGTAAATCATTATCAATTCAAATTGAAAAAAATAGATAATTGTATTGACTAAAGAAAAAAAATTGAATATTCCATTTTGAATAGTCAAATTTGAAAAATGGTAACCTTCATTATTTAAATCATAAAATTACTTGTATACACCATTTTGTTGGTTTTGAAAAACTCACTATTAATAAGTTTTATGAATAAATGGATCAATTAACAGAATAAATGAATGGAAATTATGAGTTAATATCAAATTTTAAAAATTCAAATATTACAAAACCATTAATTATTTGTGCATAACCCTATCATGTTAGAATAATCTTTGATTTAAAATGGATAAAAAAGGTTTAAACAATGACAAAGAGATAATGAAAACTTTTAGGATGATAAGAATTTTTTATTTTTCAAACATTCAAAATCAAGTCAATATTTTAAAAAGTTGACATCATATCAAAACGTGGAAGGTCAATTTTACTTTTTTTCATTTTAAATCATTTAATTTGTCTTTTTTTAATGAAATGATAACACATGTTCAGTGGAAATCATATTCAATATAAACATCAAAATAGTTTAACAAGAGAAAAAGTAGCAAATTTAGTTTTTATATTTAATAATCTACAAATCAAAAACAAAGTGTGCAATCTTAAATTCAAAGGTCAATTTCTACAATGGTTAAATGAAGATGAAAACTTAAATTGAAATTTTTAATGCCAAATTACATTTTATTATACACAAATTTTTTTTGAAAAGTGTATGTGTTGTATTCCATTACATTCTTTGTTCTTTAGGTTGCTTGAAAAAACATGTATTCCATTTTTTGTGATCTTGTATTTATGTGAAAGATTTGGATAAATTGCCTTTCCTTGCACAACCATATTTAATCCATCACCTAGATTTGGAACTTCGAAAATCAAAGCCATTGGGATTATGAGAAGTTCATAGTTTTCGTAGTGTCCTCTTGATTTTGCTATCTATCTACCATCCAAGAGAAGTTCATAGTTTGCATAGCATACTCCTGATTTTGTTATCAATCTACCATACATGATAGTTGTCATAAGGTTAGAACCAAGCTAATTTGATGCTCAAAGGAATTAAAATCCACCCAAGGAACTAGAGTCAAACCAAGAAAGAGTGTCCAAATATGTGCAAGTGATCGTTACCAATGGACTTAGTTGAGCAATTTGAGTAAAAAAACCTTGACAATAATGTATTAGTGAATGTTGGTTCACTCTAACCAACATTTTTTTCTCTCTTTCTCTCCTTTCTTTCTCTCCCTCTTTCTTTCTTTAGCGTTGTGTTTAAGAGGATGTCAGGAGAGGTCACAACATTATCATTGTAGGAATTTGCTTTTCCCCCTTTTTCTTCTCCCTCTTTCACACTCTCTCTACGTTTAACATTTTGTGCAGAAGGATGCCTAGAGAAATTTCGCCATTGTCACTACAACAATGTGTTTTTTATTCTCCTTGCAACTTCAAATGATCCAATATTCAGTCCTTTTGAGTTTGGATCCTAGTTTCTAAGAGTTTAAGTAACACATGCAAAGACAAGGTGAAAAGCTGAAGTGAGGATGAGAGAGGACAACTGATGAAGTGTCACTTTAAACATATCTATAATGAACTAGAAAGTTAATTTTCAAAGCTAGCCAGGATTGTTAGTCCTTTTGATTCAGAGATTGTAATTGCAATAAAATTTGCTTACAATCCCTTCAAAAGAAAGGCCCAATCTGCTCCACATTAGGCTCCATGAATGTTGACAAAAGTGGTGATTGAGAAGTCACAACAAGCTTTTTAATGTACAAGCTATTTGTTATCACATTTTGATGTACCTCTGGACCATGCTTTTACAGAGAGTTCAAGCTATTCTTTTATTTTAAGGCAAGTCATTGTTGTCAAGGTGGTCTTTTCTAGGCTTGATGCTCTTTCAAGTTTCCACCCATCTCCTTATTGAATATACTTTACACATTACTGGTGTAGAGTTTTGGACTAGGTTGCTCTTTACTGGTTACCATTTGTGCTATTTTGCTTATGGGTGCTGACTCTTTGTTGGATAATGGTCCTAATTTTTGTACCTCCCTTCCCCGATTTGGTTGGGTGATTTTATTTCATTTGGCAAGGTTTCGTAACTTTGAAACCTACATTGGCACATGTAACTTTTAAACAAATCCCCTAAAAAAACAAATAAAAAACCTCCTATTGTTTTGACTTCTAGTGCAAATTTACTTGTGGGTCAACTTTTAAATTTGAACCAAAATAATCTCACTCTATATATTGCAATACATATCAACTTGAGTTTTGCAATTCCAGACTCTTTATTTTATTTAGCGCATATTTGTAAATAGTTCATTTTCAAAAGAGAAAGAGACATACCTAAATATGTAGTATCTACTCTCAAAATAGTTAATTAAATATGGTTCAAGAAAGCAAGCCTGATAAAATACAAAAACCATTTTTCTTAATACATTATATATCACTCAATAATTACAACTTTTAGACACAATCTCCATGATGATGCAAGTAGGGCGTCATCTTATTGTCCAAATTAGGGTTTTTTGAGATTTGAGAAATGCTAAAGAATAGAAGGCCTTTTTAAATTCATAATTTAGGGATTAGAATCTAAATCCACCCCTTGGATGTAACTATATCAAGTTAAACTCATCAACTTTTTTAGAGGGGAGGGGGCATTCGCTGAGGACTCTTGTAATCATTTGATTCCACTTATGTAACCTTCTAATATTGTGCAAGCATACAAATATAGCAATTCAAAACATTGAAAAAATGTTTTTATATAGGTATAACCCTAAATCCCAAGATGGTGTAGAAAATCATTATTGGCCTACAATTGACACAGCACTAGTGTGGTGTGTGCCACTGGCCCAAGTGTGAACAGAACCTTGACAATAAAGCTCAATCGTTCAAAAATGATTTTAAAGTTTAAACTAATTTCTAATGACAAAAATTACTCAAAATTCAATATCTCTTGCACCTTAGGTCTATAAATTATGAAATCATCTTCAAGAAATCCCACTCATCAAGGGCTTTTCAATAGCACCAAGAGCTTTCCCTAATTTTGCTAAAATACTTAGTTGTACTTTTTTTAAATGTTTCTTCAACATTCAATGTTCAGTAACTATTGCACGATAGGTCTAAACACAACCAACCCACCTTGGTGCACCCTTACTCATCATCGAGGGCTTTTCAATGGTACCAAATAGAGCATGCTGAAAGGTGTTGCGGTTTGGGAGATCTCAACATGACAAACAAACTAGTTCTCTAAGAGATAGACCAGAAGTAAATTGTGTACATAATAATAATAATGGGTTAGGGTAGGAAACATGACCAAATCATGTTTGAGTCAAATTTGGGTTAGAATTCCAGAAATTTAAAAACACAAACACATAAATTTGGTCAGATTTGGGGTTCAATTGTTTCAATTTCTAACAAAATGAACACCCAAAAGATTAGATCAGAGTTCCAACAAGTCAAAATATAACTATATCATAGTAGGCATGCAAGTTCAGCAATAATTAATTCATATTTTTAAAATTATGTAATTTTTGGATATTTTGAAAGCTTTTTACTGAATTTTTTAAAAATTAAATTAAAAAATGCCATGAAAGTTATTGAAATTAAATCTAAACTGTCATGCATTGAACAACTCACAAGTCACATGTGACATAATGAAGTAACATTTAATTTTAATATATTTTTCCAACTTGTGTCAAATTTAACCCTAAAAAATTCCCAAAAAATTGTCAATTATTTTATTGATTCTTAATGATTTTGCCGCAAATTTTGAAACAATAATAATAATTATTATTATTATTAGTATTCGACATTAATTCGCTGAACCTGTGTGCCAACTATGGTATCTTGGTTTAGATTTCAAAGAGACAAAACACTTTTAACATATTCTCTTTGCAAATTTCTTTGGAAGTCAAAAAGTTTTGTAAAAATGGGTTTATTAGAATAGCCATAATTTTTTTTGGGCCCTGCTCCCACAGGAACAGGGACTACTAACTATTGCATTCGATCCAACTTTTGGAAGTTTTACCTTATTGAAACTGGTTTCACATTAGGCGAACCGGTTTCTTTGGTGAAAGTGTTCAGACTGTTTAAATTGGAACAGATGTTTTTTTGGAGTTCAGAGTGCGGACACAGTAGGTAGATGTACAACATCTTATTTATTGGCACGGCCAGTGTGTTTGTGACGCCTTGTTTACTATAAGAGAGCAAGGTGAGTGAGAGAGCAACTTTCGAGACAGTTACATTACAATTTGAAGTCTGCTTCATGCACCATTCATGGAGGCAGGGGCGGCCAAAGGGACATGTTGAATACAAAGCAAGCATGGACAAGGACAGTGAGAGGGGTTGATAATCAAAAGAGCTAAACACTAAAAATCAACAATCAAAAAGTTACACACTTAGCTCATGATTTTCCATTTTCAATGCTACCTGAACCTGTTAGGCTGAAATTAAATGTGAGGGAATTTAAGTGCATACTGATTGCTTATCTAATAACAGTGTTTTTTTTTTAAAGGTGAATTTTTTTTCAGAAAATGAAAAAAAAGAAAGCATGAATTTTTTATGATTTGTATGGATTTTTTGAAATAAAAATAATTAAATTGGTCATATCTGGACGTAGGCATTTCTTAGGTAGTCACTTGTAGTTGCACTTTTGCTAAAATACTCCAGCCCAGCTATGGCAGTAGCCATTTAATGCTAATTAATGCTGGGGATCCTCACCAGTAGTGCCACTTGAGGAATTTGGAAAAAATAAAATTCTGATCTTCCATGCCTAATGTTGATGTGCAACATATGCTTGGAAATTGCCTAATTTCTCAAAAGCAATGGAACCTTTTGGCACCAGAAAGCATGAATCGTAAAACAGTGCACATCAACTGTTAAGCATTAATCCTAAAACATCATATATATCTATGCAAGAAATAATACCATGTGGCCACAACTCTTCAAACCTAAACAACATAAGAGGAGGAGGGTGCGAAGATGCCATAGTTAACAATGGCAGTGCTTGAAAGCTGGTGCTCAGACCCTCATAATTATAATGACTAATCTCAAGTATGTAATGCCCTGGGCCATTTTGCAAAGACTATGAAGAGGAGAACTTTTTTAAGCAGAATTTCACAAAAGCATCCTGACTTCATGGGGATTTCTGTGATGGTCATCTAACGACCGGGTAGCTGCAAGATTCCAATTACCACTGATCTGGGTACCCTACAAGGGTGCTTTGATCACATTTGATATCCCCATACGCACCCACTTTATGTTGCTCATGCTTGCCCAGCCAGTGTTCGTCAATAGGCCAGATTAGGAGGGTTGGCATTATTTGATATGGTGGGTTGCAAAGGGGGTTTCAAGCAGTTTTCTAGTAGGCATTACACCGGGTAACTCCCTCAAAACAAGGAGTTGAGTCCTCCAAATAATCGCCCTTAGCTCACACTTTGGGAGCCAAATCTGTTCCCCAAATAACCCCTATTTCAGGAACTCCCTGCACCTTGGGAGTTACCTACCCTACACATATTGCATCCTAACAGTACAAGTTCCATATGCTGATTTGGCTTGTCTCAATGAATTGGCATCATTCAAGAAAGGTAAAAGCCAAAATGCTTAATTTCACTAAAATTCCAGATCCAATTGCCTAACAGACGTTTTTTAATATTAAACAACAAAGTGCCTAAATTGGTAGGTATGAACGGCCACTCCATTTGTGCCGCACTTCTTGCAATGGGTACTGAGTCACATGGGCGGCTTTCACCAGTGAAAGCAAAAACCTTCCTAGGTCCACCTAGCTGTTAGCAGTGGGCACTTCTTGACCATCGTGCAACCCACAACCACCTGCAGGCAGAAAAATGGTGAAGTGGTTTTGCATCACGTAAATGAGTCTATTGTGAGCATTAAATACTTGAAACCTTTTTAGAATGCCTCATGGTAAATGGTGAACAATGGAGAGAGAAAAAAGAAAAAGAAACTTAAACTTGTGGATTTCCAAGGAACAAAAAGTTTTAAAAATTTAATAAAAATCAATGGCCGTAATCATCACACTAAAAACAAAAGAGAAAGTCAAAGAAGGGTAAGAAGCTATCTCACCCACAGCCCCTCTAATGTCAATCAGCTCTAATAGTAACAGGAGGTCAAGAACAAGCATCTCCAAGAGAACAATGTCTCTTGAAAATCCTACAAACAAACAGAGGTTTCATGTTTCCTGCATTTTGGCTCCACTGTCTAAGTGAACCCACAAAATCTCCTTTATTGTGGTAGCCAAAGAAGCAGCCACTGTTCTTCCTCACCAATCACCCTTCACAAGCTTTTACCCAGTGTGAGATGGCCCTTTGATGATGACATGCTAAAGGTGACAAATAGTTCTCATGCATAGTGGAGCTTCATAGTTCAGAACTACCTACCTAGTTCTTGTATTAGTTCGATAAGAAAGCCAAACTGTGAGGCCCAGCTCCCCTACACAGAGGCTAATAAATGTTTGCCATGTAACAAACTTGTCAAAACCTGGCATATGTTGGGTATGATTGATCACAGTCTCTTGTCTTCCCTCAAAGGTTCTTATCACTGCCGACCAGTGACTTTTTTTGACAAAATAAGTGGGAATTTTTTTTTGGAGAATTTTGTTTTTCTCTAATTTTTGGAAAATATTTTGACAAAATTTTCAATATCATAAAATTCAAAACAAAAAGAAACCCTGCTGATTACTCTGGGGCTACTATTTGTTCAGGGAATTAATTAATTGTTTGATTGCACCTAAAGGCTTTTGTATGCATCAAATTTTGTTAATATAAACATATGCACTAGGATTTATTTTTTCAATTTGTTGTGATATTGAAAGTTTGGAAAAATAATTCCAAAAAATTGCAAAAATCTAGTTGAATATACACTAGAAAAACAAAAGATTCATGTCCAGCAAGTATAGGACAAACCCATGGTACAATTCATCCCCAGCTGTGCTCAGTATGAGACCCTGCACAGTAAAATGGAATCAAGAAAAGTGCAAATATGCCGATTTGACCCATCACAATTTCACAGTTTTCTCAGACTGGTAAAAAGCGCAGCAAAGTTGTGTACCTGCCTGTAAATAGTGTAATAAATTTGATCTGATATGGCTGGTGCTCCTGTTTCGATTGGCCAATCATAATGATTCGTCCACATGCTTTGCGATTAATAGTCTCGCGCCTATTTACAGTCCCAGTTTTAGGGGCGGGGTTTGAAAAAAGTAAAATAACTGAACTTTGCACGTGAAAAAAGTTTTTGCGGGGTCACATACTGAGCACCGCTGGGGATGCCGTAATAAGTGTACGAGCTTCAAGGTATGGAACTGCAAGTATGCTCTGCAGCAACAGCGGCAACAGTTCAATTTCTCATCCTCCTCCGTGGCCGTGTTTCTCAGACATGAATGTCGTCACGATCTGCTGCAACGGCTCTGCTTATTACTGCTTGCTGGCTGTTCGAGGTTCTCGAGGTTGGATGTCTAAGAGCGATCCGGTGTAGTTGAGAATGGATCAAGCATTTGGGGATTAGCTCGTGCTGCATCTAGTACATGAACAAGCTGGGATTTGCAGCTGCGTCGCAGTTGTGAGAGATATTTCTAAGAGAGAAAAAATTTGTAAGCTGAATCATGGCCGCGTCTTATAATACGGATGATGTTAATCATGTCACGACTGAAGTGTTCGACTCCATACATGATGCTGCTGCACCGGCCACGATCGACAGCAGTACGTCGGCCCTGCTGCATCCGAAGGAGTACTACAGCATGCGAACGGTGCATTTCACTCTTGCTTTCACTCATTTGGGGTATGCAGGGGCTCAAATATTGGCAAGGGTGGCCTTGGTGGACGGTGTCAACCAGTTTATGTTCTCCATCTATCGTAACCTCATTGCATTCATCTTGATTGGCCCCTTGGCTTACTATGTGGAAAGGTCTGCAGGCAGCATGTATTCTTCTTCCACCTCATGCCTTTTTTTTTCTCAATCTTTCCGACCGTCATAACATCCAAGGAGCGACTCTTGCTAATATACCTCCTGCAGTACAACTTCCAATTGAAAATTTCGTGAGTTGAATTAGTTTGCAGAATACAAGTCGTCTGTACTGATCAACCCCGATGAATCTAGCAGCTGGTACTAATATATACTATCGAAGTCGAAGACAGCTTTCCTTGCTGATCAGACTTGGGATTTGGTGTACTGGTGCTGTAGAAGAGTGAACAGGCCTCAACTGACATTCTCATTGCTATGTAAATTCAATCTGCTAGCACTCACAGGGTGAGCATCTCCGAGCACTCCTTGAGTCTCCAAAATTATTCAAAGGCACTGCAGCTGATCAGGCAATATTAATCTCTAATGTTGTTGAAAGATCTGTTTTGTAATTTAAGATTCTGCAACCTGTGATCATGGTTTGCAGTTTCCATTGCACATGTATGGCGAATTTTGTGGAGCTGGTGACGAGATCTAGAGTGCGGCAAGGGAATTAGAATTGACACTGTGTGGGTGGTGGCGGTGGTGCAGGATCGTAGGTTCGCAACAACTGTATCTGGCAGGATTGTCGTTAACGTCCCCCTTGTTCACCGCCATTGCCCAGAACCTAATTCCCATCTTCACATTCCTGCTCGCCGTTTCATTTGGGTAAGCTGCTGGACCATACATTCACGATTGATTCTTTCTTTAAATTTTTTTTTTTGGTTCATTTGACACATTAGAGATGCCTCTAATCCCTTAAGTAAAGGAAATACACCATCGGCATACCCAGAGTTTGGTCATAAAGTAGGGTGAGATTAGAAAAACAGTAAACAAATACATTGTTATGAAAAACCAAGAGAGCAACTCAGTGGTTGTAATCTGAGTTTCATCATGTCTTTTTTCATTTCTTGAGCCCTTCCCACTGATGTTGCATGTACTATTGCTATTATTACCCTCAAATCTTGTGCATTAGAAGTATTGACGTTGTGTTTCTAGCATTTTATACCCAAATTTAACCCCCAAAAAATTACTTTGCACATAACAACATTTTAAATTAAAAGAGGAATTCTGGAATGAAATGAGAGCCCAAAGGCAGGGTTAACTTTTGCAAATTTCTCTATTATTTCAAAAACATGACAAATGTCGAGAAAACATGGATAAAAACTTGAAAGGTTGTTGTTCATCTGAAGGACTCAGGCTTGGGCATTAAATATATAATATCCATTTTAGTATTAGATTTTCTGTTTGACATGATTTTAATTTTAAGTATATATAACAAGACATTGTAATTGTTGCAACAAATACTATTAAATGCCAAAGTTAGGTTGTGCAGTCCTTTTTTTATTAGACAGCCAAGTTTTGTAAGTTCCCTTTGATTAGAAATTTAAGCCCGACATATTTCAAGACCATGATCACATGAATGTGTAGAAAATGTAGAGAAAAAGGGTGTTCATTTGACATGTTTAAAAGAGACACATGACAATGTCAAGAAAACAAGGATTCTATTAACCAGAATTTGAAGTTCTTTTGACAAATTGCCATGAACAGTAACATGTGGTAATTATACATGTACACTAGAATTGTAATATATTACAACATACATGTTGTATATAGATATTCTTTGGAGCACATATGATTTCTGGGTCCATGGATGTAATTGGAATGACAATTTCTTGCTGCATGCAGGTTGGAGGAAGTGCGGATTTTGAGAAGAGATGGCATAGCTAAGGTGCTAGGCACCCTCATCTGCATTGGTGGAGCAATCACAATGTCATTGTACAAGGGAATTGTAATCATCCAGACCAACAAGCTACACAGTATGAATTGTCTTCAACTGGAAGCTGATCCGTACACTCAACCTTTCAGAAATTTGGCCACCATATATGGTCTCAGTGGTCCTCTCGTGGAGTACAAAATCAACAATTATCATCTTGGTATCATTTGTCTCCTGCTCAATACCTTCTCTTGGGCAGTATATCTTACTCTTCAGGTAGTCTACCTCTCCTAATATCTCTCTCAAAATCTTCTAAAACCATTACCACTTTTTAAATACTCAATTATTGCATTTATTTTCTCTCAATCTTGTAAAACCATCAACATTAAATTTTCTCAAATATTGCATTTGTTTCTTGAGGTGTCAAATTAAGATTCTCATCTCCTTGTCCTGGCCACTATTTATCATGGGTGTGAATGCAGATGCCAATTCTTCAAAAGTTTCCAGCGCCAATGACAGTAAATGCCTTCACATATATGTTTGGCTTCATTCAAGTAAGTCTAGTGGGTGCTGTTTGGGAGGGCAACCTCAAATTCCTTGACCTCGACTTTTCCTCATCAGGTCAAGTCATTGCTATCCTCTATACAGTAAGTATCAATTCAAATAATTCCCTGAAACTCATTAAAAAACTACTTTGTCTGAATTTTGTTCTTGAGGTCACTCTAAGTTGTATATTTTTTTGAAACATGTGAGAGATACAATTTTATCAAAAATTGAGAATCCTTTCAATATAAATCATAATGGATTATAAGCACTGTATTTATATTTAAGTAAATTATAATATTTATTTCCTAATGAGTAAGTTGCACTCTGTATTTTTTTCACACCATTTGGAACAAATGTTCAAGTGACTTCCCCATAATTTTGTTATAATTTAAATGGTTTATGGAGGGAGCAAGGGAAGGAGGATCACCAAAGGACTCATAACAAACTTTTGTTCATAATTCCATGTGCAGGGAATCATAGCTTCAGGTGTCAATTATGTTCTACAATCATGGTGTGTTCAGAGGGCCGGTCCCTTTATAGCTTCTGTCTACAACCCATTGCAGA
>Ga0116231_10006025_pt1 | contig 23497 bp, 25 predicted proteins | sample S1TSphgellanicum_2_FD_89695 | JGI IMG/M metagenome (GOLD analysis project Ga0116231, IMG submission 89695) | Host-associated microbial communities from peat moss isolated from Minnesota, USA - S1T2_Fd - Sphagnum magellanicum MG | ecosystem: Host-associated > Plants > Peat moss > Unclassified...
AAAATTAGGGCACATTTCTTTGAAGTTTTGTCACATGATTGTGAAGCTTCACTATGATAAAATTAGGGCACATTTCTTTGAAGTTTTGTCACATGATTGTGATGCAAGTGATTTGAGGTGGTGAGTAAATATTTTCATTACAATCTACCAAGTTAAGAACTTTGCTACCTAACAATTAGTAAATAATGAAAAAACTCCATTAGGCAAATGGATTTGGAATTTCATTCCTAAAGTTAGGCTTTTATTGTATTTATTGTTTCTTTGAATTATAGATTAATCAATTGAGGATGGTTGGAAACAACACATGACACATAAGTTTAAGGTGTGAAGTGTTGATATACTTAAAGATTTGTCGAGCTTGTTATCAAGGTTAGAGGAATTAATTGCTTTCAAGCATTGGTGTTGTCAAGCATTTGCATTTGTTTCACCTAAACCCTATTGTTTAAGTTTTATGAGTTTTGATCACATGGAATTATTTCTTGATGAATTCATTATTTCATTAATTTTTATAATAGGGTTTTTGGAATTCATACTTAAAAAGTGTTGATGCACATGATACATACATTTTTCTTTGCTTTAAAATATTATAATTTATTATGGGGTTTTTTTGGGGGCAAAAAAATTGGTGAAATCTAGGAATTTTTCTAGGCGCATATTTTTTTTCAAAAATTAGGCCTAGCAAATGCCTAATTATGCCATTCTTCTTTTAATTCAATTTCGGTTTGTAGGTACCGTACTATAGTATGCTGACAAAGGCTTATTATTGTTTCGGAAATGTCAGGATAAGATCCCCACTCTAGCCAAGAAATATTTGAGAACTCTTAGCAAGGATATGGAGGTGAAGGGTTTGTTTTTTTTTTCTCAAGGTGGGATAGGTGGGTTATCTACTTGTTCCGATTTTGGTTTCGTGAGTTTTACTTGTGATGCCAATCAATGGGAGCGAACACGAATTACATTTTGGAATAGGCCTCGGTAGAACCCATTACCACCACCCAATGGAATGGCATATCTTGGGAATGCCTAGCTCCTTGGGCATTACGCTCACTCATAAAAAGCTGACATAATTTTTCATTTCTATTTTGCAAGTATTTTAGAAAGAGTGCAAAGAATTGACAACGATTTCGTAGTGTAAGTGGAGGGTGTTTTGAAGACGTAAAGATCACCTTCAAAAATTGGGTGGGTATATCTTATGTTTCAAGGTGGGGCCTTATGCTTTGTAAGGTTCCTCATTTTCTTTCATTTAGGTATGTATCATTTATTTATTTACCATCCGGGCCTTATACCTAACACATAATCTTTCTCATAGCCTATGAGGGGACGTTACGAATTTTATAAGGTGCTTCGTAGGAGGCAAATTCAAATTATGTGAGATTTTTACGTTGAGACAAAAGGGCAAGTTGAAACAATTACGGAATTGGTGTCTATTAAAATGCATAATCAACCAACAAGCAAATCCTAACTTCTACACTGCATACAGATAAAGAGGACATATGTATCAAAAGGTGGTGTGTCACACTACGGCCTTGCCATTTACATTAAAAATTAGTATCTTAAGGCAAAAGAAGAATTATGGAAACTCGAATATTTCACCATGCCAAAATATAATCTTCAAAAAAATCCTCTAAAAGAAACAAAAATCCTTCAAGATATTACAACTCTATAATTAATCCCCAAGTTTCAACACAAGCCAAAATATCATGTTTCAAAAATCCTCATATAAAAATAGACCTATTATTATTATTACCTTAGGGGCCAAAATCCCTTAAGCTACTATGCTTTATAATGAATCTTAACACAACAATATCCTTGGCTTGGTAAGCAAGGCCAACAAAATAATTTTGTGTTGACTATCCTCGCACATAAATGCCAAATGGTGGTTCATTTGAAATAGTGATTAGATTATTTAGGCACTTACATTTGGACCAATACTTGTTTGGAACCAAATTCAGAGCAAAGAAACCCAATTTCACTTGGTATCGTGTCACAAGAGATAACATAAGTGGTGTCTTTTGTAACAAGTGTTGGTATGATATACAAGCTTCCAACCAACACTAGTTGATCAACACACTAATAGCGAAGTGCCAAGCTCGTAAACTTTGACCCAATACTTGGACGATATCTTCAAAAGTGTCTAAACTTGACCAACAATTGTCGTAACCTGAACACTCAATTTACATTTCGAGCTTCTAGATTGAGAAGGCACTTCAATGACTCATTGGTTCTCAATTGACTTTGGCCAACCAGGACCCACACAACGGTACCTTCAACTTCTTGAGTGAGGCTTCTTAGTGGCCAACTTAAACACGAGAAATGGTAAATTTGGGACTTGGAGACCTCGATTTAGTTGAAGAATCGGATATTTATAATATTTAGAAGCAATTTAGAATTTTTCTTGTGGTTTTTAGTTTTAACCATGGTACTGATGTTGGTTCACCCAAGGTGACTTTGGTCATCAAATTGGTGGGAGCTTTTGAGTCTATGGAATTCCCTTATTCTCCCTCGAGATGGTAAATTAATTTCTATACTCTCTATAGTTTTACCTCTTCTTTTGTGTTTAGATGTTTGGATCACATGAACTTTGAAGCATCTTTTAGTTGAACGTTCACGTAAATGAGCTCGGATGATTATTTGGTACAAACAAGGTCTCATGAACTCAATATATTTTGGGGTCATTTGAAGCTATGGGAGTCCATAAAGACAAAATGGCTATAGGCTAGCCCCATTTGGATCTTTGCAAGGAAGAGTCAAGAGCAAAAGTATTGTTCTAGACCATTCAACAAATTGACTAACAAGGAAGAAAAAAACTAAAACTCACAAAAAAAAAGGGGGGGGGGGATTGGGTTTGGGGTTTAGGGTTTGCTCTAATAGTAATTGCCATTGTGACTATAGTTCGCAAGGGTTTCATATGGTTACCCTATGCCCATTGCCCAATTAAAACATGTCCATATAGATGCATGCAACATATGTCAAATGTGCAATTATGTCATTTGAATTGATTGGGTGTGCCTAACTGTCGTTTAATAGAATGGGTGATTTAAATACAATTTTAAGTCACTTTGAATGACCATGGTCCATGAATGGAAATAGTGTAACTTTGCATTGGTGAAAGGGGAATCAACCCAAACACTTTGCAAAGCTCCTATGTCAATCAACTCATGTGAATGATGCATGCATGGAACATAATATGTCAAATTCATGATTCTATTGTTGAATTGAGTTGGATGTGCACTCGATATTGTAATTTAAATTTGATTTTAAGTCACTTTGGAAGAACACTTTGCCAAGCCCCCTTTTTAAGCACTTGTGGAAATGGTGCCTTTTAAGTGGTTTTCCAATGTTGTAATATGATGAAAGGTTCAATTTCTTCATTAATCCCCACTTCAACTTAAAGAGGAGGGAGGAGACAATGCCCACAAGGCTCATCAAAAGAATAAATCCACTCCCTCCACATCAAACCTACAAAAATGCCAAATCAATATTTTCCACACATTTATTTTTGCTTGTGTGAGTGTAAAGCCATCATTGCAAGTCAAACTTCTTCACACAATGGCAATCTTTTGGTTTAGGTCCCTCAATCACTAATGTGAAATGGGCCCAAATAAAAAACCAATCAAGCAAATCTCTATCAAATACTTGACATTTGGGAATGTTTGTAAGCTACTAGTTGGATCTTTAAATATCATCCAAATTGAAGGCTTCTATACCCAAAGACTTTCCACATTACGAAAGTCCCTTAGAATCCCTCCCTTCTCCACATAGACTCACGAAAAATATCTTTTGTAGTTTCCCTACACATGTCTTCTCTGGAAGCTTTGCTATGGCCAAAGAAGTGGTACAAAGTTCTTGACCTCCCAAAAGACTAAAGCTACAAAAAGATCGTTGCAGGTACCACATGCTGACATTTCCTTGTTTGATCAAGTTCTTGAGAAATGAGCTTTTTAATTATGGATTGTTGGGTTCAGAGAAAAAGGACATAACATGCAATAAAGAAAAAAAGCTCTTCAATGTTTCAAAGGATGGAGAATGACTTTGTTTGCATCCTTCCGTCAAAACTGCACATGAATACCAACCTGCCCATTATCACATCAATTCAATGTTGAAATTTTCGACTATGGTTGAATCCATGATGTTCCAAAACAAATGAACTCATTCATACATTTGAAAACCATGTGGTCAAAGAAAGAATCCTGGATAAGGACTGAGGAATTGGGAAGAAGAAAAGCCTCAAGGGGGAGAACTTAAGTAGGGAGAAGATGGTGATCATGATGTTGATGATGAGCATAACACAAGAGATGAGATTTTTGTTGAAGTTCAAAGTGGAGAGATAACATCAAAGTGATGTAATTTAGATTTCTTAATTGTTTATTGACTTCTGAGACATAAGCTTTAGCTGCATGGCAGTCAATTCTTGGCCTGTTTCCTCCAAAGAAGAGGGATCCAGAGGTAGCTTACCATTCAAACATCTGTTGGGGATCTACGAGGTATCAAGGGGCCTCCAACAAAGGCCCTACAATGGTTTCAGGTTTGCGTCAAAGCAATGCTTGGTCTCCAAGAATGACTTGTAAGCTTGAATATTGTCGAAAGGTTCAAGAGCTGAACCTGTAAACCAATGGAACGGCAAAAGGTTAGAGGAACTTGCAACAGAATTTCTTGGACGTAAAGTCAAGAAAGTTCAAGAACTTGTGTTGAGCCTAAATTTAGCACTCCCCACAAAAAAAAATCAGTGAGAGCAACAGGTCCTAGAAACTGAAGCCTGGAGTTTCCTTTACACCTGAAAAGAATGAGTGTGCATCTACCTAATTACTCATTATGACAAATACTCAAACCAAAGCTGCTCTAAGAGCATCTCCAACTTTTTTCCAACCCCACCCATCAAACTAAAACTGGGACTGCAAATAGGTGGGAGACTACTAATAGCAACCCACCTGGACCAATCAAACTTTCTAGCCAATCAACAGCAGGTGATAGGCTTTGCTGTGCCTGTTACCAGCCCCAGCATCCTGTGCAAAAATGTCAGGCTAAAAACCATTTTGATGAGCCAAACCAGCATGTTTTGACTTTTCTTCATCCAATTTTCTTTGGCAGGGTCAAATACTGAGCACCATTGGAGCTGCTTTAATAAAGTCTTCTATTGAACATCATGATATTCAACACTGTTCCTTCAATCAAAATCAGATATCTATGAAATTTGCAGAGAAATCAATCTTCCACAACAACAAAAATTGAAGGTAACATGACAATAAGTGTGGCAGTTGCGACCTTATGAGAATGCTTGCTCACAAAGTGTTCGACATGCACCATCACCTTTCTACGAATCGCAGTGACAAGTCGCCATGACTGAGCTCTCGACAGTGGGTGTAGATCAAATCAATCACATCTCTGTACATACATACATACCTTGCCATTTTCCAAATTGAGCTTGGAAGACAATCCAATGCCTATGGAGAGGAAATGTGTAGCAAAGATGCCTGCAAGAGGAGATGGACCGTGAGGAAAATCTGCAACTTCCCAAATCGCCTTCATCACCATCAAATACTGGAGCAGCAGCCACATCCCGTCAAGCTGCTGCCACACCAAAACAGAACACCGGAATCAGAACCACATTTGAAGAAAAAAGTCTGTCGTTCTCCACATCCAGCCATTGAAGAAGATTTGTGCAAGACAGCGCAGTAGAAGAAGGAACGAAAGTCTTTTGTGCAAGACAAGGTAGTAAAAGAAACAAGTTTTCCATCTTCACATTCAGCAGCAGCAGCATTGGAAAATCTCTTGTTGTAGATATCACAACACTAGAAAACAACAACCATAATAACATATCTCAGAAACAACTCTAGAAGGTTACCGAAGAAAGCCAGAAAAGCTCACAAAACCCTAAACCCTAACCCTGAGTTCCGGTCCCTAGACACTTCTTCCTCCGTTCGACGACAACGTCCGGCGCTGGACGTTGTAGATGGATCATCGACGGAAGTGTTGGTTTAGGATTTTCTTGTTATGCGCGGACGACGGAAGTGAAGAAGACGACAGAAGACAGTAGCAGAAGAGGGAAAGAAGCAAAACAAGAATAAGAAGAAGAGTCTTTCCTTCTGGACTTCCCGCGTGAGCTTTCCAAGACTTGTTCTTTGCTGCGGCGGTTTTGCTTGTGGCTGCTGTCATCGTCATCAAGAAGAATAAGAAGAAGAAGAAGAAGAAGAAGAAGAAGAAGTGAAAGGCTACAAATCGGTGATCCTGGGAGAAAGAAAGGCGTAAAGAAAGAAAGAAAGAAAGAGAGAAAGAATGTCGCAAAATCTGGAAATCTTGGGAGATCGGCAGACCGGGCAGGATGTTCGCACGCAAAATGGTACCAAATGCCCTTGCAGCACTTGTGTTGTTCTTGTCGCAAACTCGTAGTTTGTGTTGTTTTTTCTCCCTCGTTTTCTTGCTTTCACGGGGCGGTTCTTGATGCGCTTCTGGCTGACACGCTGAGGAATTGGGGTCTTTTGTCGTCAATGCAGTCATGGCTTGTCAAGCCATCGCCAATATAGTGAAAAGCTCGTTAGGTCCCGTCGGACTTGACAAGGTGCGCATCGTCGTGTTCTTCTTCATTACCGAGTCTTGTTCCCTCTCTTTCTGTTTTGTGGTTGCTCCATGAAACAAGAGCCTGTACAAGTTAGGGTTTCGAGGATTCTTTGCAGTAAAGGAGATCTTAAGACTGAGAGAAACTCCCTTTATTTTAGCAACAACAATTGCTACATGGAAGCAGCTCAGTTTCGCAGGCCATAATGCCTGGAAGCCCATCCGTTTCTCATGTCAAAGAAGAATATGTCTCTCACTTTAGCTTTCTGTCAAATTGCAGGCGAAGAATGGTGTAGCAGTAGTATACTTTTTGTCTTGTTCAAATTTTTTCTTTGGTCAAATTATGTGTGTGTATGTGTGGGTTTTGGCTGTAGATGCTTGTTGATGACATTGGTGATGTCACAATAACGAATGATGGAGCAACTATCCTGAAAATGCTGGAGGTGGAGCATCCTGCTGCAAAGGTAAGAAAGAGAGAGTGATGGTTTAGGGTTTGAAATGGGGCAGGCAAGGGAAAGATGTCTCAAGGGTGGTTGGTCATTAGCAAACCCTATTCTTATTTCCTTGGAAGAGAAAGCAAGCAATCTGGCTACACCACACATGATGAGAATGACACATTCAGAATCCTTGATAAAAACCATTGAATGAGGAGGTTATCATATAGTGTGTATTCAGTGGGTTAAGCTCAGATTTGAAAGTATGGGCATTCCACATGCTGCATGCATTTGAGGACCATTTTTGTTTGCTTTTGTCAACCAATTGAGGAAGGCTAGGTCATGGCAGGAGGAGATGAGTATCCTCCTCATGCTAGGTGTTGGCAACCAGAAGTACTACAAAGTAAGATAGTTTTTTTGCAAGTACTGAGGTTCTCATGGAAATCATTTTTGGCAGGTTCTAGTGGAGCTTGCAGAACTGCAAGACCGGGAGGTCGGAGATGGAACTACTTCTGTTGTAATCATTGCGGCAGAGCTCCTGAAAGTGAGTGAGCAGGGTTCAATTGAAGCAGTGGCAGTACTGGGTCATCGTAGAGCATCCATCACAAAGGGAGGGATGAGCAGTCTTTGGGTCATCGTAGGGTGTCAAAACAGGTGGATGAGCATTCCTTGGGGTCATTGTAGAGCATCACAAAGGGAGGGGAGTGAGCGTTCCTTCCAGCAAGTATCTCTAAGTCTTTTATCTTGTTGTCATTCTGTCTTTGCAGAGAGCCAATGATCTGGTCCGAAACAAGATCCACCCCACATCAATAATAAGCGGATATCGTGTAAGTCGGATTGATAGAGTTTGCTTTTATCTTCTCTGATAGAGACTTCTCATTTGTTTGTACTACTCCTTCAAGGAAATGTTGTATGGCCCATATTGTGTTTTGGTTACTTTGCAAACTCAGAACACTTTTTCACAACTCCGTTTCAGCCATTTCCTTCCCCTCTCATTTTCTTTACCCAAAACCCAACAGAACCCTATGTTCCAAACTCTGTAGTCATTAATTGGCAGCATGGATATCCTGCATAAATCTTGATACATGTCTATGATATTGTTCTGGATAGCAGTGGTGTTGACTCAATCTGTCCCTGGATGTGAGAGGTTTATACACCCTCACTGTGCTTCCTTCGGACCCTGTAGATTTGGTGCTCATCTTTAATAATTCGGTGGACACAATGATTTGGTTTGCTTTGAATTTACTCTTTTGCCTTATTTGTTGCTGCAGCTCGCTATGAGAGAGGCATGCAAATATATCAACGACAAGCTTGCCATCAAGGTATGCTGGCTCAAGAAAATCCATTTCCTTTCCTCAAGTTTTGGGTTTTGGGGGAAAACATAAATACCATATGAGCTTGCTGTGTTGATTGCATTCCAGTTGCTGCATCACATTAGAACAGCAATGACAACCATCTATGCAGGTAGAGAAGTTGGGGAAGGAATCCTTGATCAACTGTGCCAAAACAAGTATGTCTTCAAAGATCATTGGGACTGACAGCAACTTTTTTGCGAAATTGGCAAGCAATCTGACCTTTTCCTTTTCTCTTGCCAGGTGTGGTAGCCACAGCTTTCATGAAGGTGAACTAGACTCAGTTGTTGCTGAATATATCTGAAAAACTTGTCTGGAATGTCGCAGGTGGTGGATGCAGTTTTAGCTGTGAAAACCACAAATGACAAGGGGGAGACAAAGTACCCCATCAAGGTGGGTGTTATTTTTCTTTTGAGGATGACAGCTTTATTTCCTCATTTTCTTTTGCTAAGTTTTTGTCACGGGTGTTATGGCACAGGCAATCAACATTCTCAAGGCTCATGGAAAGAGTGCTAAAGAGAGTTATTTACTGAATGGCTATGCCCTGAATGCGGGTAGAGCTGCTCAGGGAATGCCCAAACATGTGGCCCCAGCTCGCATAGCATGCTTGGATGTTAATTTGCAGCGGACAAAAATGCAGATGGGGGTTCAAGTTTTAGTTACTGATCCAAGAGAACTTGAGAAAATTCGTCAGCGGTGAGGGCAGCTGATCACTTTTGCTGAGGCTTGAGTTTATCTTCCCTATTCTGCAAAGCTTGGTCCAGAGGTTTTGTACTTGAAAAGTTCTCTATTACTGAACATTGCTCTAATCTATTTCCCATATCAGGAGCTGATGAAGTCACTGGCCATTCAGGGACTACTGCCATGCATGTTGTCACTGTGTCTGTTGTATTGATCTTTGGTGAGTATTTCATGGGTGCAACAGAGAAGCTGATATTACAAAGGAGCGGATTGAGAAAGTTTTGAAGGCAGGAGCCAATGTAATCCTAACCACAAAGGGCATTGATGACATGGCACTTAAGGTGAGAGATTCAACTCTTCTTACAATGGATCCTAGAGCTTTGCATTTGGGGTTGCTTTTCTCTATAGGTTGAACATGGGGTTGGATGTCTTGAGTGCAGTACTTTGTGGAAGCAAATGCCATTGCTGTGAGGCGTGTCCCTAAGGAGGATATGAGACACATTGCCAAGGCAACTGGTGCTACTCAGGTAAAAAGTTTCAATCCGCTGGCTTTTATAATTGTCTTGTTTTCTCTCCATTGAGAATGCTCCTTGGAGCTGAGTGCACTTGTATGCTATGTTTTCTCCATTAAGGTTGACCAATGTGTAACCTTGTCAAATGTCACTTGTCTGCTCTTTCTGCTTGAGAAAAGTTTCCAATTCTGTATCTTTTTCAAGTTGCTTTTGCTGTCATGATCCCAGTTTTGGGACTTTCTTTCTGGTAGTTTCTGGTGCTGAGCTCTTTTTTATTGGGGTTTTCCATATGTGTTGTGTGCTGTGCTTTAAGTTTTGTGAAGTAATTTCTGGGCTGGTTGTATCTTGATGATGAATCTTCATTTATGGCTGCTGTAAGAGACCTGGAAGAACTTTTGTTTGGAGAGGTTAAGTTGCTGAATGTTGAATTATGTGGCACAGGTACTTACCTTCGCTGACATAGAAGGTGGGGAGACATTTGATGCTGCATTACTTGGAACTGCTGAAGAAGTGGTAGAGGACAGGGTGTCTGATGATGATATCATTCTCATCAAGGGTGCAAAGAGTTCAAGGGCGGTAGGAACCTTGATACCCATTGCTTTTGGCTTTTGATTAGCTATGTCTCTTGAGTGCTAGCCAGCCAAATCATGAGTCGGTCTTCTCATTGCATCTGGAAATGGGACAGAAACTCAGGATGCAGGTTATGTATAATGGTTTGCCCAAAATTTTTGGTAGATTATTTTATGCATATCTTCTACACCTACTGTCTGGGGCTGATGAAGTCTGTGGGTAGTCATGGCAGCTCATCATTGCTATTAATGATGAAGGTGAAGGTCTCACACTACGTGAGTGATTCTCATATGGTTATGAGTGCAGTCATTGTTATGTCATGTTAAGTAGTGTTGTGGAGATTTCTCTACAATCTCATAGATATGACTTCTGGCTTCTGTGCTGAAGCTTGTGCATGGATTTCATTAAGGAATTGTGTGCCTCTTCCAGATTTTCTGGGACTCCCTTTCAATTGCAGTACCCTCAAGGGGGTCACAGTGCTGAATGTTCGTCATTTGCAAGTGCACCAGACTGCTAGCCCAGAATTTTGAAGTGGCAGATGGTGATGTTGAAGAGGAGTAAAGCTGAGATACTAAATGTGGTAATTCAGTTTAGCACTCAGCTTGACTTCCCACTTAAGAGACTCACTATTTGATGTTCTTCTTTCTTTTAGGTCTCAATTATATTGCGTGGAGCAAATGACTACATGCTAGATGAGATGGAACGCTCAATTCATGATTCTTTGAGCATTGTGAAACGGACATTGGAATCAAATATGGTGGTAGCGGGAGGTGGAGCAGTAGAGGCAGCACTCTCAGTCTACTTGGAAAATCTAGCAACAACACTAGGCTCAAGAGAGCAGCTAGCTGTTGTTGAATTTGCACTGGCTCTTCTCATAATTCCAAAGGTAATGTAGTCTCTCTGTCTCAATTTCAGGAATTTGGGTTTTTTCTCTTTTAAAGCTTGTATTTGTGTTGCCTATAGTGGTAAGCAATAAGCTGGAAGATGACCTTTGCAACCCAACTGGGATGATTACAACAGGTTTTGGCTGTAAATGCTGCAAAGGATGCAACAGAACTAGTGGCGAAACTGTGTGCTTATCATCATAGTGCTCAGACAAAGGCTGATAAGCAGCACCTTTCTGGGTATGTTGTTTCAATGACTCTAGTAGAAAGCTATCTCATCATATAAACCGAAAAGTTCACTCAAGATAACTGTCAGAGTGCATCATAATGTGCAGAAAGCATGTTATCAGCAGCCATTTGTCAAGTTTTTTGGAAGTTGTTCAGAATTCAAAGAAGGTCTAGAGGGCAATTGTAGAAGGGACTAGATCAGATCAATAGGCCATATGATGTTGTTCCAGTGGAGAACTCGAGCTGGATATTTGTACTCACAAGAGCAAACAGTCACATTAGTGCTCACAGTGTCATTCTTCAGGAGGTGTTCAGTGTTTTATCTCATGCATAATGAATGCTTCCAGAGTTTTTTGTCCGGGGGGGGAGTTTTCCTATTTATTGACTCTATCAAGTTGCTACAGGTCAGGTTTAGACTTGATCAAAGGAGTTGTGAGGAACAATGTTGAAGCTGGGGTAATTGAGCCCTCAATGAGCAAAGTGAAGATTATTCAGGTCTCTTCTTCCTGAGCAGTTCCATTTTCATGTTCTGTTGTGTTTGCTGAATGACCCAACTGAATAGGGGCTGTGTTTGTTTGGAAGTCTGGCATAAATCATGGGCAGTGCCTTCTCTTCATTTTCTGTCATTGTTCATTCTTGCATAGATTCAACTGACCATTTTGCACAAAACCGTTTATTAGTCTGCCATAATGCCTGAGATTTTAGGTGGGCACTGATACATTGCATGAGATTTTTGGCAGCAGCTTATATCACTACCATTTCCAGTCACATCCACACCATCCAACTTGGTCAGCTTGACTGCAGTACTGTGCTAAAATCTGGTTTACTTGGTCTTCTGCAGTTTGCAACAGAGGCAGCGATAACAATTCTACGAATTGATGACATGATCAAGCTTTTCAAGGAGGAGAACCAAGGTGGGGAGGATTGAGCAAGCCATGGGTTTATCATGTTAGTATAAAGCACATCACATTTGTCTTAAGTGTGCACGGTGGAACATGGAACCCGTTATGTGGTTTGTGTGGCCCTTGAGTGGATCATCAGTAGGAACAGATGTTATTGATTCCATTAACAAAAATGGACAATTGTTTCCAAAAACAAAGTTCAACAAATGAGTGATGGGTAGTAGAGCATGCAGGGCACAGTTTACAGACTGCCCCAGTTTTGGATTTTTTATTATGACTGCAAACTGAACATCCTTCTCACTGTGAGTGTACTCATTCTGTATGTGCAAATTATCTTCATCAATGAGGTGCACATCCTCTGCTAGTTTAATTTTGCTTATTGTCCCTCACTTCTGATTTGTTATGTACTGTCGGTGGTTCAGCTTTTCATTTCCATTGTTGACCTCTACTTGAAGAAGTAGAACATTGGCTCTAGTTGTTAGGATTTTCAGATAAGAGCTTTTGTCTTTTTGTTTCTCTAATCACAGAATCCAGGCCATGCAATCAAGCCTTGAAAAACATGGCCCCATTCTCCCCTAGGGTAGATATGCTAGTGAGTAAACACTTGAAGTACTCAAAGGAGGTTGAATCCTCACACAGTGTTCCTCTGCTTCTGAAGTTCAAAGAACATTTGTAGCCCTTCACCTAGCACTCAATTGGAGCACAAATTGCTCAATATAGTAAAGGAATGGGGAAAATATGAGGTGTTTGGTCTAAGGGAGTTCTGTATTCAGTGATGGGTGAATTAAAAACAAATTCATATTTTGAGCTTGAAATCTTTGATCTTTGCCTTTGGAATACAATGAAGTATTGTAAAGCTCTGGTTGGTGATCTCATCAGGTTTTGAGTTGCTCAAAAACTTATGAGGAAGATATAGGGTTGGCACTAGAGATTTATCTAGAGCAAAATTTTAAGCAAACTATCACTCATCCTACTCTTCCTGTGTTGCTCCTTTACTTCTGAAGCTCAAACAATACTTGTAGCCCTTCAGTGTGTGCATGCAATGATGCAAAAATTGCCCAATTTGGTTAAGGAATGATGAAAATATTGGAAATTGTTTGATGATAGGTACGTGTTCAGCGATAGGTGGTTTTACCCTAACCATTGGGTGCATAATTTTACAATTAGAGCAACTCGGTGGTGCTCGGTATGTAACCCTGCAAATTAAATTGAATGAAGAAAAGTCAAAACATGCTGGTTTGTCTCAGCAAAATGGTTTTTGGCCCAGCATTTTTGCAGTTTGCTAAGGCTGGTGAAAGGCACAGCAAACCTACAAACCTTACAAACCTACCTCTCTCCTTACCCAATCTCCTTTCCTTTAGAAAAACAAGGGAGTGAGCCGATAGTTATTGGAGACCAACTTAACAGATGAATTTATAATACCAGCATTAGAGGAGTTGATAATATATGTATTGGTTTTGGGTGTGTACTACCCTAATACCTTGGCTGATTCAACACTAATTATATTATTTTCAGAAATGCTGAAAATTTCAAAAATTATTTCTTCCAAATCAATAAAATATTGTGAAGGAGAATAGCGAATATTTTGGAATATTCCATTTGTTGAAATTAATTTTTCAAAATTAAATTAATTATTGGATGGACATGTGTGTTGAAATGGCCAAGGTACTAGAGTAGTCCGCCACTTTCTTTCAGGACAGGCAGCCTTCTTGCTGGTGCTAATTTTGGTGCAGTTAGTTTTACTTGTAAAATGAATCCTTTAATGGCGAACACAGTATGATTGAGATTGAGATATGAATGAACAGTGGCAAGAACCAGTTTACACTATGAAACCCTAAACCCTAAACCCTAAAACAACTGGGCTTGTTCCATAGTAGTACACGGGTAGACTCTCTTTTCATGTCAACAAGAGGGTTGGGTTGCATTTGTTGGCGTTGCTTGCCAAGGCAAGGATTTTGTGTTTAGATTCATTCTAGAGTATAGTAGTAGCTTAAGGGATTTTGGCTTGACCCTAGGTAATAATAATAATAGGTCTATTTTTATACAAGGATTTTGGAAAGATGATATTTTGCATTGTGTTGAAACTTGAGATTAGTTATAATAGAGTTATGATATCTTGAAGGATTTTGGTTTCTTTTAGAGGATTTTTTTGAAAGTTATATTTTTGCATGCTGAAATATTTGAATTTTCATAATTCTTCTTTTTGCCTTAAGATTATATTTTAAAATGTAAATGGCAAGGCCATATTGTGACACATCCCTTGTTTGTGTAGTAGCTGATGCCATTTTGGCCACACAAACTTTTGATGAGCCTCTTCTCTAGGCAATACCTGCTCACTCCCATAAGTGTTCAATCCATTCCTCAAATCTGGCCATTCTCTTACTACATTTGTGACCAATTGCAAGATGGAAGGGTTTAGGGTTTAGTTTTTGGAGTGGGTTCACAACCGCTGTGCCCATATGGTTACTTGTCTGAAAAAAACAGTGTGATGTATGTGGCTAAATTGCATGCACATAATTGGCAATTCAGCAAAGACTTTTGAATTTGTAGAGGCACTTTCTGGCTCCCATTTACACATTCAAGTGAAAAAAAAAAAAAAAAGGGCTTCAAGCTTGCAAAGATGTTTAGGTTTTAGGCTTGTAGTTTATAAATATATTTTGCAATTAGGCAACATGCAACACTTGCAAATATGATTAAAAATTTAAATGTAACTACTAATTCAAAAGATCTTGTGAGAGATTTGAACCCTAGTCACAAGGACCTTGCCCATCACAACACAAGGTCCTTGAAGTAATCGACAAAATTAGTATCATAACACAAATGACGTCAAATTTCAAAACATGTAATACTATGAGAGAAAAAATAGATCATATGTTCATTCCTACTTGGATCTTATTTCCATCATTCCAATCTACAATAACATCTTGGAAAGGGAAAGTGTGCTTAGTGAAAAAATCTTGACAGATGGCAAATTTGTATAACATTGGAGAATCAACAATTTGAAATATACAATTGTGGTGTGTGAAATACTTGTCAATTGTGACAAACTATTTGGCATTTATATCCACATTCCAAGCACAAGACGGTTGTGTTCAATCACAAAAAAATTTAGAGATATCATTGGATGTAGAATGTTGTAGGTGTTGTAAATGGAACTCACATCCCTTTGTTTGAAAAACCAAATAGGAGAGTCACTGCATCTACTACAAACTTTTATAATCGTCAAAAAATTCATAGCATTGTCCTACATGGGGTATGTGATTGTGATAAATGTTTTTGGAATGTTTTTGCATCACAACCTAGAGGAGTTGTTGATGGTGGATCATTCAAATTAAGTAGTTTGTATAGGGAACTTAGGTCTCGAATGTTTTTGACAAAGCCTGTAGTTCATGTTGGTGGAGTGCAAGTATATCCTTACTTGCTAGGTGATGCAACATACCCATTACGAACATATGTTTATGCTCTAACCATGATGCAAATAGAACATTACATATCATTTCACCGACCTCTTTTGCTACATTTCCTTCTTTATAAACAAGAACATGTTGACCATGAAATCCCACCAAGGGATCCCTTTTTTGTTGTACATCTTGCACCGTTGGCTTAGGCATGTCCATCAATTGACAAAAATTGTGAAAAACACAACAAATCATGATGATTTTCCCACCTTTATCAATTTTACAATTGAGGTTCTTTAAAATACCCCATTGGTGTTTCAAACTCCCAAAATCATTCTCAATGAGCACATGACCACAATTCATTGAATTGTCAAACCACACCTTATTGGGGTCACATCTATCAACACATTAGCTTAACATTTTCTTTTTATTAGATGTAGCATTACATATCATACAATGCTTCATGTTTGTTGAACCCATTTCGAAATAATTTAAAAAAAAAATTCATACCAAACTTGAAGTATAGTGTTTGCATGCATTGTTGGAAAAACACACACATGAGACCTAATTCCCTAATCTTCTTCCCTAGTAGCTCTTGGTTTTAGAGCATTAGCAAAAAAAGTTGCAATTTGAGCTTGTGCATCTAAAAACTTTTTTGCAAGCTTATCAGTTTGTTCAACTTTTTTTTTTGGTGCTTCAAGCTTAAAATTTTCAATTTTGTTTGAAGATTCTGCAAGGTTTGATAATGTCGCAACAAGGTTACTTGCACCTCCAAAATTTCTACAACATTTTTTGAAAATAGGTTTACCACCAACACCTTGTTGACAGCAAGCACAAGTCCAAGGACTAAATGGGGATGCCTTTACATGCATTCCATCAATAAACATTGGTGTTGTGCAAATAGCATTCTTGTTGAATCAATTGATTTTCCCTCCAAAACAGGTGCCATGTAGGTTTAGCCTCACTTTTGCCACTTTTTGGACTTGGACCCTCGTCTAAAGGCCAAGGAACCAATTTAAAGCTTTCGACCAATAAGAATGCTTGAATTCATCGATCCCTGGATCTTGGACCCTCATCTAAAGGCCTTGGGACCAATTTAAAGCTTTTGACCAATAAGAATGCTTGAATTCATTGATCCCTGGACCTTGGACCCTCATCTACAGGCCTTGGGACCAATTTAAAGCTTTCGACCAATAAGAATGCTTGAATTCATTGATCCCTGGACCTTGGACCCTCGTCTAAAGGCCTTGGGACCAATTTAAAGCTTTCGACCAATAAGAATGCTTGAATTCATCGATCCCTGGACCTTGGACCCTCGTCTGTAGTCGCCCTTAGTTGGGTTAAGAAATAAACAATTTGAGGTGTGCACAAGAATGGACCCTAAACCCGCTTACTAAATAAGTTTTCTTTTTGGGCTCTGGAGGGGTGTTTTTTTTTTTCCTTCTCTGGCAGGCTGTGGCTGAGCTGCAGCCCCTGGCTGCTCGTGTGGGGAGCAAAATCTCCATAGCCAGAGAGCTGGCCTTTCTGCAACTGTTGCTGCCACTTTTCTTGGCTGGGCCTGGCTGCACAGCCGTCATGTGCGTGGCTCTTCTGTTCCCAGGGTCCCAGAAAGGGCTACCAGTCAGCCAACTTCCAGGGGATAGTAAATGCAAAGCTCATTTTACTACTGCAGGTGGAGATGGTTCTAAGAATTAAAAAAAGATTTCTCTCAGCACTTATAATGGTCTCTTGTCTCTTCCCATTAGGTGATCAATGGAAAGCAACCTAATGGAAAGCAGCAATTGACATAAGGCCTTTGTTTCTTGTTGCACGGAGAGCCACATTGCAACTGAGTTGAAAATATGTAGATGGAAAGCAGCAATTGACATAAGGCCTTGTTTCTTGTTGCATGGAGAGCCACATTGCAACTGAGTTGAAAATACTTAGATGGAAAGCAGCAATTGACATAAGGCCTTTGTTTCTTGTTGCACGGAGAGCCACATTGCAACTGAGTTGAAAATATGTTGTAGCTTCTTTCAAGGGTGAAAACTGAAAGTTTGTGTAATCTCAAATCATTTTGACCCAGTGCCCCTTGTCAGACACAACTGGACTATGAAAATGATGAGCATGAGGTGAACTGGCACAAAAAAGCTCTTTGCAGTTCATTTCAATCTAGACCATGGAAACAAAACTCAAACCCAAAATACCTTTACCCTAAAGGTCAGTTTCGCCATTAAATAATAATCCTCAGAATAGTTGAAATGATTTTTTTGTGAAAAATATGAAGTTGACATGTTGAAAAATCATCATAATAATAATTATTATTATCATAGACTTACACTTCTGAATAATTTCACTACTCATATCACAATATTATGATAAATTATATATATAATTTTTAAATAAAAAATGGAATTCAATTTTTGAAAATAAAATAATTATTCGTTTTTGTCAATGTCCAGAGCAATGGAAGGATATTCTGAGCTCATGAATGGAAAACAAAAGTGTCTCCTGACACTTACACCTCATCCATCTTCTCTTCCATGGTGCACTGGTCGGTGCTCACTGCTGCTGGTTCACTCTGGCCATTCATTCCATAATGAATATTTTCCATATCCATCATCACTTCATGGCCCTAAACCCTAAAACCCTAAACCCTAAACTTACCCAGCTGTATGTAAGAATTTATTAGAATGGTATGGGATTTGGTTTAGCCATTATTAGATTTGCAACATAATTTACCAAAAAGTTGAAATTATTATCCACCTGTTTGTCAGCATATAACAAATGATTGGGTATTAAAAATGAATATTTAGGTGTGTTAATTACTAACATTTTTATTTTTTATTTTTCAATTTTCTGATTTTGCCTCATTGGCCAGCATCCCAAAGAGGGATTTAACATTAAAAATGGAGATAGGTTTTTAGAACCTCCTTTTCTAAATAGTTTTACAAAAATAGTTATATGAATGTTACTAAACTAAAATCAAGGTCAAAATGTGGGGAAATTTTTTCCAAATTTTTTTCCCCCCAAAATTGGGCTCTTTTTTCCCAGAAGAAATTAATATGGAGATGGAATATTCCCTGTTATCTATTTATTTCTTATTTTGGCGAAATTTCGTTTCCAACACAAATGATGGTGTAATGTACAATTTAAGGTTTTTTTTTTTCTTTCTGGCGAAATTTGGCAACTGGCTGAATTTTCTTTTCAAACTGGCCACAAATCAGTGCTTTTTTTCTGGGTGGTTTCTCATTCCCAAATTTAAAGAAACCCCAAATTTAGACGTGTTTTTTGAGGGCCTAAATCACCAACATTTCACATCAACTAGCTTTCAGTTAGTACCCAAAAAATAGAAAGGTCTCTAAATGTTTCCTCTAACTTCATATTTTGTTTGTAGCCAAATTTGGCTAAATCTTCTTATGGATGATTTGCAACTTGTGCTACATCATAGCAAATAAAAAGGACTCTAAAGGTCTCTAATTGTTTCTAGTTTCATATTTTTTAAAAACCAAATTTGGCTAAATCTTTTTATGGATGATTACAACTTGTGCTACATCATAGCAAATAAAAAGGACTCTAAAGGTCTCTAATTGTTTCTAGTTTCATATTTTTTAAAAACCAAATTTGGCTAAATCTTCTTATGGATGATTACAACTTGTGCTACATCATAGCAAATAAAAAGGACTCTAAAGGTCTTTAATTGTTTCTAGTTTCATATTTTTTTAAACCAAATTTGGCTACATCTTCTTATGGATGATTACAACTTGTGCTACATCATAGCAAATAAAAAGGACTTTAAAGGTCTTTAATTGTTTCTAGTTTCATATTTTTTAAAAACCAAATTTGGCTAAATCTTCTTATGGATGATTGCAACTTGTGCTACATCACCAATGAAAAAGAAAACCCGGTTTAAAGTGTGTGGCCCCTTCTCCCATCCCCACTCCCCAATATGCTCACCCTAAAATTTGACTAGGTACAAAGTACCAACTTTGATTTGTAAAAAGACCTTTTTGGGTAAAATAATGTTTTGATATGAGTTATGTATTTTGATAGGCTCACCTTCTTCTTCTATTTGGGGGTGACAAGTTAGTTTTCATTTTGCATTTCATGCAATGGGATGGGTTGAATTTTTTTTTTAATTATAGAAAAATGTGAACATCAATGCATATCAAATTAACAAAAATGAAAGTAAAGCTTGATTTTTTTTACAATTAATTCAAATTAAGAGTTCTTTGAATTATTATTTTTTTGATGTTTTGAGATTACATTTCAAACAACACCTTCCAATGCATGTTCTTCAGCTTAATGTCACATAGTGACTACTTCCATCAAAGCATTGAAAATTTTCTGACTTCCATGAAACTCACAAGTGACTCTTTATCAATGTTGTTTTTTACTGGTGAAATTTCATCAAAAAGTGAAATTAAAAATTAAGAATTTGAAAAAGAATTGATTTTGGATGGATTTTAGTTGCTAGAAGTGAAAGAAGAAAAGGGTAAAAATTTGTCATATTTGTGTACTCTCTTTTCATTGTGTGGCCAAAAATATAGAAGGATGATTAAAATTTTGTAATTTATTTCTAGTTTATGCTTCTAGTTTGATTAAATCTTATTATGATTGTCACTTTTTCTCCATGTTGTTCCCATGAATGATCTATTGTCACTTTGGCTACAAATAGAACTTCCTAAAAGGACATTGCTCTTGATAAAATTTTGTTGGGGTTTGAAGAATAAAGACACATTATTTTGATTCACGATTTACTAATAGCTTTCTTTCAAAGAAGTCTACTTAGCCTCATCTAGACCTTTGGTGAATCAACTAGTAGGACCTACAATGCTACCATGATACAACCTAAAACCTGAAGTACTTTTTTTTTTAAAAACTTTTTTGAGTTGCTTCTAAACATTTATAATATACACTAAATCATGATCAAATTTTAAAATTTCCCAAGTTGATGTTTTTTCTCAAGAGGCTTCATTCAAGGTGAAGATACAAATGTAAGTGTTAATTCATTTAGCCCCTCATCCAATGACAAATTTATTATTTCATTACATTTTTTTTATGCTTATTGTTTTTTCCTTTCATTTTTGACCTTTTTCTTCAGCAATATTACATTAGGATTTGCCTTTTTTTTTAAACTAAAAAGATTATATAAATGAAGTGATTTTGGAAGGCTTCAATTGACAAAAGTGAATTTTTGTTATTTGGCCAACTTTTTAAATTTTGTTTTCAATATGTAACTATAAATGCAAAAGGTTGATTAAAAATTTGTACTTCATATCTAAATAGTTTAAGGAATAAACAATTGAATAAAAGATCAATGGTTGGAACCATCACAAGGGAAACAAAAAGGGAAGGCCAAAGAAAGGCCAAAAGATGACCAACTCGCAAAAACCAAACAAAAGAAAGAATTAGTCCCTTTCATGGTAGGAAGCTATCTCACCCATGGCCCCTATAATGTCACTTGCATGCAAATCGTGAAATTTAATAGTAATGGGAGGTCTAGAACATGCATCACCCGCCAAGACAATCTTCTTGCAGAAGCTGAAACACGCTAAAGGGCAATATTAGCACGATGCCTGAAAAATTGAATGCAAAAAGATAAGAATAAATAACATAAAGGTATACCATTGTTCTTTCTATATACCGTGCTCATTCTCTCAAGCAAGGGCATACATGACGTTTCAAAAGGCATCATGTGCGACTATCCACTGACCTCCAAATGGGCAACAAGTTAAGTGTGTGCCAAATGCATCCAACTTGTGTCCACACTCACACATGAAGAGATTAGATGTCAAAGGTTGAATCAAACCAAAATGAAAACACAATGCTAAGGTGAAAGTAGAATGTGTGATGTGAAACGAATGGATAAATGGCTTAACAACCAACCATAGCCTTGCCCCCTTGCCCGAATAAAAACAAATGCATGCATTGGATGTTGAGGAAATGGAATCATCCTCCAATATAAAATTAAAGGATGTGTCTGGTGGGAATCCATCAAATATGCTTGTAGATTTGGGTGCCAATAACTGCCAAACTTTCAAAAGAAGGGTGCATATCTTTAATTATAGAAGGAAGGCCATCTTGCACTGCACATAGGCAAAACTGAAGTAGGTGGGGGCCCTCTCAACTTAAAAACCATACTCCTCCAAAATGAGTCTATCAAAAATACAAAATCTAAAACACAAATATGGAACCACCATAAGCCAACTCTTTAGAAAAACAGATGGGGCATAATCCTTCATAAAAATAATGCCTATACCACCAAAGGATATTAGTAGTCGAGCCTAATGTTTTGCTAAGGGGCTTTGAAAGGACTTTCATGATCCTAGACCCATAATGTCCCCACATACCTATATAATTCTCTTGTCAAAACCCGCCAAAAAAGACAAGGAAAAAAAAGAAATACTATTTGTGTGAAATAAAAAGGTTAACAAGTTACACATGAGGACAAAATGCCCAAAGCAACCTAGGTGTCTCCCAGGAAAGAAATATTGTTGATATGGGCCACATCCTAAAATAAAGCGTCATCCAAAAAATGCGTGGTGAAGTCATGAAAACCCATTGGCACACCCAAATGAGTAAGCCATCTATGACCAAGGTGCAACCTTGAGGAATCTCTATGCTTGAAAAGTTCCCTAATGGACTCCAAGGCTTGCACTTTGACACCTTGACTTTAAGCCCAACTAAGGTTAATTGGGTCAAAAAGTGGTCAAAAGCGCAAAGTTGACCAAATTAAATTTATAGCTAGATTTGGCTAACTTTTCATAAGGATAATTGACCGTCTTTGTCTGCATCTTACTATATTGTACAATAACCATGGTTAGAAGGGAACTATAAGCCAATAGAAAATTATTTTTTAACTACTAAACATCCGTCCTTCATGGTGTGCTTTGGTTCCCTTCGTCACTCACTTTTTCCTCTAAAGAATATGTAAAGGTCAAAATACCTTGAAATTATTCTACCTTTTCATGATTTTCAACACAATATCTTTAAAACTACTATTTATTTTCTAATGATTTTCAACACAATATCATTGCCTCGGAAGGCATGGCCAATATAGGCATGTCTATAACAATAAGAGAGACATTGTCTTAGGTATTGCATTTTTAATGGTGTGCGGGTGCGGATTGGCAAATCCATTTCCTTTATGATGGCCTTGTCTTGCAAGATGTCAAATTGGTTCTTCTCAATTACACAATCAAGTAGCACCATCTAGGATACCATAGCCTAGGGTCAATTTCCACATTGATAAAACAAATAATTTTTTTTTCAATTTTTTTTTTTTTTGCAATTATATATATTTCCATTATCTACTATAATATTGTGATATGAGTAGTGAAATTATTCAGAATGTAACCTATGATAATTATGATGATTTTCAACATGTCAACTTCATATTTTCACAAAATTTCATTTCACTATTTGGAGGATTATTTAATCACAAAACTGACCTTAGGGTAAGGTAACAATTAAATCTTCTCCAACTGCTACCTACATCATAGTCAGTGTTTTTTTTAATGATATTTTAATGTAGCCTGAGTGGCTGTCATACATAGGAAGATGTCGGGGGGAAAATGGCTATCATCCATAGGAAGATTTAGCCAAATCTGGCTATTAACCAGATATGAAGAACAAATCTTTTATATCAACCTTTTATATCTGTGGCTACATACTGAAAAACCAAAGAAAGAAATTTGATGATTTTCTCACTTTTGGCAATTGAAGCCCTCCAAAATCATTTAAATTTTTAAAAAATTTCTCATAATCCCAACTTCTGAAAATTTGGAATTGCCAAACCTAACTTTGTAAAATAAATAATTATTCCATGAAGAAGTGCCAATTATCAATTGTAGGTTTCATAAGGTAGTAGCTAGAAATAGCTAAAGAGGCAAATAGCAACTGGCAACCTCAAATAATATGGTTCCCCCCCCCCCACCCCCCCCCCCCCCCCCCCCCCCCCCCCCCCCCCCCCCCCACCCCCCACCTCCTCCCCCCATCTCCTCCT
>Ga0116231_10006027_pt1 | contig 23491 bp, 16 predicted proteins | sample S1TSphgellanicum_2_FD_89695 | JGI IMG/M metagenome (GOLD analysis project Ga0116231, IMG submission 89695) | Host-associated microbial communities from peat moss isolated from Minnesota, USA - S1T2_Fd - Sphagnum magellanicum MG | ecosystem: Host-associated > Plants > Peat moss > Unclassified...
CCAGTCGTGATAGGCCCAGTCATCGCCGATCGGCCACCGATCCGGCTCAGGAATCGAGGCTTTGAACGCCTCCAGCGTGGAAAATGACGGCGTTCCCACCTCAACCGCGAAACCCCGACTGAGGCCCGTGAAGTAGGCCTCCGGCTCCCGATAGTTGTAGGGTCCGCTGTCCTGAAGATTGATGCGGTTCGAGCTGCCGGCATAATACCGAGTGCCGTCGAGTTCGCGGGCGATGCGCTCAAGCGCCTCATTCAGGGAGGGTTGGGGCACGCCCTCGTTGCGACCGATCCAGATCGCGATGGAAGGGTGATTGCGATAACGCCGGATCACATCGGCGGCGTTCTTCAGGAACAGATCTTCCTGATCCGTCTCAAGATTATAGTCCTGGGTGCTTTCCCAGAAGTCGTTCCAGACCAGCAGGCCATATTTGTCCGCCAGGTCGTACAGGGTCTCTTCCGTATCCTGCCCCACCCAGTTACGCAGAATGTTCATATGGGCGTCGCGGTTCAGCTTGAAAAAGGGCTCAAGCCGGTCCTTTGAAACCCGCTTCATGAAATCGTCCATGCCCCAGGCGCCGCCGCGCACCGCGATGCGCACGCCGTTGACCCGGATAACGAGGAACGGAGACAGCGGGTCGTCCGGCAACAAGGTGACGCCCGGTCGTTCCAAAGCACCGGGATGGAGCGACACTGCATAGCCGTCGATCGTCTTGTGGATGTGCTCGTGATCGCCATCGATCACGGGATACCCACCCGATTTCGCCGGATCGACGTCCACGCGCCGCAATCGACCGTCGGCGTCGAAGGCGGAAAGCTCGTAAGTGATCTCGCGAATGCCAAAACGGATCGTCTTCGAGTCGGAGACCGCCCCACCCTGCTCAAAACTTAAGTGCAGATCGTGCAGCGCAGGGTCGCCATAGCCGTTGGGCCACCACAGACGCGGATGAGCGACTTGAAGTTGGTGGTATTCCGCTGGCGTGAGCGCGACCGTGGTTTGGCCCGGCGCCAATGTTACGGGGCGGCGGACGACTACGTCGTCAAACCCCGCCGTTAAGACGCCCTGAACCGGCGCAGACGACAGATTTTCCAGCGTCGTCTTGATGGCGACGTCAGCGCTCGACACGTCGGGCAGCGGCAAGGTTGGGACGACCTGCGGGTCCTCGATCCGCACATCGCCGGTCGCCGACAAGGTGACGTCCTGCCAGATGCCGGTATTGCGGTCGCGCACGCCGGGAATCCAGTCCCATCCCTCCGTGGCCACAAAGGTCGGGCCGTCCAGCATTTCGATGCCGCCATTCTCGCCGGGTCCACCCTTGATCGACTGCTCGTTCGGGATACCGGGATGGGGCGGCGGGGACACGCGGACCGCCAAGACATTGGGCGCGTCAGACCGCAGCAAGGTCGTCACATCGAACTGACCGCGGATGAAGGCGCCACGCATGTCGCCCAGTCTCACGCCGTTCAGCCACACCTCGGCGGCGTAGTTGACGCCCTTGAAGGTCAGCAACAGGCGCCGGCCCTTGAGCGCCTGGGGCGGCGCGATCTCTGTGCGATACCAATAGGCTTGCTTATTCAGGGTTTCCGGAATGGCGAGGTTGTTCAAACCAATGGCGGGGTCTGGATAGACGCCGCGGTCGACCAGCGTCGTCAGGACGGTGCCGGGAACCGTCGCCACGTACCAGGCGCTGGCGTCGAAGCTGGGCCGCGAGATCGCAGCGCCGTCTTTGACTTTGACGTCGCCCTCCGCCGCCAGCCGCCAGCCGCCCTTCAGCGTCCAGACATCGCCGCCCTCCGGGACGAGCGCCGGCCCGGCATAGGGCGTATGCGCCATGGGCGCGCTGAACGGCGCGCGAGTCTGCGGCAGGGTGTCAGGATCCTGCGGCGCGTCGTAACCCGCCTGCTGATGAAGCTGAACAGGCCAAGGCTTCGCCCCCGTCTCAAAGACGGTGCGCCGCCAGTCCGGCGGCGTTTGGGCTAGGGACAAGAGGTCGTTGGCGCTCAGGGCGCGGTCGACCAGCGTCACATCGCCGACCCGACCGGCGAAATGCTGATTCGCTGCGGCGCCGACGTCTAGCGGTGCAATCTCCAACAGCGTGTTCAGTTGCAAATCCCAAGGATTGGCCGGGGTCGGCGGCGGCACGGCGGAGACAGCGGTCGTGCGGGCCAGCACCGTTTCGCCGTCTTCGCTGATTCGGATCTCATGCCCGTCATAGATCAGAGCCACCAGGTGCAAGCCTGCGAGCGCGGCCGGCTTTGGGGCTCTTAATTTCAGATCGCCCAGCTTGAAGAATAGATGGCCGTCTTCCAGCCCAAGTTCGCGGGCTTGCGGCTGATCGGGCCGTCCTACAGACATTAAAATGACCGAGCCGACGGGCGGAGCGCCGCCAGATATCCAGGCGGTCAGCGTAAAAGGCGCATTGGCTTGCACAACGGGCGCGCGCGGCGAGATGGCCTTCTCAACCCCCGCGCCGCCCGCCCAAACGGAGACGTTATAGGGGCCGACAACTCCGGTCTCCGCACGCGACGCCCTGCTGCTGACGCCCATGGCCACAAGGCTGACCATGGCGAAAAGCGAAATCTTCGCCCCGACTCGTACAAGGCGGCGGCGCTCTACGAGCGGGCGGGAGAGCGTACCTCTGCGGAAGGCCATCGACATGTCGTTTCCTCACTGTTGGGCTCTGTGGCCCATTTGCTCACGCGCCGACACAAATATGACGGGCAGTTGACAACGATGTCACCTAGCGATAACGATTTCAACATAGGACGAAGATGGAAAGCCATCAAAGTCGCAATCGGCCGATAATGAGCCGATAAGCCGGGGGGCCCAAGATTTGAGACTATACCCAGACATAATTGAATGGCGTAGAGCTGCGGCTTACGTCGATTCCGATGGGCTTTGCAGGACTCTCTGAGTCCTTCGACAACTCCTCTCCATTCCATAACTTCAAAAAGCGCCAGATTGACTGGTGTTTTGACTGTGATTGGGCATTTTGCGCCCAAAAAACTTTAGAAAACTAAACATAGGGAGATATCTCATGAAGAGTTCGCTCAGCAGCAGCCGCTTAGCTCTGATGATGTTTGCGTCCACGGCGGCGCTATCGATAGGTCACGGCGCCCTGGCGCAACAGTCGACGCAGCCGGACCCGTCGCAGGCGGCCACCCCATCGACCGCCAAGTCGACCAACACCGTTCAGGAGGTCGTGGTCACTGGCTATCGCGCCTCATTGCAAAACGCGCTGACCGCCAAGCGCAATTCAGATCTGCCGATCGAGTCCATCGCCCCTGAAGATATTGGCAAGATGCCAGACCAGAACGTGGCGGAGTCTTTGCAGCGTCTTCCTGGCATCCAGATCGACCGCGGCCCGTCTGGCGAGGGTACGGCCGTTTTGATCGACGGCCTGCGGCAGAACCTGACGACCCTGAATGGCGATGTCTTCCTGACGGGTAAGGAATTCTACGTGTCGGGCGAAGGCGCTGGCGGCGGCGCCGGCGGCAACTCGCAGTACAACTCGCTCGAAGGCATTCCGAGCGAGGAGATCGGCGGGATCGACGTCTATAAGAACCCCGAAGCGTCCATAACCGAAGGCGGTCTCGGCGGCACGATCGATCTGAAAACCCGCGATCCGCTAGCCCAGCCCATGGGCCTCTCCTTTGGCGGCAACTTCCGCGAATCCTCCGCCCAGAACCAGACCGGAACGACGCCCAACGGGACCCTGGTCGGCTCCTACAAGGTGGACAATCGTTTGGCGTTCACGGCCAGCTTTTCTTACGACGACGAAGACACCCATACGAAAGAGTTTCAGGATCAGAACCGCAATCAGTGGCTCGTCACTAATTCGGCGACCGGCCCCTATACGGGCGCGCTGACATCGGCGGGCCTCACAACGCTCCCGAACAATCAGTATTATATCGATCCTCAGCTTGGGTATTTCAGCGATATCTATGATCAGCGCCAAACCATAGGCGCCGCCTTTGGGCTGGCTTGGAAGGTCACGGACTCGATCAAGACCAGCGTGAACTGGTTCTATTCCAACGAAGACGATGTGAGCGACACCTATTCGGATAAGGCGTGGTTTAACGGCGCGGGCGCCTCGCCAGGCACGCTGATCCCCGGCATCGATCCGACCCAACCCTATTCGATCGCCAGCACAGGGGTCGTACAAAACGCCGTTTTCAACGCAAACGGGGCTGAAACGGCGACGCTTTATCAGCACACGATCAGCCAAGCCAATAATGCGCAGTGGAGAACCACCTTCGATAACGGCGGCCCTCTAAGCGCCTCTCTGGACGTCTCCTACGCTTTCGCCACCTCGAACCTTCAGGCGGACCAGGCCGATGTCGAGCACGGCCTGTACGATACCGGAGCAGGTATAGCGACCTCACCGACTGCGCCGGGATGCAACAACGGCGCATCGACCTGCACCAATGCGACAGGCAACCATGGTTATGAGTTCAGCTATTCGAACGGCGGCACGTCGGGCCTGCCTTCGGTCAGCTATCTGGCGCCTTACGCCAATGTGCTGAGCAACCCCGCCTACACGACCTTCAAATCCAACTGGGCTTGGGCGAACCTGACCCAACAGCGTCAGGAAGCGATCAAGGGCGACGTCGTCTATCGGCCTGCCTTTATGAAGGAGGTGGACGCCCGCTTCACGGCCGGCTTCCGGATTGCGGAGCGCGACGTCGATCAGGTGTTCGGCCGCTACCTTATCAATGGCACAGAGGCGGACGGTCAGGTGGCCGGGAATGTCGGCAGCGGCGCCGGATCGGGCCCTTACCTCTACTATCAAGATCCCGGCTATGGTTCGCCAACCATCCCCTATTCGACAGCTTTATCGAATCCCGGCTTGGTCAAGACGGTCAACAACTTTGGCGTGGGCAACATCATTGTCAAAAATCCTGCGACGATGAGTAACCCGTCCACCTATCTAGAGCAGGTCTGGGCCGGTGCGGGCGTACCCAATACGACCGAAAAACTGTTCACCGATGGACTAAGCTCGTTCAAGGTCGATGAGAACACGAACTCTGGCTATATCATGGGCGACCTCGGTGGGCCGGACAATCACTTCCACATGAACTTCGGCGTCCGGATCACCCAGACCAACCTCACCATCGACAACGGCCAGTCCGCACCGGTGCCGACCTATTACGGCACGGCGTCGTGGAACGGGGTGGATAGCAATGTGATCCCGGTGGAGACCAAACGGTCCTACATCGACGTCCTGCCCTCGTTCAACTTCGTTGCCGACGTCACAGATACCCAGAAGATTCGCTTCGGCGCCGCGCGCGTCGTGTCGCCTCAGGATTTGTTCTCGCTCGGGCTTGGCAACACGTACAACTTTACCCGGCAGACCAATGCACGGGTGAATGTCAACACGGGGCTACAAGATGGGTTCGCTTTCGACGGCGGCTCCTCGGGCAATCCTAACCTCGATCCCTATCGGGCGACCCAATTCGACATGTCTTACGAGAACTACTTCGCTAAGACAGGCCTCGTTAGCGTCGGCTTGTTCTATAAGGCGGTCGACAACTTCGTCGAAGTCCAAAATATCCCAACGCTGGTGAACGACGATTTCGGCGGCACGACCGCCGACGTCACTCAGCCCGTCAATGCGGGCAAGGGGTCGATCTACGGTATCGAGCTGGGGGCCCAATATGCATTCGGCGAGAAAATATCGCCGTGGCTGAAGGGCTTGGGCGGGGCCGCGAACTATACCCGCTCGATGTCCTTCTCCGGCCAGGGAACGAGCTTCTCGTCCGACTCCGCCATCCCGGGCGTGGCGAAGAACGCCTTCACCACAACGCTCTACTACGAACGGGCGGGCTTCTCGGCCCGGGGCTCCTATTCCTGGCGGGATAAGGCGGTCAACGACTCGCTCGTCGGGTCCACCTTCGCCTTCCCGGATCAGAACGGAACTACCAAAATCTACCAGGTATTTTCCGCCCCCTACGGTCAGTTGGATGGCCAAATTGGCTATGACTTCAACAAACACGTCGGGATCGTCTTCTCCGTCCAGAATTTGACGGACTCGGCGCAACACACATATCTCCAGTATCCCGACGAGCCCTTCTCTTACGACGACGCCGGGCGCCGTTTCTTCCTCGGCTTCAAGTTCAAGAACTAGCATTGTCTAATAGCCCGTCCTGCGACCATCGTCGGCGCCGTAGGACGGGCGCACTTTTCCGACATATCCCGTCTTGAATGAGTTCTGGAATTGATGTCGCCATCGACCGCAGGTGTCAGCGCACAGATCGGGAGCGAGACGTCGCCTGACGCCTCGCGCCGGATAAAGCGCATCGCCGTTGTGGGCGGGGGCACGGCGGGATGGATGGCGGCCAGCATCTTGGCTCGGGCGCTTCATGGCTCAGGCTGTGCGATTTGCGTGGTCGAATCGCCAGACATCGGGACGGTCGGCGTCGGCGAAGCGACAATCCCGCCCATCGTCGATCTGCTGAAGTTCTTAGGGATCGATGAGGCGGATTTTATCCGTCACACCCAAGCCACCTACAAACTCGGCATCAAGTTTATCGACTGGCGCAAGGTCGGCGAAAGCTATTGGCACCCGTTCGGCACGTTCGGCGAACCCATCAACCGCCGACCCTTCTTTCATGCCTGGCACAAAGCGAGGGCGGAGGGCCTGGCGCCCAGGTTTAACGACTACAGCCTGTGCGCCGCTCTGGGCGACGCCGGCCGCTTTCGCCGCCCAGACGCACGCGCGGGCGGCGTCGTCGCGGGGCTAAGGTACGCCCTGCATTTCGACGCGGGCTTGGTCGCCACCTATTTGCGCGCCTATTCCGAGCGCATGGGCGTCGCGCGGCTTGAGCGCACAGTGGCGGGCGCCACCCAACGCGAAGATGGGTTTCTGGAAGACCTCGTCTTTACAGACAATACGCGGCTGAAGGCCGACCTCTATCTGGATTGCAGCGGCTTTAGAGGCCTGCTGATCGAGCAGACGCTCAAAACGGGCTACGAGTCCTGGACGCAGTGGCTCCCGTGCGACCGGGCCATCGCCATGCCCACGGACAACAACGGCCCGCGCCCGCCCTATACCCAAGCCAAAGCGCTGAAGGCGGGGTGGCGTTGGCGCATCCCGCTTCAGCATCGCGCGGGCAACGGCTACGTCTACTCCAGCGCCCATCTGACAGACGAGGCCGCCGAGCACGAGCTGCGTAAAGATGTCGCTCAAGTGTCTCTGGCCGACCCCCGTCTCCTACGCTTCGTCACGGGCCGACGCAAGGCGCTATGGCAGAAGAACTGCGTCAGTATAGGCTTGGCGTCGGGGTTTCTCGAGCCGTTGGAATCGACCAGCATTCATCTTGCGATGAGCGGCGTCTATAATCTACTCGACCATTTTCCAGATCTTGACTTCGATCCCAGCAATATAGCGTCCTACAACACGATGCTCATTGGCGAGATGGAGCGCATTCGCGACTTCATTATCCTGCACTATTGCACGACGCAAAGGGGCGACACCGACTTCTGGAAAGACTGCGCCCATATGCCTTTGCCTGAAACTCTGGCGGATAGGATCGGTCTTTATCGGGCGACGGGGCGCGCGCCGGTGAAGGCCGGCGAATTGTTTACAGATGTGAGCTGGTTTTATATTTTCGAAGGCATGGGGGTTCGGCCGGACAGCTTCGATCCCCTGATGGATGTCGTTCCCACCGAGCGCCTGCGTGAAACCTTCGCGGCGCTCGCGGCGTCGACAAAGGCCGGCCTGTCTAGCGCACCGCTGCACGATCAGGCCTTTGCGCCGTCGTCGCCGGTTCGCGTTGCGTAACACCAAATCGTATGAGGTAGGACATGAAGCGCAGACAGTTTTTGCAAGGCGCCAGTTTGCTCGCCGCCGCTGGCTTTACGCCTAGGGCCGCCTTCGCGCAGCCGCATGAGCTTGACGCCGCCACCTTTCCGGAGGGTTTTCTATGGGGCGCGGCGACGGCGGCCTATCAGGTTGAAGGCGCCTGGAACGTCGATGGCAAGGGCGAGTCGATCTGGGATCGGTTCACGCATACACCAGGCCATATCAAACATGGCGATACGGGCGACGTCGCCTGCGACAGTTACTATCGCTACCGCGAGGATGTGGCGCTGGCGCGGCGCCTGAACCTGAAAAGCTATCGGTTTTCAATCAGTTGGCCGCGCATACAGCCGACGGGGCGAGGGCCGGTGAACGCCAAGGGCCTCGACTATTATAAAAGACTGATCGACGAGACCCTAGGTGCAGGCATTCGCCCGCTGGTGACGCTCTATCATTGGGATCTGCCCCAGGCGTTGGAGGATCGGGGCGGTTGGCCGAACCGAGACGTCTCAGACCGGTTCGCCGACTATGCGAACGTCGTGACCCAAGCCTTGGGCGACCGGGTTCGCAATTGGGCGATTTTCAACGAACCCAAGACCTTCACCCAGTGTGGCTATTGGCAGGGCAACCATGCGCCGGGGCGGACCGACCCCCTCGCCTACTTGCGCGCGACCCACACCGTGAATCTGGCGCAGGGCAAGGCCTTTCGCGCCATTAAGGCGAACGACGCCCACCTTCAGGTCGGCACCGTGTGCGACGTTGGCAATATGGTTCCCGCCACCTCATCGGCGGACGACGCGGCGGCGGCGGAGCGTTGGCGGCGGTTCCTCAATCTCTGGTTCCTAGTTCCAGCCTTTACCGGCGACTATCCCGATGGCGTTCTGCCCCCCGGTCGGACGCATGAGCTGCTAGGGTTCCGCAACGGCGACGACGCCTTGATCCAGGCCAATCTGGATTTCGTGGGCCTGAACTATTATTCGCCCTGGACCGTCGCCTACGACCCAAAGGGTAATGGCGTGCCGGGCCTCGACCTCCAGGCTCAGTGGGCGACGATCCCAGGCGGCGGCCTTGGAAAGACAGATATCGGCTGGGACATCTATCCCCCCGGCTTTTACGACGTGCTGATGCAGATGCGCCAGGTGACCGGCGCGCGGCCGATCGAAATCACGGAAAACGGGGCGGCCTACGATATGGGCCCAGACGCCCACGGCCAAATTCACGATGAGCCGAGGATCGAATATCTACAGGCCCACCTCAAAGAGCTCAGACGGGCCATGCGCGATGGCGTCCCCGTACGCGCCTATCATTGCTGGAGCATGATGGATAATTTTGAATGGTCTGAAGGTTACAGCCAAAGATTTGGCCTCACCTACGTCGATTTCGCCCACCAACGTGAGCGTACTATCAAGTACTCAGGACATTGGTACGCCAAAGTCGCGGCCAGTAACATTGTTGTTTAGACCCTAATTATTCATCTCACCCCTCATCACACCCAATTAGGACAAGGTTCGATCCGATCATGACGCGGTGGCTTCTGGTAGTTTTGGCGGTCGCCCTGGTCGCCGGCGGATTGTTTGGCTATGATCAGGGGGTGATCTCGGGCGCGCTTGCCGGCGTCAAGCAGACCTTCTCCCTCAGCCTTCTGATGGTCCAGGTGGTGACCAGTTGGGTGACCCTTGGCGCCCTGGTGGGCTCGCTCATCGCTGGCGAACTCGGCGATGGGCTTGGTCGTAAGCGGACGATCTTGATCGCCGGCGCGCTCTTCACCTTAGGCGCAGCTATTCAGTGGGCGGCGCCCGGCGTCCTCATTCTCGTGGCTGGCCGCTTCGTCGTTGGCGCTGGCGTCGGGATCGCGGCCGTTTCTGCGCCGCTCTACGCCTCGGAGCTGGCGCCCGCTCAGCTTAGGGGGCGGTTTGTCTCGGCCTATCAGTTAGCGATTACGACCGGCATATTCCTGGCATACCTTATCAATGCAGGGCTTTCGGCCAGCGCCAATTGGCGACTGATGTTGGGCCTGTCGGCCATTCCTGGCGTGGCGATGTTTGCGATCGCCATGATTGCACCGGAGTCTCCGCGCTGGCTGATGAGTCGCAACAGACGGGCCGACGCCGCGAAAGAAGCGGTCAAGGTGCAGCCGAGCGTCGATGTGAACGCCCAACTGGCGTCGATCGAGGCCGCCATCCGCGAGGACACTCAATCCGCATCTTGGGCGGATATTTTCAGCCCGAAATGGCGGCGGCCGCTGCTGATCGCAGTGGGGCTGGCGGTTTTCCAACAGATCACCGGCATCAACGCCATCATCTTTTACGCCAATCAGATTTTCGCTTCGGCCGGATTTGCGACAGAAGTGTCCCGCGCAACGGTGACGCTGTGGGCCGTCGGGGGCGTCAATGTCTTGTCCACCTTCATCGCCATCGCCTTCATCGACAAGGTCGGCCGGCGACGGCTGCTGTTGGTCGGACTGATCGGCATGGGCGTCAGTTTGGCCGCGGTGGGGGTCGCCTTTCGTTTCATTGCGCCAACGTCGGGCGCCCAGATTTCAGGGGTCTTAGCCGCCTCGGGACCCACGCCGGCCGGGATCGTCACGGTCGTCGCGTTGATCGTCTTCATCGCCAGTTTCGCCTTTTCGCTTGGTCCCGTGGTTTGGACGGTGATCAACGAAATCTTCCCCGCTCAGATCAGGGCGCGCGGCGTGGCGCTGGCTACAGCAGTCAACTGGGGGTCTGCGTTCCTGGTCAGCCAGTTCTTTCTGTCCCTCGTCAACGTGCTGGGTAGCGCCTGGACCTTCTGGCTTCTGGCGCTGTTCTGCGCGCTGGGCTGGATCTGGATCTACCTGCGCGTTCCTGAGACGCGCGGCCTGACGCTCGAGACAATCCAGGACATGTGGTGAAAACGCGATGCGAAGAGCGTGAACGCCGGCCGTCATGTGGCTTCAGCTTCCCGATAAGCGGGGCGTCGCCCCTGGCTTCGAGCAGGTTTTTGCGTTTTCCGACGGGAGCCAATCCGGGTCTATAGCGTTAGGTCTGTAATCAGGAGCTTAGCCATGACCGCAGCGACCGCGAACGGCCCTTTCGAAGCTGAGCTTATCGGCCTTATTCCCCACCTTCGCGCCTTTGGGCGAACCCTGGCTGGCAACGCAGCCGAAGGCGAAGACCTCGCGCAGGAAACGGTCGTGAAGGCTCTGGCCAATCGGACAAGCTTCCAGATGGGCACCAATATGAAGGCCTGGACCTTCCTGATCCTGCGCAACCTGTTCTATTCGGACAAGCGCCGGGCTTGGCGCTCGACGCCGCTCGACCCTGAGGTCGCAGAGCGCACGCTCGTCATGGTCGATAACGCGGCCAGCGTGCTTGAACTCGACGAACTCCGCCGGGCCTTGTCCATGCTGCCCGACGATCAACGCGAAGCGCTGATCCTTATCGGAGCCGCCGGCCTGTCCTACGACGAAGTGAGCGCGATCATGGGCGTCGCGGTCGGCACCATCAAGAGCCGCGTCAGCCGAGCCCGTGACCGGCTAGCGCTGATCTACGCCGAGGGGCGAATCGTTGCGGACCGTTTGCCCGCCTACAACGCCATGTCCGCGATTTGCTCGCAAATAGACCGCCTGCAACGTCAGCGCGCGGCATAGCGACAAGCGTGTCCGCCAACGCTCGGCGTGGAGATCGTGATCTTCAACGTCAATAACGTCCGCAGCGGTGGGCGGATCGCAGCGGCGAGTCCGCCGTTCTGCGCCGGACGGGGCTGCTAACCCGGCCCCGTTTTTTGAAAGCGATTTCATGATCTCTCCCGAACAGCGCGCAGATCATCTCCGCGCGACCCGCAATCTAAAAATGGCGCGTTCGGCTCACGCTTACGTTCGAGGAAGTACGACGAAGTTCTATGAGTGGCTGGAGGCCTCTCCAACCGGCGTACCCACAGGGCCTTCGGTGTGGATTTGCGGCGACTGCCACCTCGGCAACCTCGGCCCCCTCGCAGACGCCAAAGGCCGCGTCGCCGTTCAAATTCGCGACCTCGATCAGACGGTCGTCGGCAATCCGGCCCATGACCTCATCCGATTGGGCCTGTCGCTAGCGTCCGCGGCGCGCGGATCGGATTTGCCGGGCGTGACCACCGCTCGCACGTTAGAGCGGTTGATGGTGGGCTATGAAACAGCGCTCGCCGGCGACTTCGACACCAAGGGGGAACGCTCGTTGCGGCCGGGCAGCATCGGTCGGCTCGTCCGCAAATCCTTACACCGCCGCTGGCGCCATCTGGCTGCGGAGCGTCTCGATTCGGTCAAGCCGGAGCTTCCCATGGGCAAGCGCTTTTGGACGCTGACCGACGAGGAACGCGCGGCGCTCGGGGCGCTGTTTGAGGAAGAGGGGGTGCACGCTCTCCTCACGTCCTTGCAATCTCGCGATCCGCGCGACCCCGTCGAACTGGTCGACGCGGCCTATTGGATGAAGGGTTGCAGCTCCCTCGGGCGTCTTCGATTCGCAGCCATGGTTCGCATTGGCCATGACGAAGATTCGAGTCTGGCCCTGATCGATCTGAAGGAGGCGACGATGGCGGCGGCGCCGCGGGTCAGCGAGCCCGCGATGCCGCGCGACAACGCCATACGGGTCGTGACCGGCGCTCAGGCGCTTTCGCCCAATCTCGGGCAGCGGATGATGGCGGTTCGGCTGCTCGGCAAAGCCGTTGTGATGCGCGAGCTGATGCCGCAGGATTTGAAGCTTGAGGTCGGCGCCCTGACACAAAAGCGCGCCATGGCGTTGGCCGCCTATCTTGGCGCCATTGTCGGCGAGGCCCATGGACGGCAGATGTCCGCCGCCGACCGCACAGGCTGGCTCAGCGAACTGGCCAAGGCCCGAACGTCCAAGCTCGACGCCCCAAGTTGGCTCTGGACGAGCGTCGCCGACCTGCTAGCCGTCCACGAGCGCGCCTACCTGGAACACTGCCGGCTTTACGCTCTGAACCACGCCGCGTGACCCTCGAGCGTGCGTCCTTAAACGTAGGCGCCGGCCTGCCCAATCGTAGGGACGATGAAGGCGGCAACGTCTGATCGTGGCGCTCGGCAGGGTCATGACAGCATGAGTTGAATAGCCCTGGGGAACGCCCCTCGAGTCAAGTTGACACGCATCGATATGACGGATATCGCGTGAAAATGGACATTTTTTAACTTAGCTGTCAGGCACATCCAATCCGGGAGAGCATGAGCAGATGTCGCGTCATATCCGCGTGGTTGAAGCATCGTCGGGATTGAACTGCGAATTTAGATTGCTTGACGATCTTGCCCCACGCTCGGCCCACGCGCTTTGGGCGCTCGCGGGCCAGGGCGGCAGCTACGATGCTATCCACGCGATGTGGACTGGCCCTGAAATATCGTGCCCAATACCGGCCTCAGCCTTTCCTGCCGACGCGGGCTTGGATCGTCTCGACCTCGAAAACGCCACCAGCTTCCCGGCGGCTGGCGATCTGGCGGTGGTCTACGCCCCTGAAAATAGGTGGAAGGGGCAGCCCCCCTTCGCCTTCTTCGATATCGGCCTTTTTTATGGCTCCGGCGCCCGCCTTCTTATGCCCATGGGTTGGGTCATGGCCTCGGTTTGCGCCGAGGTGGTCGCCAAGGACAGTGACCACTACCGCGCCGGGTGCAGCGCCATCCGGCGAAGCGGCGCCTGTCGGCTAACCTTCTCGCAAGTCGGCTAAGGCGGTGTCCAGTCCCTCGCCGTCCCCGGAAACGAGCCCTTCGCTTTGGACGGCGCGCAATGCGGCGCCGCCGCCGTCTCCCGTTTTCCGCGGCACGATGCAGACGCAGGTCGCGGTCGTCGGGGCCGGGATAGCCGGTCTTTCAACCGCACTTCACCTCAGCGCCGAGGGCGTCGAGGTCGTCGTTCTGGATGCCGGGCGAGCGTCTCCGAGTGCAACGGCGGCGAGCGCGGGGGTGGTCGCGCCGCAGCTTGTGCGCACGACGCCCAAGGGCGTGCTGGATCGTCTCGGCCAAGACAGCGGCGCACGGCTGCTACATCTTCTCGCTGAATCGGGACGCTATATCTTCAACCTGATCGAGGCCGAAGCCATCGATTGTGCGGCGCAACCGTACGGCTTCCTGAACCCGATCGCCGGCGGCGCGGGCCCTGATCAGGTCCGAAGCCTGATTGACGAGTGGGCGCCGTTTCGCACCGATTTGAAGTTCGCCGGCGCCGACGAAACGGCAGAGCTGACCGGTTGCCAGGACTATTCAGCCAGTCTGGTGGACACAAGCGGCGGCGGATTGGATCCGGTCGCCTACACTCATGGGTTGGCGGCGAGACTCCCAGCGTCCCTCGTCCGCCTCTTCCGCGAGACCAGCGTGATATCGATCCGGCGAGAGGGCGGCGGCTGGGCGCTCAAGACGCCGGAAGGGCTCCTCCTGGCGAAAACCGTGGTGCTCTGCGCCAACGGCGGCAATACCAGGCTGCACCCCGCCTTGGCGAAGACCATCCTGCCCTTATCGGTCTATGAGGTCGCGACGGCGCCGCTTGCGCCATCGATGCGCGCCGAGATCCTTCCCCAGGGCCACACCCTGACGGATTCCTCGGCCGATGTGTTCTCCATTCGGTTCGACCGCGACGGCCGGCTTATAACCGCGTGGTCGGCCGGCGCTGTGGTCGGGCTAGATGCGCTGACGACGCAGATCAATCGACGCTTGGCGGCGACGATTCCGGGCTATACGGCTACCCCGCTCGACTATGCCTGGAAGGGCACGGCCTGGCTCAATAGCGACCTCCTGCCGCGCGTCCTCACGGTCGATGAAGGGCTGTTCGCGGTTCAGGCGTGCAACGGCAGAGGCATAGGGCTGAGCACGATCGTAGGTCGGGAAGTCGCCCGTCTGGCCACCCGGCCTGGCGCCTATCAGCCGCTCGTTCCCCTTCAAAAACCGCAGCCCGTGACGGGGTACGCCCTGGCGCGTCACCTCCCCGGCCTGATGATGTTTGGGGCCTCGCTCGGTCAGAAATTTCGACGCGCGACCACCCGGCGCGTTCAGCCTTAGGAGCGCGTTCGAAACGCGCTCTAACTTTGAATTTAGAGGACCTCGGATGATCCAGACCCTCATGCACATCTCCGACAGCGTGCTTTTGCCCATCGCGCTCTGGTCGGTCATGTTCGCCATGGGCACCGGCCTTGTGCTCAAGGATTTCAGCCGGGCCCTGACCAACACGAAGGCGTATCTGCTGGGCGTAGGGTCCATGCTGATCCTCGTGCCTGCGGTGGGCTGCACCCTCGCCGTTCTGTTCGGCCCGACGCCGGCCCTGGTCGTCGGCTTGATCCTCCTGGCCACGACGCCTGGGGGTATTCTGTCGAATCTCTTGACCGACGTTGCGGGCGGCGATGTGGCGCTTTCGGTGTCCATGAGCCTGACGCTCAGCCTCATCTATGTCTTCACCCTCCCCTTCATCGCCCACTTCGCGCTGCTTTACACGTTCGGGCGGGCGCAGATTGTGGAAATCCCCATCGAATCCTCGCTGAGCCACGTCTTGATGGTCACGCTCATTCCGGTCGGGTGCGGCATGATTTTCCGCCGCATCCTGCCCGCCTGGGCCGCAGCCCTTGGGCCTAAGCTCAAGTCCGTAGCCTCGATCGTCCTGGTCGTCGTTTTCGGCATGATCGTCGTGCAGCAATTCGGCGTGCTGAAGGCCTCGTTCGGACCCTTGATGGCTATCGTCGTGGGCATGAACCTGGCGGCGGTATGCCTGGCGCTTTTGATCAGCAAGCTCTTCAACCTCACTCGGCGAGAAACCATCGCCGTGGCGATCGAGCACATGATCCGCCAGGAGGGGACCGCGATCTTCGTCGCCGTGACCTTGCTGCATCGCGAGGACATGTCGATGCCGATGATCATCAATACCTTCCTCGGCATGGCCATCTGTTTGGTCTTTGTCACCGTCGTGACCCGTCTAAGGGGCGCGGCGCCAACACTGGCGACGTCATAGGCGCTCTATGCCCCATATCGCAGACCGAATCCGTTCCTCCTCGCCTAAGAGCTACGGCATGTTCGCTAAGGCCGCACGGCGGCCCGACCCGTCGTCTCTTATTCACCTTGAGCTAGGTAGTCCGGTACATGACACGCCGCAGCACATTAAGGATGCGACCATCGAGGCGCTCCAAAGCGGACAGGTCCATTACAGCAACTTTGCGGGCATAGCGCCGCTTCGCGAGGCTCTGAGCGCCAAGCTGACCCGCTTCAACGGCATTGCAGCCTCCGCTGACACAGTGCTCGTGACCAATGGCCTGACCCAGGCGTCTTTCGCGACCTTCATGGCGCTGATCGATCCTGGCGACGAGGTGATTCTTCTGGCGCCCTACTATCCCCAGCACATCAACAAGATCGAGTTGGCCGGTGGGCGAATCGTGTTTGCGCCCCTCGACGTGCAGGACAATTTCTCCATCAGAGCAGACTGGATCGAAGAGCGCGTCACGCCGCGCACCAAGGCGGTCGTCCTCGTCAATCCCTGCAACCCAACCGGTCGGGTCTACTCACGCGCCGAACTCGCCGCCCTCGCCCGTGTCGCCATCGACCACGATCTGATTGTAATATCCGACGAGGTCTATGAATACGTAACCTTTGGCGCCCAGCACATAAGCATAGCGTCCCTGCCTGGTATGGCGGACCGAACGGTTTCGATGTTCGCCTTCACCAAGGCCTACGCCATGGACGGTTGGCGGCTCGGCTATCTGACCGCGCCGCCGGTGATTTTGGAGGCCATCATGAAGGTCGCCGCCAACGAAGTGACGCACGTCAACACCTTCATCCAGTACGGCGCCCTCGCCGCTGTCTTAGGCCCCCCAGAGGCCGTCGCCGACATGATCGATGACGATCGCAAAAAGCGCGACTATCTGGTGCGCTCCCTCAACCAGATGGCGGGGCTGACATGCCGATCTCCGGAGGGAACGATTTATGTGTTTCCCGATATCCGAGCGACAGGGCTCTCTTCAGCGACGCTCGCGGATCGCATTCTCGAAGAGGCGAAAGTCGTTGTTGAGGCGGGCGATTTCTATGGCCCCCTCGGCGAGGGCCATCTTCGGCTCTGTTTCGGTTCTCAGCCGATGGACCGGCTCGAAGACGCTGTTTCACGCTTGAGTTGCTTCTTCAGCGCCTTGTAATGTGGCTTGGCGCGAGCGCGGACCGGTGATCGGAATGACAAAAATAGACTTCAGGAAGGTATGCGACCCTACAAATCCCAATTTCAAACTTGAAACGTCTCCATTTTATCTAATGGCCCATGCCGATTTCAAATATCATTTTGATGTAAGCACAGTCCTTTCAAAATATGGCGTGACCAAGACCATGTATCGTATATTGACTGTGTTAAGGGAGCATGAGCCGGCGAACATCGGCTTTATCGCCGACGCCGCCGTCACCAAACGCACAACTGTCAGCCGCCTCATCGAGCGCATGGGGCAGATGGGCCTGATCTCGACGTCGGCAAGCGAGGAAGACAACCGCATGACCGAGGTGTGTCTGACGCCAAGCGGCCACGATCTTCTGGCGACCCTGACGCCGGTCGTCGGACGGCAGTTTATCCGCGCCATGGTCGGCGTCAGCAATTCTGAGCTGGCGCAGCTGATCTCTACTCTTCGGAAAATCTCGAGCAACCTGGACAAGCTTGCGATCGAATAGCGCTCTAAGCGTCTAGGGTTCCAACGAGCGCGCTCTGCATCCGGGCGCGAAGGTCTTCGGGCCAGGGCCGCGCGCGCCTTACACCAAGCTCCATACAGACGAGCACGACCTTACCGCCCAGCCGCCGTTCTCCGGCGACTGTGAAGGCGAAGGACAGGGTGACGGACTTTTCGCCCAGCCGCTCGACCTCTAGCCTGATGTCTAACCATTCGCCGAGCTCACAGGCGACGACGAAGTCGGTTTCCAGATGCACGGTCGGCACGGCCAGGCCGTGAACCTTTTGCAAGACCGTGAAGTGGCAGCCGAGGCTCTGATCGAACCAATCCTCCACCGCGCCGTTCAGCATCTCGAAAAAGCGCGGATAAAAGACGATACCAGCGGCGTCGACGTGGGCGAAACGGACCTGCGTACGGACGTCAAAGCTCATAGATTGTCCCTTGCCGGCTCCGCCTCGATGGAGGCGCGCGACTCCGTTAGAACCTGTAAAGCTCCGGCGAGATACCCGCCAGCATGGCTTTGAGCCAGGCGTTTCACCACGCCCATTAATCCTGGCGGCTCGCCTGGTCTATTGGGGCGATACGGGTGAGGTTGTCGTTCAGCCGAGTCAGGAGGTCGATGAGCTTGTCGAAGTCAGACCCTGAAAAGTCGGCGATGAGTTGCTTATAAACCGGCGCCGTTATGTCTCGCGCCTGAGCCAGCTTATCCCGCCCTGCCGGGGTAAGGCTGACGTCGGTGACCCGCCGATCGTTGGCGTTCGCAAAGCTCAACACGAGCCCATCGCGGCGCATACGCTGGACGATCCGCATCATGGTCGACAGGTTGATCACGGCCCTATCGGCGATGCGGCCGATAGACAGGGGCTCGACTTCGCCTAAGATCATCAACACGCGCCAGCTTGGCACATCTGTGCCGATGTCTCTCAAGCGGCTTTCGATCAAAGTATTGTAGCGATTGGCGACGCGATTGAGCTGGTAGAACGGATACTTGTCCAGCGTGAACAGAGGCGTCCCAGGATCGCCCAATATGCGTGAGTCCTGCTTCATCCTTGAGCGGTAGCGCCGACCTGCCATACCGGCAATACAAATTACTTGCATATGCAACTGAGCTCGGCATGGTCAGGGCACGAAGCCGCACGCTGGAGAGGTCGCCATGGGTATTGCGCTTGAGACATTCGCCGCCGCCGTCGCCAGCGGTGGAATCCGAACCATCGACCTGACCCAGACCCTATCCCCCGACACACCCACCCTGGTCCTGCCGCCGGAATTTGGCCAGTGCGCGGGGTTCAGCCAGGAAGAGATCAGCCGCTACGACGACCGCGGCGTGGCCTGGTACTGGAACAATTTCACGGTCGGCGAGCATACCGGCACCCATTTCGACGCGCCGATCCATTGGGTGTCGGGCAAGGATCTCGCCGAAAACGCGCTGGATACCATCGACCCAAAAGCCTTTATCGCCCCGGCTGTGGTGATCGACTGCTCGGCCCAAGCCGCGGCCGACCCCGATTTCACGTTGACGGTTGAAGCGGTCGAGGCCTGGGAGGCCAAGCACGGCAAAATCCCGCCGCGGAACTGGATCTTGTTCCGCACCGACTGGTCCAAGCGCATCGGCGAAGCCTACACAAACCGGGGCGCCGATGGCGCGCATACGCCCGGTCCCGATCCAGACTGCGTCAAGTTCCTGATCGATGAGCGTGACGCCCATGGTTTTGGTGTAGAAACCATCGGCACCGATTCCGGCCAAGCGCATCTGTTCGATCCGCCCTACCCCGCCCATACCTTTTTCCACGGCGCCGGGCGCTATGGCCTGCAATGCCTGACCAACCTGGACCTCCTGCCGCCCACCGGGGCGGTCATCGTGGCCACACCCCTGAAGATTGCCGGCGGCTCGGGCAGCCCGCTGCGCGTCCTCGCCCTGATCGAGGGCTAAAACCATGGCTGAGCGGTCCTTCAAGGCGGAGGTCGAGCACTTGCGGCTCGGCGCCGGACAGACGTTTCGCGGCGAGGGCATCCTCGCGGTCACCAAGGCCCTGTTGCAATCGGGCGTGGCCTACGTAGGCGGCTATCAGGGATCGCCGATCAGCCACCTGATGGATGTGTTCGCCGACGCCAACGACCTCCTGAGCGAACTGGGCGTGCATTTCGAGACCAGCGCCAGCGAGGCGACGGCGGCGGCCATGCTCGCGGCGTCGGTCAACTACCCCCTTAGGGGCGCCGTCGCCTGGAAGTCCGTCGTCGGCACCAATGTCGCGTCTGACGCGCTCTCCAACGTGTCCAGCGGCGGGGTAAAGGGCGGGGCGATGATCATCGTCGGCGAGGATTACGGCGAAGGCTCGTCCATCATGCAGGAGCGGACCCACGCCTTTGCCATGAAATCCCAGATGTGGCTGCTCGATCCCCGCCCCAACCTCAGCAAGATCGTCGAGTTGGTGGAGGCGGGCTTTCAACTGTCCGAAGCCTCCAACACCCCGGTTATGCTGGAGCTCAGGGTACGGGCCTGTCACATGCACGGACATTTCGAGGCGAAGGACAACATCGCCCCCGCCTTCACCGTCGCCGACGCCGTGCAAACGCCGGTGCGGGACACCGACCGCATCGTCCTGCCGCCCGCCAACTTCCTGCATGAGGTGGAAAAGATCGAGCGGCGCTGGCCCGCCGGCATCGACTTCGTGCGCGACCGGCGGCTCAACGAATGGTTCGGCGCCCGTGACGGCGAGGTCGGCGTCATCGTCCAGGGCGGCCTGTTCAATACGCTGAACCGGGCGCTGGAGCTTGAGGGCCTGTCAGATGCTTTTGGCGACGCCAAATTACCCATCTATGTCCTAAACTGCACCTATCCCCTGATCCCCGAAGAGGTGCGCAGCTTTTGCCTCGGCAAGCGCGCCGTCCTGATCGTGGAAGAAGGTCAGCCGGAATTCATTGAGCATGAGCTGAACACCCTGATCCGCCGCGCGGACCTGCAAACACGCGTGGTCGGCAAGGATGTTCTGCCCCGCGCCGGCGAATATACGGCCCAGGCGATCCGGACCGGCCTCGTGAAATTTCTGAACGCCCACGCGCCGGACTTCGCGCACGCGGCGCCAGCTTCGACCCCGCAAGACGCCGGTCTAAAAGCCTTGGCCGCCGAGGTTCCACAGCGTCCGGCTGGCTTCTGCACCGGGTGTCCAGAGAGGCCGATCTTCACCGCCATGAAGATGGTGCAAAAGGAGTTGGGCCAGCACCACGTCTCCGCCGACATCGGTTGCCACCTCTTCTCGATCCTACCGCCTTTCAACATCGGCAACACCACCATGGGCTACGGTCTGGGCGGCGCCGGGGCGTCGGCGCTAAAGACCCAAGGGGGCAAGCGCTCAATCGCGATCATGGGCGACGGCGGTTTCTGGCATAACGGCCTCACGTCGGGCGTAGGTAATTCCGTTTTCAATAAGGACGACAACGTTCTGCTGATTGTCGACAACGGCTATTCCGCCGCCACCGGCGGTCAGGACATTCCCTCCAGCCTCGCGGACAATGCGATCCGCCGTACCAAGAACCCCATTGAGCGGGCGGTGCGTGGCGTCGGCGTGACCTGGGTCAGAAGCGTCACCCGCACCTACGATGTCGCCAAAATGCGCGCCGTCTTCCGCGAGGCGCTGACGACCAAGTCGGATGGTCCCAAGGTCATTCTGGCCCAGTCGGAATGTATGCTGAACAAGCAAAGGCGCGAAAAGCCCCTCTTCACCAAGGCGGTAAAGTCTGGCGAGCGCAGGGTGCGCGAACGCTTCGGCGTCGATCCCGACACCTGCACCGGCGATCATAGCTGTATTCGGCTGTCCGGCTGTCCCTCCCTGACGATCAAGCCCAATCCAGACCCTTTGCGCACCCATCCCATCGCCCATGTGGAGAACAGCTGCGTGGGTTGCGGCCTCTGCGGCGAGGTCGCCCACGCGGCCGTGCTCTGCCCGTCGTTCTATCGGGCGGAGATTGTCCATAATCCAACGCGGCTGGATCGCGCGATGCAGAAACTGCGCGATCTAGCGATTGGCTTTTTGCAAGGGCGCGCGGCCCGGGCCTTAGCGGCGAGGGCCTTTTGATGGCGACGCAACGCGCACGCATCACGATCGCCATCCTGGCGCTGGGCGGCCAAGGCGGCGGTGTCCTGGCGGACTGGATCATCTCGCTCGGTGAGGCTGGTGGCTGGATCGTTCAAGGAACGTCGGTCCCAGGCGTAGCCCAGCGGACAGGGTCAACCATCTATTATCTAGAGCTTCACCCGCCCGGCCCCACGCCGGTTTTGGGGCTGATGCCGGCGCCCGGCGATGTGGATGTGGTGATTGCGTCCGAGCTGATGGAGGCGGGCCGGGCCATGGTCCGCGGCTTCGTCACGAAGGACCGCACCACCCTGATTTCCTCAACCCATCGCATCTACGCCATCTCGGAGAAGTCGGCCCTAGGCGACGGAATGAAGGACGGCAGCGTGATCCTGGACGCCGCCAGGTCCCGCGCCGCCCACTTTGTCGGCCTAGATATGGAGGCCGCAGCAGCCCGAACCGGAAGCGTGATCAGCTCTGTTATGTTCGGCGCACTGGCCGGCTCCGGCGCGCTGCCCTTTGATCGGTCGGCCTTTGAAGCGGCGATCCACGCCGGCGGCAAGGCCGTGAAGTCCAATCTGGCGGGTTTCGAGGCCGGGCATTCCGCGGCCAGGGCGGGCGGACGGGTTGCGCCGGCGGAAACGCCTCGTCCGCCTGCGCCGTCAACGCCGGCCGGCCAAAGGCTCACGGCGCGCATCGAGGCGGAATTCCCCCGCGCCGCCGAGGAACTCGTCACCGAGGGCGTGCGCCGGCTGATGGACTATCAGGACCTGGCCTATGCAGAGCGTTATCTGGATCGGCTGAAACCTCTGACCGCCTTAGACAGCGCTGGAGGCAAGCTTGTCGCGGAAGCGGCGCGGCATCTTGCGCTCTGGATGAGCTATGAGGATGTGATCCGCGTGGCCGACTTGAAGACCCGCGCAACGAGGTTTGCACGGGTGAAGGACGAGATCGGCCTTGGCGAAAGCCAACTGATGGGCGTCACTGAATTTATGCACCCCCGGTTTGAGGAGGTGTGCGAGCTGGCGCCCAGCGCCTTAGGGAAGCGCCTTTTGGGCGGCAAGTTGGCCCGCCGCGTCCTGGCGCCCTTGTTCGCCAAAGGGCGCCACGTTCGCACGACGTCGCTGCGCTGGTTTTTGGTCCTCTATGCGTTTGCAAGCCTGCGACCGCTACGCCGCCTAACCTGGCGGTACGAGCGGGAGCAGGCGCGGATCGAGGCTTGGCTGAACGACGTGACGGCGGCGGCCCATCATAGTCAAGATCTGGCCCTTGAGCTCGTCGCCTGCCAGGAGCTTGTCAAAGGGTATGGCGACACCCATGCGAGAGGATTGAAAAACTTCGCCGCGATCATGGAGGCGCTAAGCCGTGGCGGCGACGCCGCCGATGTCCGGCGCTGGCGTGCAGCCGCTCTGGCGGACGAGGATGGCGTGGCCCTAGATCGTCAACTTAAAGAGCTTAGAGGCGCGAGGATCGCCTGAGTTTACAATAAGGGTACCCACGGGTGAAATTGTGACTGTTGAAGGGCTTCGAAGCGGGACCCGACCTCGATAGCGGTAACGTATTGATTTTCTTGCGCATTACCAGGCCCGCTGGGGGAGCCCGATAGGCGCCGATCGGGAACGCCCCAGTTGCGCAAATTCACCATTCTATTCAAGAACTTGATGCCCGCAAAGGTGGGGCGCCACTTGGAAGCCGATGCACAGCACAGACATCGGCCGCTACCGCTGGATCAGCCAAAGGGCGACCGGCTTCCAGGCGGGCAGGTTGTAGAGAAAAGCGGCCAGCGCCTCGGTGAACAGGCCAAAGGCCGCCGCCGTCGCGACGGCCGGATGAAGGCGTTTGCGGGTGGCGAGGTCGTAGATCAGGAGGGCGGCGACGAGCGCCACGTCGCCGAAATACATGCTGATGAAGAAGGCGATGTCGCTCGAGCCTAACAGCGTCAGGAGCGGGAACCCCAGCCAGCGGGAAAAGCCGGCGTCGCTGATGAAGA
>Ga0116231_10006028_pt1 | contig 23490 bp, 13 predicted proteins | sample S1TSphgellanicum_2_FD_89695 | JGI IMG/M metagenome (GOLD analysis project Ga0116231, IMG submission 89695) | Host-associated microbial communities from peat moss isolated from Minnesota, USA - S1T2_Fd - Sphagnum magellanicum MG | ecosystem: Host-associated > Plants > Peat moss > Unclassified...
TATAATTCTAATTAAAAGTATTGTGGTTGTTTTTGGTTGTTGTTTATTTTTAATTTTTTTGTCTCTCTTCTTTCTTTTTTTTTTTATTTTTACCCCCCCCCCCCCCCCCCCCCCCTTTTTTTTCGTTTATTGTCAATCTCTTTTCCAAATTCATAATTGTTGTTGATTGGATGTGAATATTTCCAAAATGGGTTGTAAAGTTTTTGTCACTTGCATATGTTCAATTTAAACCAAGTAAAAGCATTGTGGATTATACAGAGATGCTTATCAAGAATGGTGTGCAATGAAAACATATTACATTATATTTTAAGGCAACATTTGATTGGACCATTACTTGTTGAGCAACCAACACTTGGAATTGATGAATTGTTTCATAAGTGTGAATTATCTTTTTTAAAACCACATTGTATTTGTGAAAGCAAAAAACCCAAAAACCAAGTGATTACAAGTTCAATAAACCTCCAAGCAATATTATATTTGATCATATATAACCAACCCAATTATATTAGAGATGATTAGGTCAAACCTAACCTAGGCAATTGTGCATGCCCCCATCTACCAAAATGTTAATGGAGTAGCCACCATCAAAATGGAAGTAGTGGCTTACATGGTGCAAAGCTAGATATAATTGTAATCACAATTTATTGCCAAAATGTTTATTCTTTTAAAACTTGCATCAATGATTAACATATCCATGTTCTATAATTAACACACCAAATATATATATATATATATATATATATATATATATATTATTCAATGCCACTTTTGCATAAAATTGGACAAAAAGAAAAACCACTAGCAACAATGGGGGACCTTTTTGCAACATCATGGAAATGTTCAAAAAACATTTCAAAACCATTCAATTTACTATATATTGAATAGGACTGGGAAGTTTAAGAAAATTGATGTAGCATTTGAATGATTGAGAAGATCAAAAGATTGCTGAACCTAATATGAAGGATAATCACAAAAATAAAGTGAAACAAAAAGTGTATCTAAGTAAAAGGATTGAACCCATCATTTACTACACAAAAACAAGACCATTGTAAAGCTTGCAAGAATGAAGGTACTTTGTAAGTTTGACCTCTTATTATAAACATCAAGTCAAGGATGAAACAAATTTTGGAAATATTTTTCAAATGGCACAAATTGTACTCAACAAGTGTGACCATTTTTCACCCTAATAAATATTGCTTGATGAGATAAAGAGAATAACATATATGGCCATGAGCCTCTCATGGCCAAGTTGGTTTGGACAATATTTCCATTATGGTTGCCATAGAACTTTTGGCCAATCTTGGAATGTGATATGTTTAATAAATGAAAAGTGTTACAAATTATGATAGCATTTTGCCCAATCATGGATCATTACACATCACTAGGTTGTAATGGGATTCAATCTGACTTTAACTACTTGTAGATTCGAACACATTCCATGGATATAAATGATTCTATGATGGATTGCAATGGAAATTTGGCAAATGGTTACAAAATTTGCAATCAAAATTTAATGGATTTTGATGATTCATGGATTGCATCAGTCTTCCAGCATTTGGCTTCAGATGTTCCAGATTTGCATTTCAGTTTTGCAACACTTGCAAGGTGCACCCCTAGCCCACACCTTCAGCATGGCATTCAGGGTGCTAATGGAAAGGACCCCTAGCTGAACCTTCAACTTGAGAATTCCATGCCAATGGAAACTTGCAGCTGGACCTTCCAAAGCTGAAGGTGCAGCTACTACACAACGGAAAGGTTTACCATGTTTCTCTTGCATGAAGAACTAAACCTAGCTGCAAAGAGATGGTTAAACCCTGAACCCATTACAACTTGAAATTGTTGGTTCTGAGAGTTGAGCCCTCATCAAGTTGTAAAAACCCTCCGCACTTTGTGGCAGTGTAAATGCAGGGCACCTTATATGCTGTAATTGGACATCAGAGCAAGCAAAGCATTTCCATAAGTAGAGGTGGGCATTCTGCTTTTCAAAATGCCCGCATTACTTTTTTTGTACCCTGATACCCATCAGGTACCCAGATGGCACCTGTCAGATATCATGATTAAAAAACAATTCAGGTCATGCCGGCATAAATAGTGCCCTGGATACTAATGTTGATAGCTAGTGCAGGCCTGTGTGCCAGACCAACATGGTCCCTTTGATGCATTAAGCAGCAAGTTTTCAAGCTACAAATCACAGGTCTGAGTTATGTAAAGCATGAACACAATACACAAGTGGCTATAACTGACCTTTTCTCAAGCTTTGTGCAAACTGCCATCATCCATGGAACCTTGGGCTCATCACCCACCATTGAATCTGCTGCCAGATACTCCCACAGAGCTCACAAGAAGATAAGCTCCAAGGTCCTTAATATCACATTGGGGGGGGTTTGTTGGATAGTAGTTGAGGGTGACAGGATTTGCCACTACAGACTGCATGGGCCTTCTTGCAATCTACCTCCTGGTTCTCATCACTCAGGAAACTTGAATGGGTGTGTTTGCTACAAGGAAATATGGGCCCAATTCACTGAACATTTCACTCACATGAATTTGTAATTGTAATTCATTGTGGCAATGAAGAGCTGAAATTTCTTTTACCTAGAAACACCATCATCACTGGAGGAAGCTCCAAGGCTTATTCCTAGTAGCCTAATGGCAGTGCATATCATGATGATCATGAGCTTGCCATATTGGGGAAACTTGAATTGGTGTGCGTGCTACTACAAGGAAATATGGGCCCAATTCACTGAAATTTCATTCAAATTTGTGTGTGTGCTACAAGGAAATATAGGCCCAATTCACTGAACATTTCACTCATTTTGTACTCAAATTAAGAAAATTCACTCAAATGAATTCGTAATAGAAAATGTGGTGCTGAAGAGCTCAATTTTGTTTTGCCCATAAACACTGTCATTGCTGGAAGCTCCAAGGGCTTATTCCTAGTAGCCTAATGGCAGTGCACATGATGATGATGATCATCATCACTTTGCGATTTTTCCCAAGGACCTTTGCATGCTTGATATCAGTAATAAAACACATATTGTGTAGCAATTGGTGTCCACAAGCCACATGCTTAGAGCTAGAAATTAGGGTTTTCCAGCCCTTTGGAGATGCCTGGTCAGCCACAGTATAATCTCAACCACCAAAGAGGATAAGGATGTTTAGCCTAACATGTATATAACAAATGGAAGAATGTTGAAGGTAATGAAAACCCTTAATAATGCAAGGATATCATCACAAGGATGAAATCCTTCAAGGTTCTAAAAATCCTCTGATTTAGTCTTAGTTGAAGGGTTCCCAGTTCCAGTCCAGTTCCATTTATGTGCAGAACCAGAACTAGGACCAACATAGTTGTTCGAATTTATTTTGTATAACTGGAACCAGAAGTGCTTCATAGAAGTAAGGAGTAAGGACCCACCCAACACTGATTTTAAGCTCCCAACCATGGCAAGTGTGAATACTCAAATTTGGAATCACAAACTTTTGAAATTCATCAATTAGAACTGAAATGTGAAATATATATTTCTAATATGTCATTTTATATGCAATAAAAATAGCTGTTTTATCCATTTACAGATTCATTGATGATTAGTTATAATTTTATGATAATATTATTGATTAGCACATCATTATTGATGATTATTATAAATTTCCAAATCCTTCAATTGGTCCAACTATGATTGAAAATTTTGAATTGTGAATGTCCATTGTGTTTAAGTTGGTAACTATATTATGTGATAGCAAGTGTTTATTTGGGTCATTATTGATTACGGGCATAGACTTCATGTTAACTAGAAAATGGAAATGCAAAACTTTGTTGTGTATATGAGTTGAAGTGGATAATGGATCGTTGCTAAATCTAGTCAAGACTTGCACTGTGCAACCTTGGTCCTTGGCAGATACTTCACTTCTACCAACATTTGAGAAAATTTAACTTGACTTGTCAAGGACTAAACATTGATGATTTTAAGAATTGTTATCATGGAACTTGTGGAATAACAATGACAACTTATGTTTACTACAAGGAATGGAGAACACATGTTATCATCCAATGTGGGTTTTGTTTTACTTGAAAGCACAAGTGCTTGTGTTGGAGCGATAGATAATGATTTGATTAGGTTCATAATAGATCTTTCCCAACCATTTCAAGATTTGGCACAAACTCTTGTATCTACTTGAACCAAAACAATTAACAAAGGTGAATGGGTGTTGGACAATGGAAGAGGCAAGTGGATCATGTCCTCCAATTTGGGCAAATGGCTATGTATTATACTTCAACATGACAAAAGGGAGACATAATTTTACATGAAAATTTGGGTTTCAGATCAAGACCTAGTTGACTACATTGGCACAAAGGTGGCCTTTGATGCCACACTATGGAAAACATCTAGCATAACAAAATATTCATAAAAAAAGGTACATAGATGTTGATCACCATCTAACTAGTAATTCAACGTGAACACCATTGAATGATGGTGCAAGTGCATGCAAAAAGTGAGAACAAATTGATTAACATCACAATTGGAATAACCTCGACACTACCATAATAAAAATTGATCAATTATGTGTGCACATAAATTGAAATTTCCCCATACATTATTAGAAAAATACATGACTAAGTTGTGGTCACTAGTGATGACAATTGATTTTTTAAAATGTTTTTATCTTTTTTATGCCTAATTTTCATTTTTAATTCCCTTGCATACTACATTCTTGCACATATCTGGTGGAGGAAAAATTCAATTAAGTAATAATGTAGTTAAGGATAACTTACCACTATATGCTAAAAAGCTAGTATTCGAGTGCAAATGAGTTTATCTAAGTTATCTAGAAATGAAAATATTGGTAAATTATGGTTTTTGTTGTTTAGCCATGGAAGTATCCCATATTCTAATATGGCATAATATACCCACATATGGTTTTCCCATGATAATTGGGTTTTGATTTTCATAAATGGGTTGGTGATTGAAGATTTGATTTAAATTTTTTTTAAATGTCATAATATGATCTATGATATATCAAAATTTAAAACTTTGAATACATTATATTCACATTTTGATTATTGAAATGATTGCAAATCAAGGGAACAACATGATGTACAAGTTTGAGTTCAATATTTCATTTTTATGCTTGTAAATTGATTACTATAGTACTTAAATGGATTTGGCTCCTTAGCACATCAAATAATAAAATAAAACACACATTACATGTTAATAATTTTTCAATGTCTTCAATATACATTACAAAATCATTTATATTTTTAATGTGAATGAAAAAAGGAATCATTTTTCATTCATTCTGATGCACTTCAATGATTTATTACATTTTTTGGTTCTTGTAATTTGCATGTGCCTTTACATGAATTCTTCTTTGCTAATAAGGTCCAATATGCCATTGAGATAAAACTATTCCCATAACTTTATGAAATAATAACAAATTTACCATCCATCTTCACCTTGTGAATAATATTGTAGTACTTGGGCCAATTCAACATTAATTATATAATTTTCAAAAAAAAATTCAAAAATTTTTTTTTTGTCAAAAACATTTTTTCTAAAGGAAAACAAGAAATTTGATGGAATAATTGGGAATGGATCATTTGTCAAAATGAAATCTTCAAAATTAATTATTTATTCAACAAACATGTGTGAAAGTGACCAAGGTATTACAATATTTTCTCTTTCATAATTAGTTACTTTTTTTACTAGAAAATAAACAAGGTTACCCTTGAACTATCTATTGGGAATTTTCACAAAAGTCTCTCAAGCTAGTGGTTAAATGAGGACAATAAAGATGAGGATCAATGATTTGCGTGGAGGAACTAAGAAACATTGATTCTCAACATCAAAATACCTCCCCAAATGGCCGTTGTTTCATTTCTTTGTGTGACATGGCTAATTTGAAAGTCAATGAGACCTGGACTTGCATGCCATTACCAAATTCTGAAAATTTGACATTTCATGCAACACGTTTTAAAAAATTTCAATAGTTTAAAAATCATTTAATTAGTGTCAAATTTGTTAAGGTTCTATGGTATTAGGCTAGTTCAAGCTAGTAGTAGGCATGCACTTTGGGTTTAATTGTCATAGGTTCTTAAGTCAATTTTTTACAGCATCCTTGATGTGGCTTGAGTGATGCAAGATAGCAAGTTATGTTCTTCTAATCCATCCCTTTTAAAGACATTTTCAAGCTTACAACTTATAACTTCATTTTCATTTCTCGTGTTTGGAAATAGGCATTCTTGTCCACCCATCATTCTCCTTTGCAAACCAAAGATTGAATATAAAATCGGGTCAATGCCAAAACACAACGTTGGACTTCATCTTCACAACCATTGCATATTTTCCATGCAATAAGGGCAAAGGGACCAATCACTACAATTCCCTAGTTATCGCACATTGATTGCCTCACACTTCTATTCCCTATTTTTGCACAACAACACTTGCATTTTTTAAATGAAATATAATCTTGGGTATATGGTGTGAAATAGTTGGGTCCTGGTGGCCATGGCAAAGTGCAATAATAAGGTTAAATTTGTGCAAGGAAGTTTGAAATTGGGGGTGTAAATTGAAAATGGTGAACTCAAATGATATCAATTAGTTGTAAGCCACAAATTTTCACATACATATATTGTAGTCTCATGGCAACTTTGGCACAAATTATATTATTTTTAGATATGCTCAAGGTTTTTAAAATACTTTTCTCAAAGAGAAAATGTAAAGGAAAATGAAGAATCTTTTGATATATTAAGGAATTTTCTAATTTTTAAAAAATGGAATCTTCAAAATTAAGTAATTATTTGGCAGACATGTGTTGAAGTTCCCCTTGTACTATGGTATCATGTTTGCATGTTCTAAAAATTGGGTTTCCTGACCAGCATAGGGTCAGCTTTGCTAGTGACTTTTCAAAAACATTTTGTTCTCCACTAGTGTACCTATGCCATTGGCCCAAGTGTGAACACATTGAAGGCTCGACAGATTTCTCCTTCCAAACCCAAATTTTGCAATTTGTTTGAATTTCTAGCAACAAAATCCACCCAAAGATCAATATCTTCCACACCTTAGCTCTGAAAAATTGTGAAATAAACTCTACTAAGTCTGACTCATTGAGAGCTTTCCAACAACACCAAGAATGCCCCCAAATTCCAATACAGTTTTCAGTTTCGATTTTATTTAGTTTTCATTGAAAAAATGGTTCAATGATCAATAGCTTCCACAGTGTAGTGTACCCAAAAGAAGCCAATGACTATATCATCTATATAAGAGGATCTGCATGAATTCTAGAATAGCAAACCTACATATTTTGGTGTTGTTCTTGTATCTATTATGACCCAAAAGCCCTTTAGCTGTGTGATTGTCTCCTGGTACATGAAATCTTTACTGAAACACTCTGCAGAATTTTGTAAACACAAATTTGCTTACATTCAACATCTAAAGTCCATCCTATTCTTGTTAATTAACTGATATTGACTCAAATCAAGGTCTTGCTGAGATCAGAGCACTCATGGTTCACTGGATCCATTGAGCTGCTAGAATCCACCCTTCTACTATGTAATGCATGGTTCAAGATTCTTCATGGCACCACAGAAAACCTCTACACTCTCGTATTGCTTTCAACAGTGCATATTGCTTAACTCAGTCAACTGCTGATATGAGGTTTGTTAAAAAAACCACTAGGGCATAGTGCAGATTTCGTGTGTCAGACTTGGTCTCAGGTTTTGTCTCTTGCAGATTTGGCTAAGTCTAGTTTTACCTGTAATTTTGCCCAATCTCTAGGATACCCTCAACTAATGAAGGTTTCTCATATCTTCATGTTCAATGGAATCTCAACCCAAGAAACTCTAGTTTCCAACATGAACCTACATCAAATGCATGGTTCTACAGTGGTCTACATGCACTATTCCTACAGCTCAGATCTCCTGAAATCTTCATCACTTCTCAACTTCAACCCCTTATATAAAATCTTGAGTACAACATTTGCTATGTCTCTCACCAACAACCACTGGCGCAGCAGAGGAAGAAGAGCAACAGTCAGTGAAAACATCCAAGAGAACACCCCATCTATGATGCAGAAAACTTTCCTTCTTCGCTTATCTTTTGCCCCCTTAAATCCTGAACACCAGCAGCCATCGCGCCTCTTGAGGTAGCTCCACCTTAACTACAGTTCCATCCTCCTCCACTCGAAGCCCCATCGGGATAAGCACTGCATTACACATAAACAACAAAACACTCCTACTTTTCCTATCTTGCCCTTATTGCAGTCACTTCAGCATGGAATTTCGACAACTCTCCAACAACTTTCGCTGTTCCAAAGAGTAAACATATAACGACAAAGAGCAAACCCTAAATCCTAACCTTGTTCACACAACAAAAAAAAATAGAAATTACCCCACATTGGGTCACAGTAGCTCCAAAGAGTCTCAAACCAAGACGGTGCACCCCTGCTCATCAAGAGCTTTCCGAAAATACCAAGATCGCGACATGAAATGTCATGATTTGGGAGATCTCCGCATGACGAACAAAGCAAAACAAAGCAAGCTAACTTGTTTCATAGATAAATATTGTTATTTAGTTACCTGCATGGCCTATGCCATTCATGAAAATTGCTAGTTCTTTAAGATTTTTCAAGTCACTGGGAGCAATGGCTCTTTGATTCTGAACTTCTTTTTCAAAGAACCAAAACCGGCAGTTCATTCTGAAATCAAATAACCACACAACATTCGAATCTCCTTAGCTTCGGAGTTAAGCCCAAATGCTCGTAACCCATTGCTACCTACTATCATTGACATCATCTAGACAATGATCCAACACCTTGCATGTAGGATTTGGTCTTTAGAGAGACCTAAATTTTGAACTAAAGTTTGAGTTTTTGCTGTTATGGACTCCTTAATGCTCAATATGAAGATTGCATGAACAAGTGCAATTGGTGCCCATTGCCAAGAGAGGATATGTTGTTTGGTGGTGTTGGTCATCATGGAGTAAATGGGATTCTACAGCTCTACAGATCTCCAACTGCAAGTGGATCCATTAGGGTTTACAGCATTGCTGGATGGGTATCAACTTTTGAACATACTCGTCTAGTCCTGGTATTATGTCCCATTTTGATTTTGCCTGGTATGAGGCAGGTGTAAACCAATATGTTGGGTTGTTTTAAAAACTGCACCAAACCTCCTCTGGGAATCAGGGCTGTTTTTAGTGTTCATAACCCTGGTTCTCAATCAAATCACGATACGGGATTTTGATATATACCCATGAATCTCAATGTTTTTGAAAAAGTTAAATAGTCATTCAGAAGGCCATTGGTTCTTTCATGAAATCCAACGAGATTATTAAGGTCTTTGAAATAATTGGAACCAGCTAGCTACTCTTTCATTCTTATATTTTTTTCAAGTGCCTAAAGCCCCGGCAGTTATTAAGACTCAAACAGCCGCCCACCACTGGTACAAACCAATGTTGGCTAGGTTCTATAAGAGAACCTCCAATCCCAATTTTGACACTTAAATTTTTTGGGTAAGTTTTGTGAAGGTTTGACAAGTTCTTCAAATTTCTAAACCCTTTCTGAGCACCTTTGGGCACAGTTTTTGGCACACTGTTTCAAATTAAAGACCTTTGGGGCTTGGTTCGAAAATCAGGTTCAGTTTCACAACAAACACATTACATGCTTTTCAAAACTGAAGATTATATAAGTTTAAAAACAAATTGAAATTGAGAATTGTGTATAGGTATGGAATTCTACAAATAATTTTTTAAAATTAATTACTTATAAAATTTACCCTACTTGCCAACTTCTTAAAAAAAGTTCTATTGAAATTGCTTTTAAGGCAAGGAATAAGTACCTCATAGTACCTCAAGTCCCTATGAAGCCGATATTGGCATAAGCCTGGTATTGCCTATGGTAATATTAGCCAGTAGGATCCTTGATACCAATGTTGATAATTGTGTTGATACAACGCATAGTAGGCCTATGGATTGATTGATCCAACACTAGTTTAGACTTGCTTTGAGATCATGTTTGCATTTGTGGTGGTGACTAGATTGACAAAGAAATTTCACAATTTGTTCTTATGTCCTGAACACGCACTCTTTGCCCACCCCTCCCCCGCCAATCTTTCATACATTAGTATGAGAAAACTTCCCACTACACAAATTCAGGCACCAACTCCATCTTTGCCCGTTGGTAACCATCCACGTGTGTAGTTTGTGTCATCTATGGCTGTGCACTTGTGATTAGTCATCCAAAGAATGAAGACCTTGTTGTGTCCTTAAGGGAAAAAACAACTGACAACCCATCTTGGTTACCATACACCATTGCCCTGATCTTTACAGCCGTTAGAAAGTGTTCAAACACTAAAGAGGAGGACATGTTAGCTCTGAGAGTGAAAGCAGCCGACCATTGCATCAGTTTTCTCTGTGTTGTTGCTATAGACCTGGTGTACCAACCTGCACTAATGGGCAAGTGTTGTATTATTTGCTTAGTACTTACTATTCATATTGAGACTTTTGCACGGTAAGGTTGATCTACCACACTATTGGATTTCCAGTTAATTAAAGAGTGAGTTGAAGGTAAGGTTGATCTACCACACTATTGGATTTCCAGTTAATTAAAGAGTGAGTTGAAGAGAAAACGATTCTTTTTTCTTGGTGAATTTTTATCCATTGGCAAAAAGAAATTCAAAGATGAAAAAAAGAAAAGCAGTGTGTTTTTACTTTCTTTAAAATATATATATTTTTAAAAAAAAGCCAAATTGTCTTATGGATGATTGCAACCAGGGGTTTTTTCTCTTCTCAATTTTGTGAGGAACGTGGATTGGGGATCATCCACAAGACAACTTAGTCATATTTGGCTATTGGGCAGAGAGGAAAGTAGAAAAAAGTTGGAACCCTACTATATTTTGGCAAAATGCTGGAACCTATGATCTAAATCTGGCTATTTCAAAAAAAATTCTCTTCAAAATATGAGAACAACTTTGGATCATCAAATTTAAAAAAAAAGAAAAAAAAGCCTTGTGTATGAGTAGCAATCCCTTTTTTTTCTCTCCAAGCCATGAAAATTCACCACAACAAAACACCAAGGGCAAGCCACCAAGTGAGCAAGCGAGCAAGCATGTGGAAGGACACAGAATACAAAAGTACACCAATTTGTGAAAGCAAGCAAGCAGGCCAGAGTGAACCCGCACCGACCAGTGCACCATCCACTGGATGCCCCATTATGACTCAGTTGTGGATGAACCTCAACTCAGTTTAATATCTTGTTTCACCTTGGTAACCCATTGTGTAAAGAAACAATTTATACATATATATATATATATATATATATATATATATATATATAGGTAGTTAGGTAGGAAAATAGGTGACTACTAGGTAAGTAGAAAGGTTTATAGAAAGGCAAGGGTTATCTTTACTAGCTATACTAACAACCTGAAAGATTTTTAAAAAAAAGACAATGGAGCTAACCACCATGGTTAGCTAGGGAACTGGAACCTGACAGAAAACTGTTTCCTGACCACTTATCATCCATTCTTCAGGGTGCACTCGTGGGTGTTGGTTCACTCTGGCCAAGCAAGTGGAAGCCTGAGATGTGTTACCCCCATTCAACTTTAGCTGGAGTTATAGCTGGTTCTCTCAGCATGGATTTGAATCAGCCTAAAGCTGGTGGTCACCTATTTTGTTGTGAATTTTTTTATGTTTTTTTTTTTTTTTGGATTTCTTTTAGGTTTTAAAATTTTCAAAAACCCAGAACTGGAAATTATAACAAAATCAAAAGAACCACCCAACAGTGGTGTCGCCCAAAAACAAGGACACAAACAAACAAAATGCAAAACATGTATATACTGAACAGCAAATACACTCTCCAAACTTCACGTTCGCTCGAGCCAGTGGCCACCTAAATTTTGTCCAGAAACTAGCAAAGAAATCGCCTTCTTCATCATAGAGAGGCTTGAGGTTTTCAAAGAGTTAGATCGCTCTGATCTCATTCTCTTGTGCCCACTGGCCTCTTTTCTCAAAGTCCTCAGACCCACACAAATCACATGATCAGATTTCCTTGACACCATTGCTCCATTTGACAAGACAAAAGACAAGAATACAACACATTGACTTCCCCAAATCACTACTTCAAGAATCCTTACAAAGAACTACACCCATCCCTTTTGTGATCGACCTTGTAAACTGAATGGACTATTGCAGTCCTTTGGAGTTCCCAAAATTAGGGTACTCGCTTTTGAAGCAAGACAACAAAACCTAGATACAAACAAAACACAAACACAAATTCTTGAGAAGAGTTGTTGGCTGCTCTCGAGACCTCTAGAACTTCTCATTATTCCCCCATGCTCAACCATTATACCCCGTTTTAAAATAGATATTCTACCTCCTTGAATACATTGCGCAGCAAATTGTTTTTGTAATTTCCCTTGAGACAAAGATCTATAAACCTCACTCCCACAATTTCTCCTATTTGCAACAACCCAAAACCAAAATCAAAAACCACACTTTTAATCCTCCTCAAAAGTCTAACAACTTAGCTTTTCCTTCATCATCTCCCAAAACCTTCCACACAAAAATATGATCCCCAAATCCTTCCTCAGTCAGCTTCAAATATCCTCCTTATCACCTCATCTCCTCATCTCCTCAAAATCCCCCTTGCCAATCACTTTATAGAAATCTGATTCACAAAGCCTTGAAGAATTCTCATTGGGCTGCTCATATTTTCTTCCATCTTATAAACTATCTCACCTACTTCCTTCGTCGCATCTTGCCAAACCACCAAAAACAAACAAAAATAGAAACATAATAGATTTTATTTTATTTTTTAATGTCATTGAAGCACACTACTGCCAGCAATCCAGCGTAGTCCAAGTGGCTTTCATCCAAAAACAACTAACATTGTTTTCAGGTCACAATGGGTTTGAATGCCTTGTGACATGGAATTAGGGCTAAAGTGTGTGAACCATCCACATTGGCTACATCACTTGAGCTTGTCAACTTTTTGGATTTTATCATTCATGTTTGAAGGACTATGGGTATGTGTGCGTCAATTGCTAGTGATGATTAACATTATTCCTTTTACTTCTCTTCTTTTTTTAATTGGTTTTGTTTGTTGCATAAAAAAGCATGACAAGTTGGCATTTGTGTTTTTTACGACACTTGGCGTTAGCACTTAGAGGGACATTTTTCATTGTAGTGTTGAAATGGGCACTATTTGATTGGTCTTCTATACGCCACTCAAGGGATGTAGGGAGGCGATTCTATATGAAAAAAACACCTAGCATTGGGAAGAAGTTAAGTTCTCATGTGATTGAAATTTGCTATCTAGAGATGGCACATGTTTTTTTGTTGTGCTTGTGTTTCATTTTAGGTAAAGCAAGTTTAATAATGCACCATAGGGATCAATTTTGGCGAAGTGATGAGAGGCTCTAGGGATTTCAGAAGTGGTTTGATGCCTTTATATTTGTGATGTTGTTTAGGTGTTGTTGTAATCATGTTTGTTTATTGTGGGAACGGAGAAAGTACCTACGTACTTAGGAACTTCGAAAGAGATTTGTAATGGGGAAAGGTTCACACATTGTTGGCAAATCCTTTTGTTAATCTTGTTGCACAAATTTGACCTTTGTTAACTCCTTCTCAGTCAACTCAAACTATATAATATATACTTTGTTTGTGTGTGTGGGGAAAGTTAGTATTCAAATTGTGGGACTATAGTGGTATCATGTGTTAGAAAGCTTGAATTGTTGTCCAAGTTTGTTTACTATTTGGGTTTTTCATCTCTATGTCAAGGGATCATCATGGTCATGTTGGCAAGTGAATTCTATCATATGTTGGAAGTGCCATCATAAGACCAGTTGGTTTATAAGAGCGAAATTGGAGTGACTTGATTGTTGAAACTCGTAGATATGAGCATTTGAGGTGGAGATGAAAATGAAGGATTTCATAAGGTAGATCATGCTACAATTGTTGATTCAATTAATGATTATATTTGGGACTAGCTTGTTTTTGTTCCATGTTCTTTTTGTTATAGCTTGATTTCATCTCAAATTGTGGATCAAAGAGCCTAAGGCATTAATCAAGGTCAATACCTATCCCGAATGTGCTATTAAAAGGTGTGTCTTGGATGAAAAATTGTGGTTAGACAAAACAATGAATGACACTCAAACAAATTTAAAAGCTTCTTTTGTGTTCATATGCCTTAATAATGTTAAAATTACAATTATAAATCAATTCTCTTTCTATCAAAAGAAGTAGTTCTAGAGTTGGAGGGTTTGATTGTTAAAGTTAGGCTCTCTTACTTAGATGTCTTATTTGTTATAGGCCGAAAAAAAAAAGGCTTCATTGCAAGATAACTACTAGGTAAAGCACCAAACACCATTGTTAACAACCAAGAACTTAGAAGATTATAATTTCAACAATTAGTAATATTTGTTTTTTTTTTTGGTGAATTTTCACCACTTGGTGACCAAATTCACAAAGGATTTTTGTGAAAACATGTGCCAAACTCATTAGATTTTGAGGATTTTTTATTTTGGATTGAAATTTCCATATTTCACAATAGGTTCAAGGAGGTCCCCAAAATATAGCAAGATTAATTTTGTTAAAAAAAATTTCCTCACTAAATTGTAGCCAAATTTGGCTAATTCCTCTTGTGCATGATCACTCTTGTGGTTATATTGCAAAATTATAATTTATAATAAAAAAACAAAAAAAAACCTTGATCATAATTTGTTCATGTGGACAAAATGAACACTTTTTAAGAAACATTATCAAGGGACATATGATAAAAGTAAACACCAAAGGTGAGCATTGCATTGCAAAAATTGGGGTCTTTGATTATTATACACCAAAAGTTCAATTCATTTAATCGAGGAATAAGTGTTTTCAATACAACCATTTTAAACATTTGGTGATACTATTTTTTGTTTCAATGGATACAATTATGAAATAATGGGGTATTTTTAAAGTAATGTGTTTCACCTCAACTACTATGGAATTTTGAAAATACATTTGAAGAATTCAAAATTGCTTTGGAAGCGAGGTTTTTTTTTTTTTTTTTAATCAAATAAATTTGTAGAGAAATTTGGTTTGGTTTTCAATATTGTTATGTCTAATGTCTTAGGAAAGTTTGTGATGTTCAAAATTTGTGTTTTCATTTGTCATAATATACTTAACCCACTTAAATGTGATATTAATTTTATTTTACTTTTAAACTTGAGTTTAATCCAATAAGCAAAAATCATGCATAGATTTTATAAGGACATAGGACATGGTAAACCTATAAATCTAATGTTTATAATTTCATATTTAGTGAAAAACCCTACCAAAAATATTGTGTTTTTACTTTTTGTTTGCTTTGTGAGAATAAAGCTAAATTGGTTATTTAATGTATCATGTTTTGGCCATGAAAAGTCATAACATTGAACATAGGATTCATGACCCATCATCATCTTGCAAATGGTCATTGATTCAACTCAATTTTTTTTTTGTTTGTTTGCATAGATGTCAACATAACAACCAACAATTATACTTTAGAGTTATTTGTCATTTTAAGTTTTGCAAAAAATAACTTTCAAATACCATAGGGACAATTGGGCAACCATGTTGTCCAATAGTTCCATTGTACAAAAGGAGGTAATACAATTAAATCCCACAAACCCAAGTAGTCATCTTTTGGCTTTAAGTTTACAATTGGCCAAAATATTGAAAGTTTGACCAATAGTGATTTACTTCAGGAATATTTCTAACTTGATTGAAAAAGGTTGTTGTGTTTAAAATTCAAGGCAAAAAAGAAATAGATGGGAGGTTGTTCAACAAATAAACTCGCCCTAGAAATTAACTAAAATAATTAGCCCAATTAGTTAGCATTACCTACATTAGAATGCTTAGCAATGACTACAATTACCATAAGTGTTTTATTTATATTTATTAATAAGTTAGCTCAAACACTCTAACTTTTGGCCTTCAACCATGATGTGTCCAAAAGGTAGACTAAATGGTTGTAAATGTAAGAAGCAAGGCTCTAAAATGAATGGTTAGAAATTGACGTTTATTTCATACTACACAAAATAACCATTTGCTTTTACTTTTATGATAAATTAAGTGTTATCATATCATATGAATGGAGTATTAAAATTTGATGTTTTCCAAGATTTTTTATTTTTTAAAATTTTGAAACAATTTGTTGGTTGTTTGGAATGCAAATTTACTCCCATATTTAACACTCTTCATAATATTATATGCAACAAAATATAAATACAATTGTTTCTGTTACTTAACCACTTAATAATTTCTTATAAATCCTTGAAAATATTTTAGTGTAGAAACCATAACACCTTGGTAACTTCAACATTAATCATATTACTTGTAGAAAATTGGTGTAAATTTCACCCAAAAAATATTTTTTCAAGAAAATTTTTTTTTGGAAGGAAAATAGAAAATAGGAAATCTTGTGGAATTTATTATTTTAATTTCAACATGGAATCTTCAAAATAATTAATTATTTGACAAACATGTGTTGGAGTTATAATGTAATACTATATGTCATCGTATAGAAATCCTTCAAAGGAATAATAAAGAAGGTTAAATTTCATTAGATTTGTTTGAAAATTGTTTTATGAATTTGTAGAGATGTGGGGCTTAGGATTGAATAGATTCTCACTAAAAACATTATTTTGCCAACAATGTTTTTGTAGTTTGAGAAGAATACGCATAATGTCTAGGAACTATACTATTCTACAAATAAATGGGAAAGACATAGGTGTGGAACATGTGTAGATTCCAATGAATAGAGAGGAGGAATTTGGACATCATTTTTGTCAAGATGCATATTGTTTAAGCTTCAATGGCATTTGAACTTTGTCTCTAAACTTTATCATAGATCAAGCAACTAAAAACTAAGTCCTATTAACATCATATGCACCACAATTTTCATATGTTTTACAAATGAATAGATTACAAAAGTTTACAAAGATAAGTTTATTTTGGTGCAAGGCCACAAAAAATGTCTTTTGAAAGTTCTATCATTGCTTTCTCACAAAAAAATTCAAGATATCAACTAAATGCATAAAAACCAAAAGGGTTGAACACCATTTTACATACTTCTTGCTTCATTAATTACTTTCCAAGTAAGTCATGTTGAATCCCCTTCATGTTTAGTGTCCCATGACCTATGTATGGGATTCCCTTTATTCACCATCTCAACATGTACAAAACACAATTTGAAGCTCTAATCATATAGATTTTGAAGGAAATCTTATACCATTTGAATATCATTTTCTTAATCATTTTTCATTCTTGTCACGACTAGTTGTTTGAGGGAAATTTTTTTGTCATTTTTTTGTTTTTCTATAATAAATTTATCTAACTTTGCTATTTTTTTGAGGAAAATTTGCCATTTTTTTTCAACAATCCAAAAATCATTCTATTCAAAAATATTTTAAACATTTTAAACATTTTAAACATTTCAAGCTCTTGGAGAGTCCCAACTCCCAAAGTAGGAATTCACCTTGGGAGTTTTTGGAGTGTTTCCCATTGACTCCCATACATTCCCACTTTGTGTGAATGAATATTTCAATTCTTCAAGCTCCTATAATGTTTAGGACTTGCCCTCAACCCAATGGAAAGAAATTTGTTTGGCTTCATTTTAAATGGAGAAATACATTTTCTTGTTAATTATCTTGGAAGTTGGTCATGCAGTCAAGTGAAGGCTATGATAGTTGCTTTGAGATTAATTATTAGTGGACAACAATAAATATTTTCAATTTCATTTTGCTAGAAACAAATACATGTTGGGTATTTATTTAAAAAATTCAAAAGAAAATACAACTAATTTAATCAATGTCAAATTGGCTTAGGTATACTCAAAGACCATTTCATTGTAGCAAGTACAAATTTTTAGAAAGAAATCATTTCGGAAATGATAAACAACCATATGACAAAACAAAGCATACAATCATTGCAATTATCATGCAAGCAAGCAAACCTTAGAGCATGCATGTTCTCACAATTTGATTTTCCTATTACACTTACATGAAATCACCATGGAGATTCTTTTTGTGGTCTAACAACTCTTAATTTGAAATGGAGTGGGAGTGGGAAATGTGAATGTTTTAAGTGGACATTTGTTGGAACTTTCTTAATGAAGGTATGAAATGTGTGCATTGACATGTGAGGGCTTTAATTGATAATGGACCAATATGAATATTAAGTTGGTATGAAGATTAAAAATTGATCATTATGTTTACAATTTTACACTAAACCAAATTGTGAACGTGTATATCATTATGTAATTTTGATTTTGGAGATGCTTTGCATACACAGTCAACATTAATTTAGAAATATGAAGACAAAGGTGAAATTCATTTATAGGCATCATGAAATAATGTTGTTGAATGTGAACCAAGATTATAATATATAAAATAAAATACATGTTATAATAATAGGCAAAAGATGTATACAAAGTTTAGAAGGCTTGGTCAAAATGCATAAACTAGGTAAGAAAATGGCCCTATTATCAAGTTAGGGAAAACCCCACCATTCATTTTGTTTGGTACAAAAATAAAACAAAAAAAAATTTGTACAATACGGTGGTGGTTAAATACGCATCGTAGAAGGAGGAGATGACAAACAATGAGACTGTGTAAGTTAACGTTTGCAACTATATTATGATACACCATAAAATGGAATTCATGGGGCACAACTATTTGAGGGAGGGAAGTTTGCATATGTAAAGGCAACTTATGTATAAAATGTTTTGTTAACTAGTTTCAAAATAATGTACTTTTTTGTTAAATTTTTTTCAAGCATCACCTTTTCTTATTTTTTTTATGCCATTTTCTTATATGATGGTAACTAAGAGATAACCTTTTTGTTTGTGTGTGTGTATTTGAGGGGTTTATTTTTAAAAGTGTGTTTGGAGTATGTTACAAAAGAAGTTGCCTACAACCATTAGAATCAAAAAAGAAAAACATAAACTTTGGTGTCAAACCAAGTGTTGAAAAATGATTTTAGAGAAATAACTCGTTTGTTTATGGCTTCATAATAGAAAGAAGGTTAGAAAGGGTGGTGGTTTTGAAGATGGGATTTTATGCTTATGATTCAAACGAGTGAGACAAACATTACACCTATAAGTTGAAGTTGGAATTGGGAAATCAAAGGAAACATTTAAAGTTTTTACAAAATTTGTAAAAGTTGAACACAAGAATGTCTTGGTTTTCTTATTTGTGTTTTGGTTGCAAATGTAGTATCCATGATTTCAATGTGGTTTCATTATACTTCTTGAGTTTTAGTAAAAGAAGAATGGAAATTATTTTGGATTTAAAAATAGAAACAAGTTCTTGTGTGGTGTATGTTTTCATTCCCATATTATGTTTCGTAACATTCAAATTCATATTTGACCTTATAGCTTATCCACAAGAAAATGATCTCCAAGCACTTTGAGCAACATGAAGATGTCTAGAGGATCTCTTCAAAAAAATTCATACACATTTTACTTGTAGAATTGCCCATGACAAATAATGCAATATGGAATGGTACAAATTCCATAATGTCCTACTCCATCATGTAAATTTTGCATTCAAATTTTGTGGGTTAAAACACCCATTGATTGCTACCCTTGTCCACTAATGTGAAAATGGATGAACCCATACATTGCCTTTGTTGAGATGGCTTGGTAAATGGATTGCACATAGGTCCGACCTCCTCATACCTAAAGCATCATTGTTCCTTTATCTTGTGACCCAGCACCCACCCAGCTTTTGTTTAAAGGCCGAGTGGTGGGTATCTTGTATCTACCTGGTTTCATACTCTGGTATTATACTGGAATGATACCTACCATCAAAAGTGGAGATACACATTCTTCAACAAAAGTTGAAATACTAGAAACTTCCACATACACATATTTTTACTGCAAAATTCAGTCACTGGGAACTTATTCCAAGCAATGTTTGTTTTTCTTGACAAATTTTGTTGATTTTTCAACCAAGAAATCGAGAAAATTCTGGAATTTTTTTTCCCCTAATGTATGTTCAATTAATTTTTCTAGAATTATGGAAATTTTTCTTTTGGATGTAAGGTGGCCTCCTAATGCACTACACAATGGCTGCAAGGTCATTATGGGTTATGTAACATGCTACCTGGCATGTTACGTGCCCTTTGGTACTCGTAACATGGGAGGTTATGGGTGCAAAACATGACAAGGTGAACAAGCATAAAGAATACACCAGGACGATTTGGTGATGCCAAAGTTGCCCAGCCATTCTTCCAATGAGAAATAGATGTGCAGATTCAGCACAATAATGCGTGAATTTGGCATGACTTCTACTCCTTAGAACTACAAACCTCCAACAACCATAAAGCACTGGCAAAAAATGTCCAATGTAGGGTTTAGGGTTTAGGGTTTAGGACAGCTTCTCCTTGATAAGGTGCCCAGTGGAATATGTAGTCTGCTCCAGCAGCTGACATTTCGCCAATCAAATCTCCTCACCTCTTTTTTCAAAAATTTCCCATGATACCTGATGTGCGTGTATCATGGGAAATGCTTGTGATTCTTGCAGGCAATGCACTTGGAGGGCTTTATTTTTGCATGTTCCTGGAGTAATGCCCCATTCAGATGCAATGCAATCCCAAATTGTGTTGGGTGGTTGCAATGCTTTAGGCCGGTACTCTACACAAAACTCCAACCCCTAAACGCATGGCACCTCTTAGAGGCTTGTCAACCGTGCCACTGGTCCACTCTTGCAAAAAAAAAAAAAAAAACCTCTTAAATCACTTTAAGGATTTTTAAGACATGTAAATCAACTAATTGCCTATGGATTATCCTTGACTTGTTGTGTCCATGATGCATGCCCAAATTGCTCCTATCCAATAGGTTTAGGGTTTAGGGGTGCTCATTTGTTTTTCACTTGACTAGCTCCTTGTTGCGTTCACGCAAAACCAGCTCACCCCCACCCTCCCCCTGTGAGGAGAGGTCAACCCATGGCTTCCATTTGTCAAACTCCTAAACCCTAATTTGATGAGAGCTTGCCTACTCAGCATTCCAGTTGGAGCCTACTCATGACCACCCTCCATGGTGAAGCAATAAATTTCTACTTGCTTATCACATCAACTTAAAAGTCCAAAAATAGCCAGATTTGGCTTGTTAGGCGTTTAGGGATTTAAGCAAAAGAAATGAAATTTCAAAATTAAATTTTTTTTTTAATATATAATTTTTTTAAAAACTCGTGACTCATCACATATGTCCCTACTTATGTGTGCCACAATATACACACTTGCTTCCACACATTTGACCAATGTTTCCTCCCAAGTTCTCCTCCATTTGCCATGTGTTGATGACTCATTTCAAAGAGGATTAAGGGTTTATTTTGGGGTGGAACGGGACATGACCACCCATTCATTGATGCTTTTTCCACACACACACATATGCGCATATTAAAACCCTAATGGTATCACCAGGCATAAAAGGGTTTTAGTGTCGGGATCTAGACTAGAATCCCATCATGTCAATATCCTTTCACCTACGTTTTCCAAAGACATTGTGTGACATCTGTTGGCACATGGAAAGTCTTTGTATTTTGTAACCATAGTTAGTCAAGATGAGGAGTCCGGAAAATCAAAGAAAGCCCCTTCCTTCTCAGAACACCCGGCTTAATAATGCATTTAAAAATTTCTGCCTTTGTTATTTCACGTACTTAGTGATGCACAATGGTTGTGTGTGTGTCAAATGCACGTCCTTTCCATTTTTGGAAGGGACATCCGTCATTGTTGATTGGAGGGGACCCTTCTCGATTTGAACGGAATATCTGTTGACAAGTTTGAAAAATGCGGTTTTGGAAGGCTTCTTCCCTTCGCCCTCACTATGTTGTGGCGCAACAAAACTTGGGCATAAAGACTTGCTCCGATTTCTTTAGTGTAATCAGAGGGCACCTTACCCAAGGTACATTGTTTTGTATGTTGTTTACAAGGCATTTCAGAAGAGAGAACCGTCATCTGACTTTACGAGAATCAGGCCCATGCTCAGTGCCACTGCGTGTGGGCACTTATTTTGGTAAAACCAGCGGGCCTTGGATTTTACCCTACACCAAAACCCTAGTGTTCCTTTGCCCCTCATTCCACCTTGCTAACCTACCTTGTTATCATGAATAGATACCATTCCAAAAGATGCTTCATTTTTGTTCACTAAGAGAAAAAAAAAAAAAAAATCTTTTGAGAATTTTTTTGGTGGGAAAATTCCAGCATATATAATTTTTTTTGAAATTCAACTATGCTAATAAATGTGTTGGAAATTCACTTAAAAATGGGTAATTCATAAAGTGAATTGTGCCCACCTTTTGTTGTAGTGTAGGTAACCAAAGAGAGTGAATGTAAGTGCTTATTACATGTGGGAAGGGTAAGTAAGCTGCTTGGTTCCTATTAGGAAGGTAGATAGATGCAAGTGTGTAAATAGTTGGTGGATACAAATGTTGTTCGGTTATATGTTAAAATTCGAATAAACATTTGGATAGTGGCCAGATATATATACATAAATATTCTTAATTTTTTATTCAGTTTGATATTCATACACAACCATTGGATATCTGACATTATAGTTTCATTATGCATAACCTTGTCCAGACTGGTGCATCCAGATAGAATAGATATTCATGGAGGTCACATTTTAACAATCCAAATATGCATTAAGTTTAGGGATTATGTCATGTAGGTTTAGGTGTTAAGAATTAGGGTTCGCAAAAGCGAGAGCACAATCGAGTGTTTGCACTTTGCAACAGACCACTGCTTTCTTGGAGTGCACATTAGGGGCACATAAAACACACATCGATTCTAGGTTTTTTTTGCAGGTAATAAAATCAGAAAACTGATATGCATAAGCTTTGTGCATATTTGTCATTTTGTGAAAATTGAAAATTGGCATATTCATAGTCAGAATTTTAAAAATAAAATAAAATAATGTGTAACCAGATGATATTTCAGATTTTTTTTTAATACATGTCCTTCTTTTCAAATATGAGAATATATTCTATTGGTATTCGTAAGATAAACCTAAAATGTGATAAACGGACAACACTGGTGGATACCTAACCACCTATGAGAGTCAAGAACACAACTTCGAGTGTTTTCTCATCCATATTCCATAGTGTGCAGGTTCACTTCTGTTAGGTCATAAGTGTCTAACAGGAGGGGATCAACTCATGTAGGTATGTAGGCAGATAGGTATGCACCTAGGAATAGGTAAGTCAAGTATACATGTTTATTGCATCATTATAAAAATCATCCATGAGATGAAAAAAAACATATTGAATAATAGATTTGTCTAATTTGCATTGAGCTATCATGACAACCAAACAATAATAGGCCTATATACATGTGAGAATTGAGCTTTTTCTCGAAGAGAGAAAAAGTTTCTTCTCATCAAAAAAAATTCACCACTATCACCAAATCAAAAAAATGATGGAAAAAAATTAAAAAAAAAAAAAAAAAAAAAAAACATACAACAGAAAAAAACAAAAAAAAA
>Ga0116231_10006029_pt1 | contig 23488 bp, 27 predicted proteins | sample S1TSphgellanicum_2_FD_89695 | JGI IMG/M metagenome (GOLD analysis project Ga0116231, IMG submission 89695) | Host-associated microbial communities from peat moss isolated from Minnesota, USA - S1T2_Fd - Sphagnum magellanicum MG | ecosystem: Host-associated > Plants > Peat moss > Unclassified...
CGGGCCTGGGGTCTGGGGCCTTTCGGCCCCAGCGGGGTTCCAAGGGGCGGAGCCCCTTGGCCTTACTCCACAAACATCTCGACCGGCACGGTCACCTGGCGCGGCGGTTGCGGCTTTTGGCCGCCTTGGGCGCGCCATTGCTGCATGCGCCAGACATAGGCCAGCACCTCGGCGCAGGCGCGGTAGAGGGCGACGGGGATATGCTCGCCGGGTTCGACATGGCGGTAGAAGGCGCGCGCCAGCGGCGGCGCCTCGACGATCGGGATGCCGAAGCCGCGGGCGCGGCTGACGATTTCCTCGGCGAGCAGGCCCACACCTTTGGCGAGCATGACGGGGGCGAGGTCGGTACCGCGGCGGTAGCGGATGGCGATGGCGAAATGCGTCGGGTTGGTGACGACGACGGAGGCTTCGGGGATGCGCCGCATCTGCCGCGCGCGGGCCATGCGGCGCGCGATCGCGCGCTGGCGCTGGCGCACCTGCGGGTTGCCGACGGTCTCCTTCATCTCCGAGCGTATTTCGCTGTCGGACATGCGCAGCTTCTGCCGGTGCAGCCAGTATTGCAGCCCGACATCCGCACCCGCGAAGGCCATGATGACGGCGCAGACGCCGATCAGAATATGCAGGCAGAGCCGCAGCAGCAGGGCGCCGTTCGGCCCGCCGGCACCGGCCAGCGCCTCGAAATCCGGCGCCGAGGTGATGGTCATGACCGCGCCGACGCCGCCGATGACGGCAAATTTGAGCAGCGATTTCAGTGTCTCGGCCAAACCGGCGGCGGAGAAGAGCTGGCTGAGCCCATGGCCTGGGCTGATATTGTTGAGATCGGGCGTGAGCGGCGTGAAGCTCAGCACCCAGCCGCCGGTGACCAGGGCGGCGCTGAGCGAGAGCGCGCCGATCAACCCCAGCAGAGGCAGCAGATCGCCCGCGAACATGCGCGACCAGATGAGTGCAGCGCTCGGCGGGGCGGAGCCCGCCTGCGCGATGCAGAGTGTCGCGAAGCCGCTGAGCCGCGAGGCGATGGCAAGGCTGGAGCCGAGGCCGAGGGTGATGACCAGGACCACCACGGCGGCGCGCGGCAAATCGGCCGAGCGGCGTGTGTCGCCCTTTTCGGCGGCCTGACGCAGCCGTCTTTCGGTCGGCGCGTGGGTTTTATCGGCATCGTTCTCAGCCATGCGGCAGCATCGCGGTGACGCTGTGCATGGAGGCCAGAAAGACCTGCTGGAAATCCTGGTTCATATAGCCGACCGTGCCGATCAGCACCCACAGCCCCGCCAGGATGAGCAGCGGAAAGCCGATGGTGAGAATGTTCATCTGCGGCGCGAATACCGAGGTGATGCCGACGGTGATGTTGATACTGAGCGTAACCGCCAGCACCGGCATGGCGAGCCAGACCGCGGTGCTGATGAAACTCTGCCCGAGCAAGGTGAGCTGATCCCAGTTGGTGAGGTTATCGAGCGTGATGCCGTGCTGGAAGGAGTGCGCCATGGCGCCGAACAGCCAGATCGGCCCGCCAACCGCGATATAGGCGATCAGCCCTGTCCAGCCCATGATGCTGTAGAGCACCGGCGTGTCGGAGGTGGCGTCCTTGTAGGCGAGCTCGGCGAAGCTCAACCCCATTGAGAGGCCGGCGATCTCGCCGGTGCTGGCGATCGCCGAGACCGCGATCTGCATGGTGAGGCCGAGCACCGCGCCGTAGCTGAGCTGCAATATGCCCTGGTAGATGATCGCGGACGGGTCCGCCGGCAGCGGCGGCAGGGCCGGCAGCCAGAGCGCGAGTGCCGCCGCGAACGCCGCCACCATCACCGCCTTAACTTGGCCGGGGATGAACACCGAGCCGTAGAGCGGGTCGGTCAAAAACAGCCCGGTCAAGCGCAGGAACGGCCACAGAAAATGACCGAGCCAGAGATAGATTTGCGCCTGGTTTATGACCATGGGCGGGTGATGTATGAGCCGGCGTGGCTGATCCACAGCACGGCCAAATTTTCGAATGCCGCTAGCATTCCCCAGCCGCCGCCGAGCGCAATCAGGATCATCACGATGGTCTTTGGCGCCAGACTGAAGGCGGTATCCTCAAATTGCAGCACGGCCTGCAAAATCGCCGTGGCGAGGCCGACCACGAGCAGCAACCCGATGATCGGCAGGATCGCCATCAGCTCGGTCGAGAGTGCTGTTTGCAGCAATTGCAGATAGAACGGCATGTTAGTTTTTGTGTCTCCCCATCATGACGGTGGCGGGGTGACGAAACTGCCGGCGACCGTGCCGAGCACCAGTGCCCAGCCATGGATCGAGACGAACATCAGCAGTTTGAGGGGCAGCGAGATCAATGTCGGCGAGACCATGATCATGCCGAGCGACATCAGCACCGAGGCGACCGCGAGGTCGATCAGCACGAAGGGGATATAAATTAGAAAGCCGATCTGGAAGGCGGTCTCGAGTTCGGAGGTGGCGAAGGCCGGCACCAGCACGGTGATCGGCACGTCTTTCGGTGTGGCGTAGTGCCCGCCGCTGAGATCGACGAACAGATGCAGCGCGTCCTTGCGGGTCTGCGCCAGCATGAAATTCTGGATCGGCGGCTCGGCAGCCAGCACCGCCTGGTTGAAGCTGAGCGTGCCGGCGAGATAAGGCTGCAATGCGAGGTCCTGCTCCTGCTGGATGGTGCCGCGCATGACGAACACGGTGAGTGCGAGCGCCAAAGCGGCGAGAATCATATTGGGCGGCGTGGTCTGCAGGCCGAACGCCTGGCGCAGGATCGAGAGCACGATGATGATGCGGGTGAACGCTGTCATCAGCAGTAAAATACCGGGCAGAAAGGCGAGGGCCGTGATGACCAGCAGGGTTTGGACATCGAGCGAATAGGTGCCGGTGCCGGCGGCGTTGCTGCTGCTGAGCAGAGGCAGGCTACCGGTTGCCGCGCGCGCCAGCGCGGGTGCCGAGAGCAGTGCTGTGCTGATAAGGGCGAGGCGCGGTTTCACGGTGTTCGTATTTCGCCTTGTATCGCCGCCGCGCGGTCAAAGAGCGGGCCAAAAGTCTCGGCCGTTGTAGTGCCGGATGGCGGCAGCGCGCCGATCGCGGTGATACCTGCTCGGCTGGTGCCGATCAGAAATCTCTGGCCTTCCGCCTCAACAATCAGCAAGGCCGATTGCACGCCAAGGCCGCGCGTCGCGATGATGTTGATCGGCGCCGGGCGGGCGTTGCGCAGCACGCCGCGCGTGGCGCGCAATTTTCGCGCGGCAAACCAGGAAGCCGCCAGCAGCCCCAGAATGATGAAGAGCGAACCTGCCGCCGAGAGCAGGGAGCCGGCGCCGAACGCGGCGATCATGTTCAATCCTGAATCACGAGATCGGTGATATAGGCGTTGCCGAAGGGCGGGGTTGCGCCGGCCGCATCGTTGGCCTTCAGCACCTCATTGGCGACGTCAAGGCAATTATGGATCAGTTCGGCGCGCACCTGGGGCTGCTGCAGCGCGTCGCCGGTTTCGGCCATCAGCAGGCTGATGATTCCGGCCTTGATGATCGGCTGGTAGGTGCCGAACGCGGCGACCGCTTTCTCGTCGGTGGTGGCGAACTGGATCCCGAAGGAGACGTAGGAGGTGGCGGGCTGGTCGGCCTCGGGCGGCAGGCTGACCACCACGTCCGAGAGATCGGCAAAATAGATCGGTTTTGGGACCAAAGGCGGCGGCGCCGCGGCGGCCGTCTTGGCGCGGTTCGCCCATAGATGCATCCCCGCCAGCGTGCCGCCGATCCCAACGCCGATCGACACCACGGCCACGCCGGTGATCGCCAAAATGGTCCCAAGTTTTGCCATCGAGAATCTCTTTCTTCGCGCGGGATCGGGGGCGGGTCAGACCGCGTCGATCAGGGATTCGAACATCGAATGCGCGGTCGTGATCACCTGCGCGGCGGCCTGGTAAGCCTGTTGATAATTTACCAGCAGCACCGCCTGCTGGTCGCTGGAAACGCCGCTGATGGTTTGCAAATTGGTGGTGGCGGAGGTGACCTGCGCGGCGGTCTGGGTCGAGAGGGTTTGCGCCGCCTCGGCATTGGCGCCGAGCGTGGTCGAGAGATTGATGACCGCCTGCTGCAGCGAGCCGCCGGTGGTGGTGCCGCCGGCGGTCCATTGCGCGGCGAGCCGGGTTGCGTTGCTACCGCTATTGCTGCCGCCGGGGCTGATCGTTAGCACGTCCCCGGCCGCGGGCGTGCCGGAGATTGGCAGCGCCCATACCTGGCCCGCCGCGCCGCTATCGCTCGGATAGGCGATCAGCAGGCTGCCGCTATTGGTGGTGCCGTTGCTGTTCAGGGTGCCGCTCGCGAGCACGCTCCCGCCGGTCGTCTCCACGTTATAGGCGGTGGAGGAGGTGAAGACGAGCTGCAGCGAGGTCGAGCCGAAGCTGTTGCTGTCCCAGAAACTTGCGGGCACGAGCGCCGCGCCGTTCGCGGCTGCGGTGTTCGCCGCGGCGGCGCTGATCACGGAATCATCGCCGGTGGTGATCGTGCCGGCATTGTCATCCTGGATGCCGCCATCGGCTTGCAGCGTTCCCGGTGTGCCGACGAACGGGTCGGCGGCGGCGAGCTGGTCGGGCTGGGTGGCCAGCAATGTCAACCCCGCCGCCCCGCCGGGCGCCGGGTTGACGGTGAAGCGATCGCCATTATTCGGCGTGCCGCTCGCGATGGTGGCGGTGATGCCGGCAAAGCTCAGCGTGGTGGCAGGCGGCGTGCCGCTGGAGCCGGCGGTGACCGGGGTCGCGGCACCGGTCGCCTGGTTGGTCGCGGTCCAGCCGCCGGTGCTGCTATAGCTCAGCACAAACGGCCCGCCATCGGTGGGCAGCGCGCCTGGATTGCTGATTGCCGCCGTCAGCGTGGCGTTGCCGGTGTTGGCCGTGCCGGGAGCGACCGAGGGTGCGGGGACGGAGAACAGCGGCCCGCCTTGCGTGCCGTTCGCGGTCAGGCCCTCGGCCTGCGCGGTGTTCACCGTGGCGGCGACGATGCTGGCCAGCGTGTTGAGGTTTTGCAGCGCGCTGCCGCCGGCCTGGTATATCTGCAAATTGGCGCCGAGTGAGCCGCCGCTGGCGGTGAGGGTGAGCGGCACGGGGGAGGCGGCGGAAATGATGCTGGGCGGCGAGGTGCCGTTGCCGGTGGTAAGCGTCAGGTTCTGCGCGCCGCTCTGGTTCAGCAGCGCCGTGCCGCCGGTATAGACCAGCACGCCGCCATCATCCTCGGGCAACACACTCACCGGCAGCAATTGCGAGAGCGTGTTGAGGGCGGCTTCCTGCTGGTCGATCAGCGACGGGTCGTTCGGGGACGTCTCCAGCGCGCCGTTGATGGTGGCGAGCTGCGCCAGCAGGCTGTTCGCCGAGCTCACCTCGTCGGAGAGGGAGGTGTTGGCGGCGGTTTGCGCCGCGGTCAGCGCGCCGGCGGCACTCTGGAACGAACTTACGATCGATTGCGCGTCCGACAGCACGGTCTGCTGCGCGCCGGCATCGGTCGGGTTGGCGGCGAGCGTGCTGACGTCATCGAAGAACTGGTTCAGCGTGGTCTGGATGTCGCCGTTATTCTGCAGCGCGTTGGAGATTGTGGTGAGCGCGGAGGATTGCGCGCTGGCCGCAGCGCTGGCGGTGTTGGCGGTGCGCAGCACCCCGGCGGCAAAGCCATCGGCGGCGCGGGTGATGACCGGCGTTTGCACGCCGCTGCCGGGTTGGCCGGGAATGTCCTGCGCGGTTTCCAGGCTGACGCTCTCGACCGCGTAGCCCGGCGTGGACTGGTTGCTGAGATTCTCCGAAATGGTGGTGATGCCATCCTCGAAGGCGTTCAACCCGGTGAGCGCCGTGGTGATGGCGCCGGTTAATCCGCTCATGCTGTCAATCCTTGTTCATCAAGCCGGTTATGGGGTGGGTGCCGCGGCGCTGGCCGGTGCGGTGGTCTGGCTGGCCCCGAGCGCCTGCAGCACGCCGCTCATCATCGGCGATTGCGCGATGCCGATGATTTTTGCGGCATAATGGTCATCGGTGGCGTAGCCGCCGGATTGCAAAGCCCGGGCAAATCCGGCGACGCTGCCTTGCCCGACCACATCCTGGAAGCCGGTCATGATCTGCCCGACATAATCATCGATGCTGGCGGCGGGCGAGCTGTAGTCGCGGAACGCCGCGCGCGCAGGCACCATCACTCCGTCCTGCATCTCCTCGGTCGGCAGCACGCTGCCGCCCTGCCCGCCGGCGGCCTTCACGCCGAACAGATTATTGCCGGGTGCCGCGGTGCCCCAGCCGGTCTCAAGTGCGGCCTGCGCCAGCAGCCCGATCGCCGGAATCCCAAGTTTTTGCGCGGCCTGGTTAAGCTGCGGCCAGAGCTTGCGGGCAAATTCGGTCGCTGCGGCGAGCGTCACATTGGCCGCGGGCGCGCTCGCCGCATTGCCCTCCATGGCAATGCTGGCGGGTGCGTCATTCGTCATGGCCTGATTGGCCGGAATGGCGCTGAAATCCGGCGCGCTCACCTCTTGTGCGGCTGCCAGCGCGCCGGCGTTATGGCCGCCGATCTGCGCGATCGTGGCTTGGGCCAGGCTTGAATCATATTTGCCGAAATCATTCTGCGCGATGTTCCACAGGAACATGCTCTGGAAATCGCCGCCGCCAGGCCCGAGGGAGGCATCATCCATCCCGGTCTTGTTCATTTCGGTGAGCACCTCATCCCATAACGTGCCCATGAGGTGCTGCACGGTGGTGTTGAGCGCGCCGGGCGCGCTGTTGCCGGCATCGCTGGCGGCGCCGGTCTGCGGCGCGTGCAGGGGGCTGATGGTCATCAGATGACCTTGATCGTGCCGTTGATGGCACCGGCCTGCTTCAGCGCCTCGATGATCGCCACCAGATCCGATGGCGACGCCCCGACGGCGTTGAGCGCGCGCGCGACATCGGCGAGTGTCGCGGTGCGCGGCAGGCTGACAACGCTGGCCTTGCCTTGGGCGGCATTCACCACCGAATTCTGCACGCCGACCGTCGAGCCGCCGCTGCTAAAGGGCCCGGGCTGGCTAACGCTGTTGCTGGTCTGGATGCTGACGGTCAGATCGCCATGGCTGACCACCGCGGGGCCGAGTGTCACGCCCTGGTTCATCACAATGGTGCCGCTCTGCGCATCGACGATGATGGTCGGCGCCTGCGCCGCCGGGGTGATCGGCAGGGATAACACCTCCGACATGAAGCGCATCGAATTGATCCCGCCATTGGCGAGGTCAACCTCGCTGGGCGAGACCGCGGTCGCGGCGCCGCCGCCGAAGGAGGCATTGATCACGTCGGCGATCTGCTGCGCGGTCTGGTAGCTGGGCTCGTTCAATTGCAGGGCGGTCACGCCGTTCTGCGCGTAGGAGGCGGGGATCGTGGTCGAGATGATCGCCGCCCCCGGCGAGGTGCCGACGGTGGGGACATTGACGCTTTGGCTGCTGCCATTGGCGCTGGCGGAAAACCCGCTGACCAGCAACGGACCTTGCGCCTGCGCATAGACCTGGCCGTTGCCGCCGCGCAGAGGCGTCGGCAGTAGAACGCCGCCGGACAGCGAGGTTGCATTGCCGAGGGCTGAGACCGTCACGTCAAAATGCTGGCCGGCCTGGGCGAAGGGCGGCACCTCGGCGGTCACCATCACCGAGGCGACGTTGTTCGGCTGCATGAACGTCACGTTGGGCAGCGCGATGCCCATGTTGCGCAGCATGTTGAGGATGGCCTGCTGGGTGTACGGCACCTCGGTGGTTTGATCCCCGGTATTGGGCAGCCCAACCACCAGCCCGTAGCCATAGAGCTGGTTGGAGGGCGCGCCCTGCACCGTCACCAGCGTGCCGATGGTGGTCGGATAGCCATCCGCGGCGGCGGCCGGGCTCGCGGCCAGCGACCAGAGCAGGCTTAAAACGGCCAGGCTTTTGAGAGAACTTGCTGCAGCCATGGGACCTGATGCGCGGCGTTGATGGGGCCGTCCCCGACATATTGGACGTTCATGTCGGCGACGTTATTGGAACTGATCGTGGTGTTAGCGGCGATGTCGTCCGGGCTGGCATAGCCGGTGACGACGATGGCGGTGACGTTGCCGTTGACATTGACATTGGTGCGCCCGGCCAGCGCCAAGGTGCCGTTCGGATCGACATGGGTGATCACCGCCTCGACCTGGCCGGTGACGTCATTCGAGGCATTGGCCGATCCGTTGCCGGCATATTGCTGGTTGGTGGATGAGTTGATCGTGGGCGAAAACGGCGAGCCATTCAGGCTGCCAAAGTTCAGCGGCACGCCCATGAAGCTGGTCAGGGTGTTATTGACCGAGCCGGTGCGTTTCAGCGTCGCGTTGTCTATATCGGTGGCGCTGTTGCTGGTGACGATGTCGATGGTGACGAGATCGCCCGGGCGCCAGTCGCGCCGGGGCTCGTAGAGCGAGCCTGAGGTGGTGGCCGGGAACACCGAGCCGTTGGTCGAGGCGACCTGCTGCTGCACATCGATCGGGAAGGCCGCGGGTTTCACAATCTCTGCCGGGCCCGGCACCGGCGTCGCGCAGCCGCCCAGGCAGAGCGCGCTCAGCACGGCGAGCTGCGCCAGGACCTCGTTCGCATAAGGATTGCGGCGGGGCTCGGACATCAGCCGGCGGCGGCCTGGGCCAGATAGTTGAGCTGGTTATCGACCGCTGAGGCGACCTGCGTGCCGAGCTGATAGGCACGCTCGGCCGAGATCAGCCCGACCATCGCCTGCACCACATCGACGTTGGAGGATTCGAGATAGCCCTGGTTGACCGAGCCCAGCCCATTGGTCTGCGGCGCGGCGGCGGTGGCGTTGCCGCTGGAGGTGGTGTTGGCGAACAGATTGCCGCCGAGCGGCTGCAAGCCTTGCGGGTTCACGAAGCTCGCGAGCTGCAACTGGCCGACCTGGGTCGAGGTCGAGGAGCCGGGCAGGGTCACCGAGACCGTACCGTCAGTGCCGATCGTGACACTGGTGGCATTCGCCGGAATCGTGGTCGCCGGCAGCACCTGATAGCCGCTCGAGGTCACCAACTGGCCGTTCTGGTTGAGCTGGAATGAACCATCGCGCGTATAGGCGGTCTGGCCATCTGGCTGCAACACCTGGAAATACCCGGCGCCATTGATCGCGAGATCGAGCGGGTTGCTGGTGCTGGTCAGCGTGCCCTGGCTCTCGACATCCTTGATCGAGGCGACTTTCACGCCCGAGCCCAGCTCCAGGCCGGAGGGGTATTGTGTCTGCCCGGTCGAATCCGAGCCCGGCTGGATGCCGTCCTGGTACAGCAGAGTCTGAAATTCCGGTGTCTCGGATTTGAACCCCGTGGTGTTCACGTTCGAGAGGTTATCCGCGATCGTGTCCATCATCGTCTGGCTGGCATCAAGCCCGGTGGCGATCGTATCGAGAGCGTGGTTCATGGCGTGTTACCCTTGTGACAGCAGCGTGTTCAGGCTTTGCCCGCCATCCGACTGCATTTTCATGAGGTTGGTCTGCAGCTCGTAGGAGCGGTTATCGGAGATCATGTTGATCATCGCCTGGGTGGTGTCGACATTGCTGCTGTTGAGGTAGCCCTGCTGCAGGCTGCCATTTGTGGCCGGTTGCAGGGCCACATTGGCGGGTGGTGCGAGCAGCGTGCCGCTGAGCGGGGTGAGGGTGCCGGCAGGTGTCGCGACCAGACCGATCTGGCCGAAATTCTGCGGGTTGGCGCCTGGCTGGTTGGATGGCACACCCGAGATTGTGCCATCCGCGCCGATCTGCAGGGAGGCGAGGCTCGGCAGGCTGATCGGCTGGCCGGCCGCACTCAGCACCGGGTTGCCGGCGCTGTCGGTGAGGATGCCGGCGGCGGATAGTTGCAGGCTGCCATCGCGGGTCAGTGCCACGCCACTTGGCGTCTGCACCGTCAGCCAGGCATTGCCGCTGACCGCGACATCGTAGGTATCGCCGGTGTGCTGTATCGAGGTCTGGGTGGTGTCCGGGTTCGGCGTTTCGGCCACAGCGTCGGCGCCGCTCGGCGCGTTGGCGCCAGTATAGGGGGCGGAGACATATTCGGCCTGCACGGCGGCATAACCGGGCGTTTGCGCGTTGGCGAGGTTGGACGCCGTCGCCTGCATGCGGGCGTCGATCTCCTGCAGCCCCGCCATCCCGGTATAGAGTGACGCTGTGCCCATACTCAGATCTGCGTCAGGCGGGTGCTGTCTTGCTGCTCGGTCTGGATGTCGAACGCGTTCGCCTGATAGGCCTGCTGATACTGGATCAGCGAGACCAGCAGCGCCGAGGTTGAGACGTTCGAGGACTCCAGGCTGCTGGTGGCGAGCGTGCCGGCCTGCCCGGTACCGGCGGTATCGACCACCGCGGTGCCGGAGGTTGAACTCGCGGCGTACAGGTTACCAGAGAGCGGTGTGAGCCCCTGCTCGTTGATGAAATTGGCGATCCCGAGGGTGCCGACGGTGACATTCTTCCCGTTCGAATAGGTCGCCTGCAGCTGACCGGCGGCGTTGATTGTGGCGCCGCTGAAGGTGCCGGGCGGATAGCCGTTATTGGTGGTGCCGGCGACCGCGAAATTCTGCGCGCCGAGCGTGGTGCCGGTGAAATTGAACGCGACATTCGTGGTCCCGGCACCGTCGATCCCCGCGACCGCCAGCGTCGCGGTTGGCGGGTTGTTGATCAGCGCGCCGGAGCTGTTGAAGTTGAGCGTGGTGAGCGTGCTGTAATTGCCGGCGGCCGGCGTTGCTGACCCGGCCGCGACCGCCGCGGCTTCGGCGGATGCCTCCGCCGCGGTTTGGGTATAGACCGTATAGCTTGAGGTCGCCCCCGCCGCTGCCGCCGCCGCGCTCGGCGTGCTCTGCGCCAGATAAAGCTGCACGTTATTCGCATTGCCCAGCGTGTCATACGCCACAACCGAGGTGGAGGCGTTGTAGGATGCCGCGTTATCCGGGTCGAAGGCCGCAACGGTGGGCGCGGTGCTGGCGGAATCGAGGTCGAGCGTCAGCCCGAGCGTGGTGGTGGGGCTGGCCGCGACCGAGCCGGTATTGATGGTGAGTGGTGCGAGCGTGCCGCCCGAGGTGCCGTTCGCGTTCTGCGTAAAACCCAGCACCGGCGCGCCGTTGGCGGTGGTCAGCTCGCCTGTCGTGCTGAGCTGGAACGAGCCGTCGCGCGTGTATTCCTGCTCGCCATCCTGGTTGGTGATGAAGAACCCGTTGCCCTGGATTGCGACATTCAGCGGATTGCCGGTTGAGGTCACGTCGCCTTGCGAAAAATCCGAATCGAGGGACGAGGTGGTGACGCCGATGCCGGGCACGTTGGAGGAGCCCGCCGGATACACATCCGCGAACAACGCCGTCTGGCTTTTGAACCCCGTGGTGCTGGCATTCGCGAGGTCGTTAGAGGTGGTGTCGATCCCGGTTTGGGCGCCGAGCAGGCCTGATACGGCGGTTTGCAGACTCATGATGCGGAAGCTCCCCCGAGCACGGTTTGGATGGATGAAACGGGAATTGGCGTGGCGGTGCCTTGCACGTTCAAGGTCGCCGGATTGCTCGACACGTTGACGCCCTCGACGGTGTAAACGGAATAGGGCGTGACCGGGACCGAAGAGCCCGAGGGGCCGGTCGCGGTGACGCTATAGGTATATTGCGCGCCGGCGGCGGCACCGCTGAAATTGAAATCCTGCTGGCCGGCGGAGAGCGCGCCCAGATCCAGCGTGCCGGCGACCGTGCCGTTCGCGTTCAGGATGTTCACGTCAACCGATGCCGCTTCACTCGCCAGGCTGAACGCGCCGACGCCGGACCCGGCAGCGTTGGAGGAGATGGAATTACCAGTTACCGCGACCTGCTTGCCCACCAGGCCCGAGGTCTCCGCGATTTGCTGCGCGGTCGAGCCCGATTGCAGGCTTGCGACTTTCGAGTTCAGCGAGTTGATGCCGTCAACCTCCTCGATCGCCGCGAATTCCGAGGCGAGCTGCGTTGAATCGGCCGGGTTCGTGGGACTCTGATATTGCAACTGTGCTGTCAGCAACTGCAAAAAATCTGCCTGGGTGAGATTTGCCGCGGATGCGGCGCTGCTGGATGACGAGCCGCTGGTGCTGGCCGTGGTTGAGGCCGCGGCCGCGGTGCCCGAGGCGGTGCTGGGGATGGCGAGACTTGTCATGACGAGACCTGAAAGCTGGAGAGCATTTGCTGATCGACGCGCGCGGCTTGCTGCAGCACCGCGACCGAGGCGGCGTAGCTATTGGAGCTGTCGATCAGATCGACCATCTGGTCGACCTGGCTGACATTCGAGCCTGTGACATAGCCCTGCGCGTTGGCGTAGGGGCTCGAGGGGTCGTATTGCTGTTTGAGCGGCGCGTTGCTCAGCACCGTGCCGGCCACGCTCACGCCCATATCCGGCACGCCTGAATCATCAGTATTTTGGCTGGCCGCAGGGTCGCCGGGAATAGATGGAATGTTGAAAGCCGCATCCTGGATGGACTGGCCAGCAATGTTCCCATCCGCATCCGTATCAGCCACCGGTGCCGCCTCGAACACCACCTCATGCGCACGGTACGGCGTGCTGCCGGGGGCGGCGATGGAATCCACATTCGCGAGGTTAGAGGCGATCGCCCCCATGCGCGCGTTCTGGGCATCGAGCGCGCTGCCGACGATGGAAAAAATATCCGAACCGCTCATTTTTTAAGTGCCGCTCGGGTTGGGGCGCAAGGCCGTGATCAGGTCCGCGGTGGATTGCCGCACGAACGTCGCAGCACCGATCATCTGCTCGCCGTTCTGCGCTGCCTCGACCCGCTCATTATCGAGCGAGACATCGTTGCCATCGAGCCCTACGGTCCCGCTCGCGCGGTATTGCGGCGTGGCAGGTGCTGCCGACGGGTCGGCCAATTGCGCGCTCAGCGCGGCATCGAAGGGGATATCGACCGCTTTGTAACCGGGTGTATCCGCATTCGCGATGTTGTTCGCCAACAGCCCGGCACGCTGCTGCTGAACCGCCAGCACACCCGTATAAAAATTGAGAAAATTGATCGACGCAGCCATTTAATCACCACCTAACGTTGATAAACACGGAATTTGTTCTACTAACGACACAAATTTACCGCGCCGAGATTCCGTTATATATGATGCCGATTTTTCACCTTTACTTCATCTTCTCGGAGAGCATTTCAAAAAAACTTGGATATTTCAACTGAATATCAAAAATTAAAAAATTAAATTTTTGATAACAGGAAAACTCTTGCGTTAACTTTTGCGCTATTTATAGATTACTCAAATCAGCGCGTTTCCTCGTGATCTACCATTGGTTGTGTTTTTTCTGTTGTGAGCAACTTCTCATGTTTTGAGACTTTCGGGAGGTCTGGCTTTGTCGATTGCTGCGATATCTCCAATTTCGGGGCTGTCACCGCTTGGCGCTTCATCGCCTGCGTCAAGCTCGGGGGCTGCAAATTTTCTCGACGTTGTGAATGCCGCGCTACAAGGCGTGAGCGATTCTCAAAATAGCGCCGCAAATGCTGAGGCGGGCTACGCCACAGGCGTATCCGGCGCCACGCTGGGTGCTGCGTTGGTGGCGAGCGACAAGGCTGAGGTCGCCTGGAACGCGGCGGTTGCCGTCCGCAACGAGGTGGTCTCGGCCTATAGCACCGTTATGAATATGCAGTTCTAATGCCCGATTGGCGTTCTTATCTACGGCTGGCGCGGGTGCAGGCTGGCCGCATTCCGATGCTGGGCTGGGCCGCTGCCGGTGCCGTGGTCGTCGCACTCGGTATTGCGTTTTCCTTTGAGTTTGGTGATCCGCCCTATGCCGCCTTGTATGAAGGTTTGACCCCGGCGCAGGGCGGCAGCGTGATCGCGCAATTGCAGAAGCTGGGCATTCCCTATCAATTGCAGGCGGCCGGCAACATCATTTTGGTGCCAGCACCCGATCTCGCATCCGCGCGGCTGCAGCTCGGCGCGGCGCAGGTGCCGGGCGATGACGTCTCGGATAAATGGAACAAGCTTGAAACCGCGCCGATGACCACCTCCGACGTGGCGCAGGCGGCGATGGCGGATCAGGCGCTGGAGGCATCGCTCGCGCAATCCATCGAATCGATGTCGGGCATAAATTCGGCGCAGGTCTATCTGGCGCTGCCGCCTGACACGCCATTCCTCGAGGATCAGCCGAAGCCCACCGCCTCGGTGGTGATCGCGGCCGATCCGCAGAGCGCGCAGGCGCAAGGTGCTGCGATCGCCAACCTGGTTGCCGGCGCGGTGCCGGGGCTTGGCGCCGATCAGGTGAGTGTCGAGACCACCGATGGCGTCGCGGTGTATCCGGTCAGCAGCGCCGGCAATGTGCAGTCACAATTCAAGACCGTGTCATATGTCGAGAACACAGCCACCGCGCGTATTGCGCAATTGCTGACACCCTTGGTCGGCGCTGGCAATTTCCGGACCGACGTGTCAGCCAACGTGGATTTCACGCAAGAGCAGATCAAGCGGATTTCTTACGGCCCGGCGCAGCTCGTCACGCATAGCATCTCCGACCAGAGCGACCGCACCGGCGCGCAAAATCCCGCCTTCGGCATACCTGGCGCGCTCTCCAACGAGCCGCCGGCCTCAACCGCCGCGCAAACGCCGGTCACGCCCAACGGTGCTGCCGCCGATGCGAGCGGCGCCAGCACAGGTACCGCAACCGGCGCGCAAGCCCCGCCGCCGCCGCACGACACGACCAAGAGCCTCGATCAGACATTCGTGACGGACCAGAGCGAGAGCGACATCACCAAGCCGGACTGGACAGTCAACGCAATCGACGTCTCGGTGGTTTTGAACAAGGCGGCGATGGGTGCGGTCACGACCGATCAGGTGAAGGCCGCGATCGCCGGGGCGTTTGCCTATCCGCAGGTGCAGGTCAGCGTGCTCGCCGCCCCGTTCCAATCGGGCATCGGCGTGCCGGGGTCTGATACCCTGCTCGAAGCCGCGGCACCGGTCACCCGCGGGTTGCTGGAAGTTGTGGCCGCCGCCGCGATGCTGTTTGGTCTGGCGCTCCCCTTCGGGCGCTATTTGAACGCGCTGGCCCTGCGCGAGCGGCTGCCGGCGCCGCTGCGCATGGCATCGCCGCTGCCAGCGCCGCCGATGGCGCCGCGCCGGGATTTGACCCAGCTGCGCGCCCGCGTTGCCGATAACCCCGTGGCGGTTGCCGGGCTTTTACAAAGCTGGATCGACGAGGAATGAGCGAGATCGCGGAAATCGAGGCGCGGCCCAGCCTCACCGGCGCGGAGCGTGCCGCCATCGTCCTGCGCGAGCTGGGCGAGGAGGTTGCCGTCAACGTGCTGCGCCAGATGGACGAAGCGGCGATCGCAAAAGTCTCCGCCGCGATGGCGCGTTTGCGCAAAATCTCGCCGCTGGTCTGCAACCACGTGATGCAGAGTTTCGAGGCGGATTTCGCGGTGGGCTCGATCGGCGATGAGGGCATGCGCTATATCGGCAAGGTGCTGGTTTCAGCGCTTGGTGAAGTGCGCGCGCGCGAGATCATGGCGCGTCTCACCCAGGGTGAGCGGCTCGCCGGCCGCGCGATGATCGACGCCGATCCGCGCACGCTCGCGATGCAGGTTGCCAATGAGCGCCCGCAGACTTTGGCTTTGTTATTGGCGCAGTTGCCGCATGATACCGGTGCCGCGATGCTGTCATTCCTGCCGGAGAGCCTGGCGGCGGAGGCAATCTACCGCTTCACCACGCTCGATTCCGTATCGCCCGAGGCGGCGCGCGAGCTGCACGAAATGCTGACCGAATTGACCGCGAACGCCGATAATGGCGGCCGCCGCCTGGCCAATCTCGGCGGTGCCAAGCAGGCCGCCGAAATCCTCAACCATCTACAAAGCGGGCTGTCCGAGCGAGTGATCAGCGTGATCGAGGCGCAGGACGCGCCAATTGCCGAAAAAATCCGCGAGAACCTGTTCACCTTTGTCGATTTGGTAAAACTCACGGACCGTACCTTGCAGGTTCTGCTGCGCGAGGTGCCGCAGGACCGTCTGGCGCCGGCTTTGCGCACGGTGGATGAGACCGTTCGCGAGCGGTTCACGCAAAACATGTCATCGCGCATGGCCGAGATTTTGCGCGAGGAGATTCGCAGCGGTCCGCCGATCCGGCGCGCCGATGTGCTGGCCGCGCAGAGCGAAATTGTCGAGGTCGCACTGCGCCTGGCCGCCGAGGGCCGCATCGCGATCAGCGCGTCCGAGGAGTTCGTATGATGGTTCCGGCCGCCAGCGCTGCAGCACAAGCTGCACCCATCACCCCCGGACCGGGCGCTGCCACCGGCGCCGACCCGGCGGGCTGGGCCAGCGCGCTACAACAGGCGAGTGCGACCGACAGCAAAACCCCGCCGCCCGCCGCCCAAGTAGGGGGCGGCGCCAGCCCAGCCGATGCGGACATCCCCGCGCCCCCCCCAACGCCGCCGGCTGCCGCCGGTGCCGCGAATCCGGCGCCCGCCGGTGGTGCGGATAATGGCACGGTGCAAAGCGTGAAACACGGCGCCGGTCCCGCTATGGCCGTCGCATCTTTGGCGCCCAGCGCCAAATGCGTAAGCGCCACGGCCCATGCCAGCGCGGGCGCGGCGCTCGCCCCCGCAAAACACCAGCGCGCGGCAACCGGCACCGCACCGGCCGTGGTGCCGGCCGTTGCCGCCAACACCCCGGCTGTGACTCTGGCCCAGGCCAAAGCACCAGCGGTGTCTGCCGCCGCGCCGCCACCTTCGGCTTCCAGCACGCAGGCGATGGTCGCCGGCCGCAACGGCACGATCCAGGATGAGCCATCCGGCGCCAACGCCGGCACCGCCAAGCCAGAGGCCGCGACCGTGGCGGCGCAGGACAAGGCCGCCACGCCGGCACCTGCGTCCCCCGCCGCCGCCGCGCCGGCGGCGACGGTAACTGAGCTGCCGGCCGCCGCGGCCACCGCTGCATCAAGCGCGCCTGCCAGTGCCGGCGCCACGGCGGCGGACCCAAGGCTGGCCGCGTCATCAGTCAAATCCCAGCCGCCAGACGCGCCGGCCAGCAGCCAGAAAACCGCCAGCGCCACCATCGCCGCGGCGGCGATCACGCCGCCCCCCGTGGCCAGCGCGCCATCCAACCTCGCCCCGCCAGCCGCCACGGGCCTGGCCGTGCCATCGCCTGGCGCCACAAGCCAGCCCGCGTCCGCCGCCGCGCCAGCCTCGCCGGCGTCCTTGTCTGCATCGCTGGCCGATAACGCCGTCGCCGCGACACCGGCGGCGCTCGCCGCCTCAATTTCGGCGATGCATCAGAGCGGCCAGATGAGCGCCATGCTGCGGCTTGATCCGCCCGGTCTCGGCACCGTCTCGGTGCATATCGCGATGGGCGAGGGCGCCTCGGTCAATGTCCAGTTCGTCGCCAGCCTGCCGCAGACCTCGCAGCTCCTCGCCCACGGCGTTGACCAGCTCCGCCAGTCAATGGCGGCGGCCGGGCTGCAGCTCGGCGAGGCGCAGATCGGCGGCGGCGGGGGCAGCCAGAATCAGGGCGGCGCCGGCGGCCAGCCGCGCGGCAATGCCCAGGCGGCCATCAGCGCGGCGCCTGCCGTAACGGCGGCGGATAATGCCGGCGATGGAGTCCGCGCCTATGCGTAAATTTGTAGCGATGGGGCCGGCATGGACGCGATAAAAACCGCTCAAACGATCACGCCCGGTGCGGCCAAGCCGGCCGCGCCCGCCGCCGAACCGCCGGCCCCGCGTGTGGCGTTAGAGGTTCTGGAGCCAACCGCGCCTTCGGGGCCGCCGGTGCTGGGCAAGGCGGCGGTTGAACGCGTGCCGGTCACGCTCAGCGTCGAGCTCGGCCGCACCCAGATCGCGGTGAAGGATCTGCGCCAACTGCGCCAGGCCCAGGTGGTCGTGCTAGACCAGATGATCGGCGAGCCGCTCAGCGTGTTCGCCAACGGCCACCGTATCGCCTTTGGTGAGGTGGTGGCCGTCGGCAAGGACCAGTACGGCATCCGGATCACCGCCCTCGCCGAAGAGGTCGATCCCACCAAAGAGGGCGCGGCGTGACGCCCTCCGAGGCCAGCGCCGGCGCCTGGATGGCCTTTGCCGAGCTGGTCGGGCCGATCCTGCTGACCATGCTGGTCATCGGGCTGTGCACAGGCATTTTGCAGACGATGACGCAGGTGCGGGAATCCTCGGTACCGTTCCTGCTGAAACTCGGCGGCTTCGCGGTGGTCGCCACGCTCGGCGGTCCGCTGATGATGCACGGCATCGAGCGTTACGCGCTCAACCTCTATCACGCGATCCCGGGCATGCTGAATGGCTGACGCCGCCATCCTGCCGCGCCCGGCGATGTTCAGCGTGGGCCAGCTCGCCGGGCCGATCGTCGTGCTGCTGGTGCTGGTGATGCTGGTGATGCCGCTGCCGCCGATGGCGATCTCGTTTCTGTTCGCGCTCAACATCGCGGCCGGCCTGGTGATCCTGGCGGCCAGCCTGTACGTGCATTCACCCTCCGAGTTCTCCTCCTTTCCTTCGGTGCTGCTGGCGACGACGCTGATGCGTCTCGCACTCAACGTCGCCACCGCGCGGGCGATTTTGCTGAACGGCTATACAGGCCCGGGGGCGGCAGGCCATGTGATCGAATCCTTCGGCCAATTCGCGGTCGGCGGCAATTACGTGGTCGGCGGCATCATCTTTGTGATCCTCATCATCATCAATTTCGTGGTGGTGACCAAAGGTGCGTCGCGCGTGGCGGAGGTCTCGGCGCGCTTCATGCTGGATTCTCTGCCCGGCCGGCAGATGGCGATCGACGCCGAGATCAACGCCGGCGTGTTGAGCCCGCAAGCCGCCGAACGGCGCCGCGAAATCCTGCGCCGTGACGCGGATTTTTTTGGCGCGATGGATGGCGCGTCGAAATTCGTGCGCGGCGACGTGATCGCCGCGATGATTATTTTGGTTGTCAACATGTTAGGTGGGCTGTTGATCGGCACGCTGCAGGATGGTCTGCCGCTGGCCGATGCCGCGCGTAATTTTACCCTGCTGACGGTGGGGGATGGTCTGGCGGCGCAAATCCCCTCGCTCACCATCTCCATCGCCGCCGGCCTGGTGGTCACGCGGGTTGCCACCGGCGAGGATATCGGCCGGCAAATCCAGTCGCAGATCAGCAAATACCCGCAGGCTTTGGCGATCGGTGCGGCGATCACCGGGGCCATCGGCGTCATCCCGCAGATCGCCCATATTCCGTTTCTTTTTCTTGCCGCCGTCCTGGCCGTCATGTCCTGGCGTCTCTCCCGCCCGGAAGCGGCGTCCCCGGCCCGGGCAAGTGCGGCACCAGGCAAAGCCAATGCTGGGTCTGGCGCGTCCGAGGTCAAAACCGACTCGCTCGCCGATGTCACCGGCATCGATCCGCTGGGCATGAATGTCGGCTTCGCGCTGACCCCCTTGGTTGGCGCCGGCGAGGGCCGGCTGCTGGGCCGTCTCACCGCGGTGCGCCAGCGCTATGGCCGCGCCATGGGGTTTCTGGTGCCCGCCGTGCATATCCGCGATTCCTCTGAGCTACCGGCGCATGGCTACAGCTTCACGCTGCGTGGCGCCGCGATCGGCGGTGGTGAGGCCTGGCCCGGCCAATGGCTCGCCATCGAGGGGCCGATGGTGACCGAAAAACTCGCGATCGGCCGCGCCGTGAAAGACCCCGCCTTCGGCCAGGCCGCGGTCTGGATCCCGCAATCCTCGATCCCGGTGGCGGAAGACCTGGGCTACACGGTGGTGGACGCGCCGAGCGCGATCGCCACGCATTTCGCGGAAATCCTCAAACGCCACGGCGCCGAGCTGATCGGCCGCCCGCAGGTCGAGGGGCTGATGACGCGCCTGGCGGAAACCACACCGCGCCTCGCCGAAGAGGTCCGCAGCAATCTCTCGATGGGCCTGGTCCGGCAGGTCCTGCAGGGGCTGTTGGCCGAGGAGGTGCCGGTGCGCGATTTCGAGCGCATCGCCGAGGCGCTGGTCGAAGCTTCGGATGGCGCGGCGAACAAGGACCCCGAGCGGCTGCTGGCCGCGGTGCGGCTGCGGCTCGGCCGGTTCATTGTCACGCAGTTTGCCGGGCCTGAGAGCGTGCTGCGCATCGCCGTGCTGCAACAGCAGCTTGAGGAGCTGGTGGCCAAATCCATCCGCACCGGGCGGGATTCCGGCATCGGCCAGGAGATCGAGACGGAAACCGCAGGGCATCTGCGCCAGGCCGCGGGCAACGCCGCGCGCGCCATGCGCGGCCGCGGGCTGAAGCCGGTGCTGGTGGTGCAGGGGCCACTGCGCCGCGCCATTGCGCGCACCATCGGCAGTATCATTCCGGTGGTCGCGCTGGAGGAAATCCCTGAGAGCATGGTGCTGCAGGTCGTCCATACCGCGGTGCCGGGGCGCGAAGAGGGCAAGCGTGGCGATGATTGAACCCGCCGGCACCGCCGCCAGCAAAGCCGCGATGACCGCGCTCTACGGCAACTGGGTCAAGCGCATCGCCTTGCTGCTGCGCGCCCGCATTCCCTGGGCCGATCTCGATGAGCTCCTGCAATGGGGGGCGATCGGCATGCTGGAGGCGATGAAAAAATTCGACGCCTCGCTCGGCGTCGAATTCGAGGCCTATGCGATGCGCCGGGTGCGCGGCGCGATGCTGAACGGCCTGCGCCGTGAGGGCATCAGGCGGCGCGGCGAATCGATGCTCGACCCGGATGTGGTGGATAGCGCCGCCTATCACGGCGGCACCTCACCCGAAGACCCGCTCGCCGCCCTGCTGCGCAGCGATCATCAAACCTCGCTGGCGGCGGCTTTGCGCAGCCTGCCGGAGCTCGAATACCGCGTGCTGGCACTACATTATTATAACGAAATGAATAACCGCGAGAGTGCCGAGATCCTCGGCATCAGCGAAAGCTACGCGTCCCGCCTGCGCAAGCGTGGCCTGCGATTGCTGGCGGCGCAGATGACAGCCCTCGCCAATGGAGCCACCGTGTAATGTCGGGTATCATCGGAATCATCGCCGCGCTGGCCACGGTTATCGTCGGGACTTTGGCCGATGGCGACCCGATCAACTCGCTGTTCAGCGTCACCGCCATTGTCATCGTGTTTGGCGGCACGTTTGCGGCATTGCTGACGCAGTTCGGCTTTGCGGCATTGTTGGGCGGCCTCGCGCGCAGCCGCTGGGTGGTCAAGCCGCCGCGGGTTGATCTGATGCTGTTCATCGAACAGCTGGCGAAATGGTCCAACATGGCGCGCAGCCAGGGCGTGCTGGCGCTGGAAGGCGAGCTCGAACAACTGAAAGAGCCGTTTCAGCGCAAGGGCCTGCAGATGATCATCGACAATATGCGGGCCGAGGATGTGCAAGCGACTTTGGCGATGATCGCGGAAAACGCGAATCTTGAGGACGAAGCCGCTTCCGAGGTCTGGGAGGCCGCCGGCGGCTACTCACCCACCATCGGGGTGATGGGGGCTGTGCTCGGCCTGGTCCATGTGATGTTGCGGCTGGACCACCCTTCCGAACTCGGCGCCGGCATCGCGACCGCCTTCGTGGCGACGATCTACGGTGTCGGAGGCGCCAATCTGATCTTTCTGCCGATTGGCACCAGGCTGGCGGGGATTGCGCGCGCCTGCGCGCGCGACCGCGAGGTCATCATGCAGGGCTTCGTGCTGCTGGCGGAGGGCCGGCCCGGCATCCTGATCCGCCAGACCCTGCAAAGCTTCCTGAGCGACCGTCAGAAAAAGCCAAAGGCCGCGGCGGGCGAGGGTGAGCCGGCCGGCGAGCTGGCGCCGGGGGCCGTCTGACCATGCATAAAGCCCGGCCCGTACGGCCTAGGAAGAAACCCAACCATGAGCGCTGGGTGATCTCCTATGCCGATCTGCTGACGCTGCTGCTTGCCTTCTTCGTTGTGCTGTACGCCTCCTCGACCCAGAACAAGTTGAAGATTGAGCAGGCGGCCCTGGGATTGGTCGCCGCGTTCCACGGCCCGCCGGCCGCGGTCGTCAACAACAACAGCTCCGGCCGCGGCATCATGCCGCATGAGGTCTCACAGGCGCCGCACCCGGTTGCGGCACCCGCCATCACCCGCCCGCCGCCGCCCATCAGGCCGCAGCTCTCGCGCCAGATGCAGCAGCGCCTCGCGATCGAGGTGCTCTCGCTGGCCGAGGTCGAGGCGCAGTTGCAGCATCTGCTGCAGCCGCTCACCGCCAAGCATGAGGTGACAATGGTCGAGCAGCCTTTGACGCTGACCATCCAGCTCGACGCCTCGGTATTGTTTGCCGATGGCCAGGCGCAACTCACCCCGCCTGCGGTTACCCTGCTCGGCAAGGTTGCCGGCAGCCTCGCGCAATTGCCGTTGCCCTTCACCGTGGTGGTGCAGGGCTATACCGACAATAAGCCGATCGATACCGCGCAGTTTCCTTCCAACTGGTCGCTCTCGGCCGAGCGCGCGGTCAGCGTGGTCTCGCTGTTCGCGGCCAAGGGCGTCAGCGGTCCGCAGCTATCCGCCGAAGGCTTTGGCGAATTCGCGCCGATTGCCAGCAACGCCACCGCTGCCGGCCGGGCGAAAAACCGCCGGGTCATCCTGGTCATCCATGCGCCGGACCCCAATGGCCTCTGAACCCGCCAAATCTTCGCCCAAGGCGGCGCGCCGGCTGTACCGCCCCGGCATGCTAGCGGCCGCCGTCACGCTGTTCTGGGCGGCATCCCAAGAGCCGGATCAGTTGAGCTTGCCCAATCTGATCGCCTGGCTGCTGGGCGCGGCCACGATCGGCCTGCTGGTGCGCGCCGCCTTCGCGGTTGCCGAGCCGCTGCTCAAGCTGCTCGCCAATCTTACGCTGCAAGCCGCGTCACGGGTGCGTGCCGGGGATGGCGGGCTGTGAGCTATGTGCAAATCCTGCCGCCGGCGGACCCCGGACCGCCGGCGGCGCTGGAGGCGCTGGCGGTGGCCGATGACGCCGCGCAGACCGCCGAGCTGGCGCGCCGCGTCCGCCAGGAGGTGGAAAGGCTGCGCGCCAAAGCCGAGCAGGAGGGCCGCGCCGCCGGTATGGCCGCCGGGCTGGCCGCCGCGCGGATCGAGGCCGCCGCCGCCTTAGGACCCGCCACGGCGGCGTTGCGCGAGGCCTGGGCCCAGCTCGCCGCCCCGCTCGCCCAGCAGCAGCTGGAAATCGCCACGCTGGTGACCGAACTCGCCTTCTCGCTCGCCCGCCACATCGTCGGCGCCACGCTGCAGGCCAATCCGGACGGCCTCACCACGCTGGTCGAGCGGCTGATCAAGGAGGCGGCGGCCGAGCGCAGCCCGCGCCAGACCTTGCTGGTGCGGGTCAATCCCGCGGATTACGATCTGCTGGCGGCGGTGCTGGCGCTCGACCAGGCGCAGTTGCTAGCCGACGAGGTGATTACCCAAGGCGGGGCAATGGTCGAGATCGTCGCCCCGGATGGCGACCCGGTCGACAAGATCGAATGGGACGCGACGATCGAAACCCGCCTTGCGGCGGTGCAGGAGGCGCTAGGGATGGCGCCGGAAGGGGCGGCCAGGTGAGCCGGCTGGACGAGCTGCGCGGCCTCGCCGGGGCCCGCGTGGC
>Ga0116231_10006030_pt1 | contig 23488 bp, 11 predicted proteins | sample S1TSphgellanicum_2_FD_89695 | JGI IMG/M metagenome (GOLD analysis project Ga0116231, IMG submission 89695) | Host-associated microbial communities from peat moss isolated from Minnesota, USA - S1T2_Fd - Sphagnum magellanicum MG | ecosystem: Host-associated > Plants > Peat moss > Unclassified...
CCAAAAATCCCGTGGATTCAACTTCCATACCAAACACTTGAAGCTCGGGCCGTAAGCATCTCTGAAGGCTGAAGACGCATTCAGTAACACGCTTGTCACCAAGAAAAAGGACTCTTACCTTCCCTTTTCTTCCTCACCCACTCCTCTTCCTTATTCTCACTCTTCTTCTACTTGCTTTTCTTCTAATTTTTCCGCGAAAACAGAGCATGAGCATTGAGGCAGGGCAAGGAATAGATGGACATGATTTTTTTGTTGTGTAAATATACATATTCCAAAAATGAAACAGGCATTAAATTTATGAAATTCAGTATTGCTAGTTTCCTTCAATTTGCATAATTTTACATTATATGTGCAAGAAATGATCTTGTTTGTGCACGATACAAGGTACTGCAAAATGTGCATGGATTAAAACCATAAAGACCTGAGCTAACATTTGAAGTGCAGTTGAAGGGCATGTTGTTACATGCAGAAATTTTTCCTCTACGAAGGGCAGGCATTTCAAAATACATAATGCCTGCTTATGTGAGCATTTGTTTCTTGAAACACCCACTTTTGGTTTCTTTTCAGTGGTGCCCAATCCAATGTATCCTGCAAAAAAATCGGTGCAGGTATTAAAAGCATCAGGTCTCTAATATTTTGATCTTTCAATGAAGAATGACATCTGCACAATCCAGTAGTAAAAAGAGAGAGTGAAGCACCCTTCATTTACTGCAAAAAAGGAATTCAACAACTCAAGCCAACTCCAAGGAATTTGTGTTTTGCAATGCCTCATCGTCATCATCTTCAATCTCTATCTGCACAAAAAAACCCTTTATTCTTGGTTTCTAGTAGTGAAAGAATTCCCATTCTTGACCACATTGGTGCAAAGACACATGCCATAAAATATGGCATGCAAAACATCATAAAATTGAATTTGAGATTCCACCGAATACTACCTTTCAATGGTGAGATTATACCTAATACATCAAAGGAACGATTTGGCACAAAAGTATGTAGAACCCCTTTCATTAACAAGCGGCTCTACCATGAGAGGCTCTCTCCAAAAAAAAAAAAGTATTATATTCAATGTTCTACTACGAACTCAAGGTATATTGGATGAAAGGTTGTTGGCTTTTATGAAAGACCATGAATTATTTTTTTTCACATTTGTACTAAAAAATAAAGTTTTCTAACCATCTTAGAATTCATTGTGGATATTTAGATATTGAAACTATAGTTTCAATGTTTCTTCTTTAACCATACAAATGAATAGAAAATTTGTAAATAATTATATTGTTTAAGAAATTCCAAGTTTTTCAAACTTGGATAATGCAGACAATTTTTAGCAATGTGTGTGAGGTATTTCAATGTTTGAAACAAACATCAATATTGAATGTATATAATTTACATGAAATTTTTTTTATTTTTAGTCTCATTTTCATTTTGAGGTTTGAAATTTTGGCAATTCTTATATTTGTTTTTGTCACATTTTGGGTTTAGGTTTTCCATGAAAGATGTTTTGTTATGGTGTTTGATGGGTGTACGCATGGATAAAAAAATCATCCAATTTTTTTTTGGTCTTGTTATTGATATTTATGATCTTTTTTTAACACATGGTCAAAATGAAAAAAATACAAATTCAAGCCACAAGGTGCCAACATTTTGAGAGTAATTAATTAGATGAAAAATGTAAGATCTACATGCATATTTTCACAAACACTACACTTTAAATAAATGAAAACATTAATGGTTCTTTGTTATATGTTGAAAGTGTGTTTGGTAATTTGAATGCAATATAATTTGGTTTGTGAAGATTTGACAAATATGTTTTTGTTACACCAAATTTGCATTCATTTCCAAGGACATTTGCCCATATATAGTCTAATTGATATTCAACTTTTGTAGTTTTTTCATTAAATTGTGATTTTAATTGGAATTTATCCATGAAATATAATTGTTCTTGTTTTTTTTTTTTTGCTTGGTTATTGTCTTTTAGAACATCAACATTAAAATCTCCCATAATGATGATTGGACAATGTTTAGGATATTGTTGAATTATAATTTGAAGATTGTTTACGAATGTAGAAATTGAATATGAATGAGTTTTATACACACATACAATATGTATTATTTTTTGTGTATTAATATTAAAAGTCATTGCTATATATTTTGAGTCATCGTTAATTACTATATTGAAGGAATCTAAATGCATGTGTGTGTCATGCATCATCATTAATTCATGACCATCATGGATTGCAATATATGAGTATTTTGATGAATTTATAAATTTGTGCACATCTATTGATGCATGATGTATTATTGTTTATTTAAAACATAAGATATGAGACATTTGAAGGTTATGATCATGATTGATGTCTTCATAATGTTGGCATAAATAAGTTGTATTCAAGGCTTATATCATTACATGAAAATTATGTAATTTTTTTAAATTTTAAAATTAACAATATCTAGGTTGCAATTGTTTTCAATCTATTCATTTCTATATGTACTCTTGGATCCACATAAAAAATTTCATGTTGGAGAGGAGTTAACAAAAATAATTTTTCTTTTGTTCGAGTGCAAGATAATGTTGTATATGTTAACCCATGTTTTTTAATGTTAATAGGATCAAAAACCAATCCTTCTAATGATAATCCCTAAGAATGATGAATGTTTCTTACTACTACAAGTTGAATTGGAAATTGAATCCTTGTTATGATAAATGATTGGGATTTACTATCTTTTATATCTTTGATGATAGGTTCAATTGGTGTCCATTTTGATTCAATGTTATTGTCGTAATAATGACTATATTTTTTTCTTGTTAGTGTTCCAATTTTAGAATTCTGAAACATTATCCATATAATGATTTTTTCACAATATGTTGTTGATGTTTCAAAAATGTCATCAACTCCATTCACAAGACCATCAAATGTTGCATAATTATCAACACATAATTCAACGAACATATATATATATATATATATATGAATTGTAGAATGCAAACCCACAATTTTACCCAAAAAGATGCAACAATCTCCTATAGGGAAACAACAATGAAAAGTTGTAAAACTTCTAAATTGGGATTTTCTAAACTTGTGGAAGTTAAAAAATCATGAACTATTGGAAAAGGTAAAGGGGGCGAGATCAAGTAAAATAGTTGGACATACCCATAAACACACATGTAAAACAGCAGGGATGGAGGGAGACACATGCACATTAAAGGGGACACACATATATCATTGCTTTGTTGTGCACATGTTAAAAAACACCAATCAAAATACCAAGAAACATTTAGAGGAAGTGAAAGAAAATTTAAAAATCTGAAAAATCTTTCTATGCATTCTTCTTTCTCTTTGTAGAAATTGTAGACCACATAACATTCATGTCCAAACACCTCACAAAGCTCAAAAGAAAGGATCGCAAATATCGCCAAAATGCCCTAAAGAACCAAACACCATATGTAAATGCTTGAAGTGTTCCACAAGCAATAAAAAAAAACATGACAAATGATAGCAATAGAAGGAAACATTACTAACATGAAGAAAAGGCCCACCTTCACAGAAAAAAGTTCAATGACTTCACGAAAAGATTTGAATTTTGACATGTGTTGTAAAAACCTTAGTGCTGCTATAGCCAAATCTTAATCATTGCCACAATCATCAAGGGTCGTGACTATGATAGATAGGGACATGGGGAAAGCGTTAAAATGAGATGCCATGGGACATACAGGGGCTAGATAGGGTAGGATGGCGATAGGGGGGGCATGCATGGGGGGTATGGATGACGTGGGTGCCCCCCACCCTGAACAAAACATGGTAGCCAAAAGTTGACATGTTTCGAAGAAGGCACGTTTTAAACATCCCTTGCCCACACATGGAGACCCATGCAACATTTACAACCTATTGTTCAAATAATGTCGAGACAATACCATGATGTCATATAAAAAATTTAACCTCTCTCTAGGTCATAAGTTTCAATCCATAACTTCGACCTCTATTACATTAGCTCGCCACTTACTAGTTAGCACAAGGTATCACCTTAGGCTCTCATTGGCCCAATGATTTTTGTAACCATTCAGTATTTAGATGAAAATTTCATAATTGTTCCCTATGTGGATGAAAAGATGTCATCTTGATTTCTCATGAGGGATGGTTATGTCAACCATTACCTGACTCGAGCACACTAATTATTGTTAAGGCGTTTAGCCACTCGCACACTTAGACCTAGGTATTTAGGGTAATCTACCTACTCTACTAATTATCAAATCTATTCATGTTTATGAGTGGAATTATAACATTTACTAAAGTGCAATACAAATCTCTTTCATCAACACCTTGAGGAAAAGTGTCAACACAATTAATGTGATCTTCCTTATTTAAGATCATGGTATAAATAAATTACAAAAGTGCCCACTTTCATCAACACAATAATGTGTTGTGAGTAATAGTAACCGTAGCATTCTCATGAAAATCACAATATTTTGATTTTGTCAAATTATTCAGAATTCATATTAATATTTTGAGTTTTGAATAAAATAATATATTATTCCCTCATTTTTCATGAAATGTTTTTGGATGTTTCCTATTTCATTTCTTGGCCACCATTGGCATTATAAGATTCACATATACCCATCAAAACGAGGGGTGTGTCAGACTGTGGTCTTGCCATTTACATTAAAAAGAATCTTAAGGCAAAAGAAGAATTATGGAAACTCAAATATTTCACCATACAAAAATACAATATTCCAAATTTCCTCTAAAAGAAACCAAAATCCTTCAAAATATTAGAACTCTATAATTAATCTCAAGTTTCAACACAAGCCAAAAATATCATCTTTAAAAAATGCCTCATATAAAAAGAGACCTATTATTATTATTACCTAGGGGCCAAAATCCCTTAAGCTACTATACTTTATAATGAATCTAAACACAATAATATCCTTGTCCTGATAGGCAAGGCCAATAAAAGAAGTTGGAAGGCAGAAGTTGGCTCTCACAAGTTGTGGTGAAAATCCTGCATACATTATTATTATGAAACTACCACAACTTCTGAAATTTCCCATGTTGTTAGGGTTTCCGTAGTCCGTCCTAAGGGTATAGAAGAGTGTGAATGACATTGGAGTTTTATCCTTAAAGTCACACTGTCTTTGTGCCTGCCTTTGGCCTTTCATGCTGAGTTTTGAGCTATATACTTTCAAGTCACCCATACAGGGGATCAAACTCAGCACAAGGAGATGACCACCCTTTTTTTTCGCTTCCAGGTCCAGTTCTTTTTTTAGTATTTAAATTCTGGTTTAAAACCGGGTACCCACCGAACATGGGTACTACATAGGTAGAATTTAAAACTTGAAATTCCACAGGTAGAATGTAGGATGCTATGTAGACAACTACTAGAAGTTTACGAAGTAAATATAATTAAATGTTAGACCTCATCGCAGCAGTTTTCGTGGTGTAGTTGGTCATCACGTCAGTCTAACACACTGAAGGTCCCCGGTTCGAGCCCGGGCGAAAACATTTTGACTATTTTCAGACTTTGGGTATCTTGTTTTTGGAACGATGGTTATATATATACATATTTGTTAAGAGGATGGCTAAATTTTATTTAATTTCAATAATGATAATAATATTTTTATTTTTATTTTTATTTCCTTGTTGTGACTATTGAAAAAATGGTTATTGGAAACTCTATCATTGTTCCCAAATTTTGTAAGAATATCTAGAAATTTGAATTAATTGATAGGAGGTCAAGGAATCATTTTTATTTTATTTTTAAAATGTTTTTACATGAATTCAATCTTTGGGTGGGTTACTAAATTCTTTTTAGTTGAGTTCAAACAATATTGGTTTGTGTCAAACTTTTCATACATGAATTTCCCACATATGGGTTTGATTTATTTGTGCAATTTCATAACAACATATTGCATGTTTTGTAATCCAATTATGGTACTCTTTAAATTATAGGTGGAGTTGTGATTTTTTTGGTGGTGAGTTTTCTCAATTTGTGAAATAGTTTTGGACATAACACTTGGAATAACATGGAGATTGAGGGTAAAATGTCATTTTCTGAGAAAAAAATTGTTACTTTTGTGAAATCAAAATAGGGGCAGGGGAACACTGGAGCACAGATGTTGTGGAAGGGGATAAATTTTGTGAAAATGAAAATGACCCTCCTCTACAATGAAAAATAAAATTTAATTCAAAAATTCTTCAATCAATTTCCCTCCCCCCCAATTTTATGATATAAATTTTTTGAATTTTTTCCAAATAATTGGAAAAATTAATTGAATTTACAGTTTTAAACCAAAAAATGACAAATTTTGTCCCAAAAAAAAAACTATTTGCTTGAATCACACATAAAGTTCCTACATTTCTAATCATGTTTGGATATTTAAATAAATTTTGTGACACCCAAGAAGTGGTTGAGTATAATATTGTAACTTAGGGTTAACTTCCACATTGACAAAATTAATACTTCAAATGGGTCCATTGAATAAATCTTATGGGTGGGCTAGTGTCTTAAATCAATTCTAACAACCACTTTTCTATACATTACCATCCATGTCCCTTTGCTCCAATGTCCATTAATTATAAGACAATTAGTTAGGCATTGATCCAAACAATGATAATAAACCTTAAATTGTGGCAAGGTTTTTGACCTAATAACTTATGTTTAAGGAAAATTGATGGTTTGCCAACATTTTTTTATATATTGTTAGAATAATAATGCAAGAAATGTCTAATGAAATATTGGATATTGAAAATAATAATGCAAAAAATATTTCTATTGAAATAGTTGAATGCTAAAATATATCATAAAAAAACTATCAACCATAGAAGGAGCTACAAAATCCACATTTACAACAAGTTCAAACTTTCATTGCAATATGAATTGATAGATTCAATGTTGTGGAATTAAAAAGCAAGAAGACTACACATTTTCTTCCTAAGTTCAAATTTTACATCATGCCATATCATCCATCCCCAAGTTACCACACAAAGTTTGAGTAGCCAAAAGATCTTATCTATCCAATTTTGTTGCTCCTATCAATGTCTCATTATTTTTTAAATTTGGAAATTCATGCAGCTGAGTTCCAATCTACACACAACACCGTGCACGTGCCAATGTAATCATCAAATGTGATTGTCACAACTTTTTGGCATCTAGGTTCTCTATGAAGTTCATTGACCCATAATGTTTTCTATGACCATAACGGTGTCTTGGGTTCATTCCAAAGAAATACATGCTAAACTTGTGAAGGGAAAACAAAGGGTTCATTGAATTCAGGCAACAAATGTCAAAATTTGCAAGTAAAAAACTAGCAACAATTCTTTTGTAAGTGCGGTTGTCTCTATTGTTAGTCTCATTTTTCACACAATTGTAGCAAAATAACACAATTGGTGAAGACATGGGACCATCATCTAATTTCAAAATTTGCTTCAAGGTCCCAACATGTTGGATCACTCCAAGCACAACATTTTCACTCCCTTGTGATTGTTGAAAAACAAATGCCATACCAAAGTTATGTAATTAACATATTACTACCTTTGTCATAGACTTGAAAATGGTTGCCATATGTTTTCATTTTTTTGTTGGACAGTGCTATTTGGGGGAATTGAAAGGTGAACCAAATTTTAATCAATAGGCAAAGTACTAGTAAGTTGATGGGTTTGAATGGCTTCCTTTTAACCACTTGGTCATCTCAATAATCTCTCGTAAATTTGGTGGAAATATGATTAGTTGGTTACATGTAGAAAAGGTTTAATAGCCAAGCTTTCCAACTCTCCCATCCTTGATATGTGCCTTTTTATCATTACATTTCCTACAACAACCACACAAAGAAGTTATGAACTGGGTGGTAATCAATTTGCCCCTATTCATGTCCATGAAGATAAAGGCTTGAATACACTAAAAAAATGTTTGGCAACACATAGTTCATGTTCACATGATAATCCACATCTACAACTAAGGTTTCAACAAATATAGATCACATGGCAAATGAAGGACGTGTTTAAAGTTCATGCACAAGTGAATATTAATGTCTAACACAACAAACAATTATATGAGATGTCAATTAGAACACATAGCTTCATTAAAATGCCAAAACATGGAAAAACCAAAAGTGTCAAAACCTAATTACACTTGCAATTAACCAAAATAGAATCCAAGTTGATGATAATGCTGCCTATTTGGTTTAGGGTTTCAACAAATATACAACATGCAACAGAAAACATAATTTGGGCTTTAGCTTTTGTCTTAACAATAATTGCCATTTTAAGGTGCAAGGTTGAGCTAAAAACAAATAAAATAAAATGTAAGGAATGGTGTTGAAAGGAATTCATTATATCCAAGACTTATAATTTTTGTATTTGTTAACACATATTTGTGTGCATTTCTTATAAAATGGGACTAAAGACAAATTTTGTATGAACACCCTTTAATACCTTTTCAAATATTCTTTTTTCCTTTGCATCCCAAACTCTTTTCAACACATGTTCAAATTCATGCAAATAGTTAGTCACAAATCCCAAAGTTTTGTCCAACACGTAACCTTCAACCATTGACCCTTCAAGCTATGCCATGGAATGAACATAACCCTTTAGAACCTTCATCATCTATTCCACTAAGTGCATCCACCTAGTATGAATTGGCCCATAGACTTCTAGTTCATCCACTACATGCAACAATAAATGCATCATTATAAGGCTAGAAGGTTTTTTCTTTCTAATAAGGCAAATGTAATTACCACATCTTTTCACATACATTTGTAATATAAAAAAGGTTCCAAACCTTCACATAAATTCAACAATAAACACAATTAATTAAACTTCATAATGACCATCAATGGTTCTAACACTATAAGCCTTGCAAGCACTTAGGCAAAACTTGTTGCATCAACATATGATGTGGTTTTATGGAACCTAGTTTTGTATTTGCCACATGTTTAGCCAATGAAGTCTTGTGATCCATTGAAAGCTCAATGAACCCATCCTTGATAAAAATTGTTTAATTCATTTGTTGTAAGCAAATACATTGCATGTAATTTCAAGATTTTGTGTTGCTTATTTGGGTGTTGTTTTATCCATAAATGTTGTTGAATGCCCTTGGATTACATGCCACGACACATCTTGATTGTGTTTTTCTATCCAAATATGGTGCATACCACACTTTCACATATTTTTTTTCAATGTCACATTTAAAGTGTGCCAAATCAATAAGTATCGCCATACAATAATGACAAACCCGTTAACATTAATTCACCAAGATGGAAACCTCCCTATATTTAAAAATTAGCAATGAAAATAATTTCCACAAATGCTCCCATTTTTAAGGCAATAACAATGAAAATGATTTTCAACAACTTGGGACCAATTTTAGGGTAGCAAAAAGGACACATGTTTAAATCATCATGGCCCCAAATCTTATGTAATAATTGAAAATTGAATTTCCATTCACAATTTCAATAAAACCAACAAAAATATATGCCCAATTGTAAACTAAGTTATACCATTTGAAATCTAAACCCCCATTCACAACTTCAAGACAACTAGCAAGGAGATGTTAAAAGCCACAAACTAATCATGATTTTTACTTCTACTAAATATCCAATGATAGATAACAATAATTTAAAATTTTGTGGAATGCAAATTTCAAAATATGGCAAATTGTAAAAGGTAGAATAATGTTTTATGCCGCTAACCTTGGATGGATCACCTTTTGAACTTGATGTGTTGGGTAGATGCAAGCTACGGTGGCTCACTTTTGTGATGAAATGATGTTTTTCCATGAGTACCCTTTATTCCAATGCATATAGTGATTATTATATCCTTAGATCTACTAATTAGGACTTGGATATAAAATAATAACTTTATTATAATGAAAAGAATTGTGTGGTTATTTATTGATACAAAATTCATTTGTTAATATTAATGGATTTTTAAAGTCGAAAAATATGAACTGGTCATCTGATTGGAACATCACAAAATGGAAAAATATATATTGATTCACATTCCAAATTTGTTATTGGGATTCAATATATAATGTAATGCAAGATGATAAACTCATACGAGGAATCTTTTCTTTGAAAACCTTAATTGTTTAATAGTTAGGACTTTTGAATGGTTAAAATTTGACCCTATTTTCATAAGTCCATATGAATTGCAATTTTGTTTATTTTTCAATTTCTTTGTCCCCAAAACATATTTTTTGAAAATTTTAGATGGGGCATTATTCCTTTGGATTTTGTAGGATTTCTTTTTAAGATTTCCAAATTAAAAAATGACATCAGCTACATTAAATACAAGTTTTCACATAGATTTGGGAAGGTTTGTAAATGATTGAACATGTATTATTCAAATATTAGAATAATAAAAATAATAGAAATAATAACCATGTTCATTTGAATATTTTAAAGAATATTGTATGGACTTGTAAAAAATGTAATTTCTGTCGATATTGAACCATCGTAACTTGCATCTACCCTATTTTCAACTCCCAACTATGCTTCATATTTTGTTACATTCCTCAAAATATCATTGATTAAAACAAAATGTGGTCTAATATTATTTTTTCTTTCCCATTAAAGTGAGTTGCATTCTAGGGTGAAAGCACATTATGCAAGGGGGCACTTTGGGCACTTTCGTGACATGCATGTAATATATATTTCTACAGAATGTGTTGCATTTAATTTTAGGTGTTTGGGTTTTATATTTTGATTTTCACAAATTTAATGATATCTAATATTATTTGAAATATATATATTTTAAAAGATTAAATTCAAGGAATAATGGGTATATTTATGGTATATGCAGGATAATAAAACATATTTCTGTTTTTGGACTACACTAACTTTAGGTTTGAATTAGTTAACCAAAATGTTTGAAATGAAAATTTAAAAAATGACCCACCTCACATATTTTGTCTTTTTCCATTTGAAAGTGATAGTTTGTCAAAATGTTAATTTACCACATACTTATGGTCATCGCCCTCAAAAACACCCATTGTGATATGATAATTATCAAACTCTTCACATGGTTCACAAACTTATTCCCAAATCATATGGAATCACAATGTTTAGTAGACACTACAAATTTCATAAAAATTAAAAATCATTTAAATCATTCTTTTTATTATATTTGCATTTTTTAGTACATTGTGACATATATTGTTTTGGCACAAATATACTCTAACATCACATCATCTAAGATTTAAAAGTGTTTGGAATTTGATTTATTTGGGTTTTGACCTACCATAATATGTAAAAACATTGTGAAAATCCTTCACAATAATGACATGGTTAAAATTCAAAACATGGAACCCCTAAAAACCAATACAATGTGACAACAATTTTGGCCCCCCATGTGATGTGCTTTCACCTTCTAGTTCTTTTGATAAGGGTGATCTTTTGCCAACCAATGTTGAAATTATTATGGAAAAGCCACATTCCCAAGCAACTAATAATTGCCAGAATGTAAAAAAAACTTATAATTTTATTGGGGTAGTTTGAAAGCTGTAACTCTTCTTAGAAGTATAACAATTCATTGATCTACATGTGGATCCCAAATATTAAAGAAGATTCACTATTGTAATTATAAAAATGATGGATGATCTATTAATTTAGCCATGGTTATACAATAGAAATAAAACTAGAAGAAATATGTTAAAGGCATAGCCAAATCTACTTATTATAATTATCTAGGCAAAAACATACAACAAAGGAACACAATTGTGAATATAAAAAAAAGACACATGCCTTTAGATTTAAATTAACACACATTATTTACCTTTAATCAAATTTCCCACATTGTACAATAGCCATAAAATATGTAGCATCATCTTTCCAAAATGATTCCTCTACAAAACCCCCAAGGTTTATTCCTACTCCCCTCTTTACCACTCACCAAAAAACTTCAGCAAAAACACACATTCATTTTTCCTTTTGCACTTTTTACTCTTTGCCTTAGGTAACCAACCACCACTATAGTAAATGGCAACTAAAATCGAGGTAGATCTTAAATTAACTCCTAGTTTCCTTCTTCAACTCTAGTTCATTAACTTTTGTGGTATCTCCTCTTAAATCAAGGGAACTTAGGTAAACAAAGTCAACTTTACATTCTAATTCCTAATTACTTGTTGCTACAATAATTATAATAATTTTTTACTGCCTTGCCCAATTCCAAAGAATGGTGAGAAGTCAAATATGGCCCAAAAGTTGGACATGCTTTATAAGCCTAGTGTACACATCTAGCTTGAAGCCCATATGTTTGATAATCATGGATTGTGCACATTAAAATTGTTCTTAAAGTAAAGTGTTTATGCCCTTCAACCCTCATCACATCATATGTTGCAACCCCCTTCCACAACACTTGTAGGTTCTCTATTAAGGGTGCCATGCACACATCTATGTTATGCATTTTCACAAACTCCTTGTTAGGGGTAATTAAGGCTAACATGATAAAAAAATTCTTAGTCGTGAACCACAATGGTAGATTATAATTGAAACGTAAGATTGGTTATGTAAACCATTCACAACAACACATCTTGTTTCTTGTGAATGATTAAAAAAACAACTATTGTCTTTTTCAACTATGTTTATAATTATTTCATCACAAAAATTACTATGTAATTACAAAGGGCATTAAGATGCCACATGGGATCATGGTTTTGTGACTATAGTCAATATGACGACTTGTTCAATTTTTGGGTAGATATATTATTATTTTTAAATTTAAATTAAAATATTTGAATGATTTAAAATTAAATATTCAAAAATACCATTTTCTTTTGCGATTAATAACTACTAATAACGATTCGATGTCATGTGTCAATTACAAGGTGTTACAACTAGTAGTCAACCTTATGATTCATGACACTAGTTTCCATGAAATTGCATTTATTGATTAATCAAATGTGTTCATAATGCCAAAACCTATTTTTTACAATTTGTCCAATGCAATTACAATGTCTAACACAATTACAGAAATGATTAAAAATGCCTTTAGCAACCAACAAAAATGACTAAAAAAAACAACGATCGCATAAGACCAATCATTTTATTAACCAAATTTAGCTTAAATAACATAATTAAGTTTATAATTTTATCACAATTTAACCAAATTTAACCATGTATTGCTTCAATAATGAACTTTATCTTAATTTTGTTAGATTTAACCAAATATAACATAAGTATTCAATTTTAATTAAAATTTGCATTGTTTAGCCATGTTTATCACAAAAATTATGTTTAGCTTCATTTATATTGGTTTAATATTATTTTGAATTTAACTTATATTAATTTAGCCATAAATTAACAATTTTCAACCATGCTTAGCCAAAATGATTGTGTTTAAAGGTGTTTAACCATGTTTAGCCATGTTTAGCCATGTCTAGCCAAAGTAACTATATTTAGGTTCATTCATGTTAGTTTAATTATGTTTTATTTAAGTAACTGTGTTTGAAAGTGTTTAGCCATGTTTAGCTTAAGTAGTTGTGTTTAATTTTGTTTATATTTGTTTAATCATATTTAGCTTAAATAGTTGTGTTTTGTTTAGTTTATATATTAATTTAACCATGTTTAACTTTAATGATTTTTAATCCAAATTTATTTAAAGTAATTGTGTTTAGCCATTTTAAATTTAATTTAGTCTATGTCTACCCTAATTTAGCTTAAATATAACCTAACTTAGTCTAGATTTACCCTAGTTTAATTTAAGTTTAAATATTCCTAAGTTAAACTAGGTTAATTTACTTTTAACCTAGGGAGGTTTAGGTTAACCTAGGAGGACATTCATGATTAGGGTATAAAAAGGAAAATTTAATGAAAAAATGATTGCAAAGGATTATTTTGGATTTTTATTACATTTATTACTTCATCACTATAATGGATTGGTGTATGATTGAACTAGAATGATGTCATGTTAATCTAATAAAAAAATCCAAGAATAATTTGGACACAATACAGATGTATTTATTTTGTTTTTTTAAATAATTCGAATCATTGTTTTAATTGCAAATTTCATTTAAAAATAATTTAAAAATAAATAAATAATGCAATTGATTTCAATTTTCTTTCATGGATAAATAATGCATACATTTGTGTTTGACAATGTTCATATAATGCATTTGATTAAATAATATACAATACAAGAATTTTGAAAGTTACATAATCCATTTTGAAAGGGCTTCAAGGAAATGAATCCTTTTGTTTGCCATTTGGTTAATTTTTTGTATCCATTGGGCTTAAAATTCGTGGTCCCAAATGTCGACAACATGTTTAGGAAACAATCATGCAATATAAAACATATAAAATGATTTATAAAAACTTATGTATTCATTTTTTGCATTTTCATAAAAATATTTATGCATAATTACATGCACACATGTGAAAAATCATCACCACCATGAAAATTAACATAATTTTAATTATCCAATTCTTTTCACTTAAATTTATTCCATGTAAATTTTGTATGTGGAAGATAGCAAAACAAAGTCTTTGAGTCTTGTGTCCAAAAATAAATACTTTAATTATGAATGTCTTTAGGGTAAGTTGATAGGTAGTAGGTAGGTTGATATAGGTCAACCTATGTCAATCTAACATGGCCTAGATTAATTTGAGGCAAAAAAATTTGATTTTTATAATTTTGTGTTTGATAAAATTAATTAAAAAAATGTGGTAATGTAATGGATGAAAACTTGAACTTTAAAGTGGAGGTGAGGGGTTCAAGTCCTTGTTCTTACAACTTATGATACCTAGGCCATTTAACTTAAGTTAGGTAACCTAGGCTAGGAGGTTAAAATTTGTTTTTAACCTAGGCCAACTAGCCTAGGTTACTTAGGTTAGGCTAGGTTGATTTTTCATTTAGTTAACTACTTACACTACCTAGGCTAAACTAGGTTGATTTTTGGTCATGTGTGATGACTTATAATTGAACATGTGTTTATAGATTTTTGGCACATGTCATCCATCTATCAAGGTGTATTTTATAACACTTCATTGAGTAAAATAACTACGTTGACATGGCATACATTTTTCATGTCAAACCAAGGTCAATGATGACATGAAATTTCAACATTATAATAAAAATAAAAAAAATTTAGTTAATAAAAGGACTAGGCTTTGCAACTATATATCCTTTGTGACTAAATGGGTGAAATGACATGGGTTTAGTAACTCAATAATCAATAGTCACAAATGTCCTTTCTAACTAATATATAATCATAAAAGCAAGTCACAAAACTCAAAATGTGTTTTTGTGATATAATTTTTTTTTCACCAAATGGATTGATTCCATTTGTTGCAAGTCCCAATCTTACATTACAAGGTTAAATTGCAAATTATGGTCACATAACATCAATGTGTGACTAAGCTTTGCTATCAACCACATGTCAAACCAATCCATCATCGATTTATTGCCAATGTGCACACCATGAAATTTGATATGGCAAGTGCCCTAAACATGTGTTTCAACCATAGAATGGGAATGAAGTGATGTTGAATAACTTTATTTGGTACCTTTGCTCAGGTTACATCTTTATACCATGCTAATCCACACTTTCAGCAAGTTTACATACACCCCTCCAAACAACATACGTATACATTTGGACATCCATGGATGATTTTGTAGTTGAGGTCTACCCTCCTTGTCAAAGTTTTTTCACGGCACATATTTGCAAGCAAAAAATAATTCAATGGTAGTAGATACTTATGCAAGGGAAACAACACTCATCCAAAAATTTATTGATAACACCAATCCATAAATTTATTGTTAATCCACAAACTCATGCATCTTGACATTTACATATGTTTATCATTTTAATGTGAACATACCCTCATCACAAACTTGCCCGCTCCATGTATCTATGATTTTACGACACTTTAACAATGTGTTCGAGGTTATGTGTATGTGAATCACTAAAATATAATTTGAAGATTTTTTCATTTGTAGCTTCTTTATTTGTTTCAATGTTGATAGATTGTCTAGGCCTAGATCCACTAAATTGCTTTCACATTTTCAAATCAAATTCTTCAATCAATTAATTTTTCAAAATCCCATAATCTTTTCATAGTCATCGTCTTCAAGCCCCTTCATATGTGCATTCAAATAGGTTCTTCAAACTTCCATCTTCAAATGGTTTTAAAGCTATAAAAGGCATGAAGCTTTCTTTGTGAAAATCTTTTTCTATGCAAAATTATTTTTATGTGAAATACTTAAGAATGTCAAGTAGATGGGCAAATAGGGGGGTGGAGTGATCAACTAGATTTAGAATGGTGGACTAATTTGCAAGCTTTTCATTGGGTCACATTTCTCGCTACAACAACATCTATTTGGCCTTAAAAGTGACATTTCAAATAACATTTAGAAGCCAAGTGTATAGCCCATCATTGGGTAGGTTCATACAATTTCAAACTTATCATGTTTGTTTTTTCACTTTTTAAAGTACCTATGTAATCATCCCAATGAAAGATGACATGTGTTGTGTTATGTCACACCAATTAAATTGTTTGTTAGTTGAGATTGATGGAAACATCAACTACAACTTTGTCAATTGAACCCACATTAACTTTCATCATTTCAATGTTACAACCTTTCATTGATAACTAGTTGCATGAATATATACATGGGTCCATGTCAAGTTTGATCATATTCAATATGAAATCACTCACTATGGTATACCATACTTGTGATTGATGTTCAATAATTCCTAAGAGAGAGAGAGTTGGAGAAAAACAAAAAATTCCAACCTCATTATGCTAAATTATTCCAAGAATTGAACCTTACACCTAGAAAATACCTTGAACAATTTGTTTCCCTTAGTTATTGCAATAAATTCAAAATACGAAGGAGAGTTTGCATACTTGAATTTGATTGTCAAAATCCTAAGATATTCAAATTGGGGGTACTTGATCCATTGTTTTGAAAAGGCTAAGTACTTCAACAAAAGTTTCCAATATTAGCTGTAGGTATAGTACTAGTTTGAATCAACTTCCTTTGCACCTTCATGTTTCATATGACATCAAAGAAGTAAGGTATCATTTTGTGGCAAAACATGTGAAGGCGGACCACAAATTCTTTGAAGACAGTGATAAGAGTACTATACTCTTCTCATGATCCCACCACACCACCACATGTACTTCGAAAAAACAAAAAAACAAAAAACAAAGATCCTGCCAAAATAGTGGAAGTGCACCTGAATGTCTATTTACTTGGCCTTCATTATAATTGGAAGTTAGCTTTGCTCTTCTTAAAATGCACTTGGGTTTCATGTTTCATCCTTGAGGCTTGGAAGTGTATCCTGGTGTGCAATAGTAGCACCAGCCTTTTTTTAAATTGGTGAAATACCACCAATTAGAATCAATTAAAACTGAGGTTATTTGGAAGGTTTTAATCACTAGAAGTGAGAGGCAAGAAATAGTAAAAATCATCAGATTTCTATGTGTGGTTTTCAGTGTGTGTAAGCCCATACACAGAGAAGGTTGATTAAAGATTTGTACTTCACATCTGGTTTAGAGCATCTCCACCGGTGCTCAATATGTCACTCTAGATAATAAAATTAAATGTCTAAGTTTAGCTTCTTTTTTTGGGGCAATCCCACCAATAAAATTGTAATCGGAATTGCATATACGTGGGGACTATAAATAGCAAACCACCTGGACAAATCATTACGATCCACCAATCAGAAATACTGAACCGCAGTCAGGTTCAATTTATTACACTCTTTTCTAGAGATGCACAACTGTGTTGCGCCTTTTACTAGCCACAGCAAGCTGCACGAATACCAATTTCCTGAGCTAAACCAGCACATTTTGACTGTTTTGCAATAAATCTTACTGTCTGGAGTCACATACTGAGCACAGGTGGAGATGCTCTTACAGCCAGATTTGGCTACATTTTTCCTAAGGATGATCAGCAATTTTTTCTACATCTTGATTTTTGATATGGATGATTGCCAATTAAGCTACATAATAAAATATTCTTGAAAAAAAAAATGTACCTCAATTACTATGTACAAAAAGTCTTATGTCCAACTTGAAAGTACAATCATTGATGTTCTTATTTCATAACTTTCATGGTCAACAATTTCACATTAATGTTCCCAAGTGTCACTTATAAATTCAAAAAGTAGTGATTTGGGTATCTTTGGAAATTTGAAGTCAATTCTTCCTCATCCAATGTCCAGAACTCTCCCTCAGTTCCTATGTGGTAGGTACTAGCCTCTTAGGTAGCATTTTCCTTGGAGGTCTTCCTAGAACTTTTTGGGAATCCAATATTTATTTATTTTATTTTCAATTTTCTGATGTAGACAAAGTCATGATTCAAGAGCATCTGGAAGAAAATTTTGCCAAATCTGGCTATAAACCAGATTTGACAGTAGAAAAAACACCCCTCCCCATATAAAAAAAGAAAAAAAAAAAACAAGTATTTCTTGGCTAAGTAAATATTGGAACTTTTATAAAGACCTGGAAATTTCAAATTATTTTTCTTGTCAAAGGGAATTCAATGCTAATGGAAACAGGTCAACAAATGGTCTCTAAAATATTTTCAGTTTTTACCTTGTCACAAAATCTTGAGTTGTCCTCTTTTGAGCAAGTGCATATCATGCCAGGCCCTGTATGGGCTGCTGCTTCCTGACAAAGTGTAGAGACAAACCCTAAACCCTAAACCCTAAACCCTACCAAAGCTAAGAATTGTACAAGCAAATAGTCTCGCATTTCTGCTGGCACTTCCTATTTGCCTAGCAATGTTGATGTAACTTCCCCTTTCATGTTTTTCTGTGTATTTGTCAACTTGGTAATGAGGGCACGCATATAGAGAAGAATTTAAATTTAAATTATTAGTTAATTAATATTAATATTAATAAATTATTTAATAATATTATTATCTTTCCAGTTTCCTTGAACCCACATATTTGTAAGGAAAACTGACACAAGTATCAAATTTTGATTACCTACCTCATGGGATTGTGTGACCACTGAAAAAAAAAGAAAAAGAAAAAGAAGAAAAAGAGGTTCTATGTCACTCGGGTATCAACTAACTGAAATTTGAAAATTAGTGCACACACTTGGGTGCTGATTTTGCATCTCTAAAACAGTACAATACCCAATACCCAATTTGACCATATAATTTTTGCCAATAGGTAGTCGTCTACTATACGTAAGAGTTGATTTTTGAAATATCTGAGCCAAAACCTCTTAATACTCACCCATTATGGAAAGGGTGTAGCATTAGCCGATGCATTGGCTTTAGTAGAAAAATTGTCTTTTGCAACTTGTTTTATGTGACTAAAAATGTTGTATACAACTGTTTTTCAGTTATGTATAACATTTTTTATATGCAACTGAAAAATAATTATATACAACATTTTTAGTTACATAAAACAAATTACAAAAGACAATTTTTCTTCAAAATTTGTGAACTAAACAAAACACAAATTATAAGACCCAAAATTTCCCTCACAACAACGATTTGCAAGTTTCATTTTCTTCCTCTCAATGAACTATATCCATCAAGGGTTTAGGGTTTAAAGATAGCTGACCTGTTTGAAACAAATGTCTTCACACCTGAATATAGGTAGTGTATCCAAAATTTTCAAAATTATACTAGACCAACTCAGTCTTGGTGAGTATCTACAAATATTAATAATAGGGTTGTAAAATCTATAATCATTTAACTTGTTACCCGGCAAGCATTTTCAATGACCAAATTACCTGGGTCATTTGTCAATGTCCAGCCAACACTAATCAATACCTACTTATGGATGATTTCATCCATGACTCAGTCCACATAACCTTGTACTAACAATCCACATGCATCTATTGAGTTACAAAGTAAACTAAAACTTTGCTGCAATCATGTTCATTACAATCACTTGTGTTATAGTCACACAATATGGTTAAATACAAGTTCAATTTAATGGTAAAAATTGTCCATTGTCCACATTAGAGGAAACTTAGGCATTTATGGCCCAATTTTCAATTTAAATTACTTACTCCCTTTCTTTCATATAGGGCACTATGGGCAAGGTGAGTAAATGATGGGGTGAGGGGAAACTAGGTAAGGGTCTAGTTGCTTTGAGCTAAAAGTAATAGCCTTAATTCAATTAAGACCTCTTGAGCTTTTATATGCATTGTCATCATAAGGCCCTTGATGCAATACCAAGCAACCCAAATGGCCAATTTCAAAGTGGGTATCATATTATTGTACATGATAATTATCACCATTCACACCCCCTTAGTACCGCAAAATGCTAATAAGCTAATCAAAGGGGTGATTACAATGTTCTACTATACTCAATGTTATTAGTTATGTCGACAAATTCCTTGCCATATATATATATTGGATTTCTTGTTGAGCACTACAACAAGGAAGAAGGGAAATGGAAAAAGAAAAGAGATCAACTTATTTTTCTATTAAATGTGAATTTTACAATAAAAATTGCTGATAATAAAAAGTCAAAATTCAATTATGAACAAAGAATGGTAGGAATGGGAGGATGGGTGCAGACTCCAGACTCCATAAGCAGTGGGAGTCAAGATATAACCAACCTCATCACTACCACTTGACTTTCTAACCCAATCATCAAACTCCTTACACACTAGAGTTATCGGTAAAGTCATACTGTCTTCACCCTGTCTTTGGGCCTCGTTTCAACACCTATCCCCTCTTTCCGTGGTATCTGCAAAGTAAGGAAATTTTATAAAATCTCAGTACGAAATGCAGAAACTCAGCATTTAATGCACAAGGTTCGAAAGAGTAATTATTGTAGTTGTACAGGTAGGAGCGGGGAAAATATATGTAGCAGCAGTGGAGGCGCTCAGGAAAAAGGAATGACCGGATGAAACTCAGTTTACCATCAAAATTAATGGTTTTCTCAGTTTCAACCCCCCTTATTCATGTACTTTTTTTGCAGGTTTTTAAAAATAATATCACCCCTCTGTGACCAAACTCAAGGTTCTGGTGCTGTGTTTTCCTTACTTTACGGATAACTTTACTCTCTCATTAAAATACTTTTTCAAAGACCAATTGTTAATCCTTGAGGAGTTGATTCGCAACCCAAATATGTCCATATCGGACTCTTTGAAGCCAATGAAAGAATTGGGCAAGCTCTTCCTAAGAATTTGATTAAGTTCTTTGACACATATGGTTCGAGAAAAAAAATTTAGCTTATGTTAAGAATGAGGGAATTAATCTCAATATTATGACTATTGTTTTGAAATCAATTGTGAACTATGAGGCATTAGAACTTGAGGAAAATTATAGGGAACTTGCTTTGGACATGTATTTTCTAAAGTATATTAATATGTAACTATTGCTGAAAAAGTTTATAGAGGCTTGAAACATGTTTCCATTAAATCTGCCTAGACAAATTTGCAAAAGTGCATAACATGACCCAAGAAATGTAGGAAAGGAAAGCATGAATGGAATAAGGCTTGCATAAATTTTGGAATTTGACCTAGAAAGTTGAATATTTCAATAAAATTAAGGTAATTTCTTCATTTTTTGAAATATTCATATTTTTGTGCTTTGATTGTAATATATATATATTTGACTTGTTGAATTGTAAGTTTTTTTTAGCAAAGTCATTTTGTGTTATAGGAAGCAAAACATGGTTAGAATATCTAACCGAGTCCCTCCTCCCCCTACTTGGCATATTTTGAAAAATTTGGTTGATATATTTTTTTCAACAGTGAGTGCTTGTGTTATGAACAAATCTAGGGGTCATTGGCTTTTGATTGGTGCATTGTTTATAGTCATAACCATGAGTTGTAAGTTAAAAGAAGAGCTAAAAATGAACCCAATTCTAAATAATTTAGTGGAAGAGGATGTTATAGTTGCTATTGAGTTGGATTTGTTAGCTTTCAACATCAAAAGAGATGTCTATAATGTTTTGGATGTTTTTCTTTCTTAAAGAAGTTTGATGAAAAAAAAACTTATAAATTGCTTTCATTGATGTTAGATCCAAGATACGAGAACCTTAGAATAGTTTCTACTTTTGTTGGTAAGGAATTAGGAATTGTTATTGTTAAAGCATATGACAAAAAACTTTTTTCCCTATGGTTTTGAAGACCCATCAATTTTTGCACCCTTTGACTATTTCTAAATATGTGGCATAGAGAACAAATGATGAAGACTCTAACCTTGACATTTTTGAGAGACAAATGAACCTTCCAAAAAGCTAGCAAGGTGAGAAATGGATCTATTTAAGAGATATCTTGATATGAAGGACATCAAATGCTCTTTGGATTGGTGGGTTAAACATGATCAATGTTTCCTATATTTGCCTTTCTAGCTTGCCAAATCTCGGGCATGGTTGGATCTCAAATAGAGATAGAAAGGATATTATTTTGGGTTGATATCCTTACAAACTTTAGGAGATGTCATTTGCAGACAAATAACCTAAAAAAGACTCATCTTCATGAACAAAAATTGGCCAAATGACTTTAGGGTAGGTTCCTTTCCCAACAATTTGGTTGACCTTATAAAGGCTCATGTAGAATGAGAGGAGGAATTGGAGGAGTTTGAAGGATCTTTTGATAGAAATGAAATTGTGAACATGTAAACAATTCTTTTTATATCTTATTGTTCTTTTAATTTTAATTTTTTTCACTTTAATATTTACTTTCTTTTCATCCTTTTAGTTTTAATGGCATTTTTCTTACAAAAAATGTGAAATCCAAATTGTTGATATCGAAATTGATATCCAACTAATAAATAACAACATATATTTAGTGAATCGATATCCTGGTCAAAATTTTAAAAACCTAAAAAATGATATTTGACCTAGATATTTAGATTGGAAAAATAAATAAAATTGTAATATAAGATTTGGATAAGTAATTTTGGCTGGATATCCTTATCTGGTGGATATCAAAAAATATGATATCGCCCAACATTGGTTTGGACCCAAAACCGTGGTTCTCAAGAAAATTAATGAACTGGTCAAATAACCTTCTTTGAACCACAGGTGTTTTCAGGAATTTGGTTGGTTCTTTTTCTAAATCTCCAAAAACCCTGGAACAGAGAGTAACTTTATGGTGAAATTTATTGTACAAAAAAGTAAGAAAATTTATTGTGAAATTTTTGCAAAAAATCCAGAATTCAGGGGCAGTTATTTTTTGGGTGCAAAATATCACCAAAATGCCAGAAAATACTTTAAAAAGGGGAAATTCTGTCACGATATTCTGGTTGTTTTCTGCAAAAAAAATTTGAGGGCAAAAAAAATTAGATAAAATTTCACCACATTTTGGATTCTGATTTTAGTTTGGTAGCAATATTTTCTTCATTAGTTTTTCATTTACTGTTTAAACAGGTTCTAAAAACTTGTCACTATATAATGCTAAATCCCTCTTTCGGATGCTAGCTAATGGCACAACATCTGAAATTTGAAAAAAAAAAAAAAAAGTAAAAAAAAAGGTCCCCAATGTCCAAGTAGATACTTCCAAAATATAAATTTTATTAAAAAACACAAAAGGGAGAGTAAAAAAAAAGTAAAAAAAAGGCACAAAATTGGA
>Ga0116231_10006031_pt1 | contig 23488 bp, 18 predicted proteins | sample S1TSphgellanicum_2_FD_89695 | JGI IMG/M metagenome (GOLD analysis project Ga0116231, IMG submission 89695) | Host-associated microbial communities from peat moss isolated from Minnesota, USA - S1T2_Fd - Sphagnum magellanicum MG | ecosystem: Host-associated > Plants > Peat moss > Unclassified...
AAAAGTATAAATATGGAACAAAGCCCTTTATAAAAAGCTCAAAAACACAAACAAAACAAGATGTGTTTTTCCCTTAATAGGCACAAATTTAAAGATAAAATAATGGTTTTTTCCCTAAAAAAAAAAAAAAAAAAAAAAAACTTAGCTTACAGGCTCATAGTTTGGAGAATCAAAGTGTAAGCTATGGTTCAAGTTTGCTCATTTTTTTTGGTTTTTTAAATATTTTTCTTACCTTTGTTGTTCACATTATGTGAGAATGGAAGACATGCTATAGATGGAGACATTGTTAGGAGCACACCAATTTTCTCATTTTTGACCAATTTTTAAAGTTCACATGCCTAGTTTTGTGGATTCGCACAAGGTGGTTGTTAAAAAGAATGCATTTTCAGTCCATCCTAGTGCACAAAATGGAAGTGAAAACAATTTTTTTTTTTAAATATGAAAGAAACGAAGAAAAGGAAAAATAAAATCAAAGGTCAACCTAATCCTCTCCCATATCAATCACACATTTTTTTATATCAATTGAACCTTTGAATTGGAGCTCAAGCACACTCATTATACCTTAGGAAAAAAATGTTTTTTTAAATGTGAAGAACGGTCCAATTCAAGGTTCAATTTGCTTCAAATTGATCCTTGAGCTTTTGGTTCATGGACCCTTGTATAAAGTGGACCTAAATCTACATGGCATCCATGTGGATTAGGGCAACAAATGAAAAGCAAAAAGACTCCACCCAAGTGGCCTACCAAAGAATTTGGGACTGCCCTTTCTTTTTTTCCAGGCTTGAAGCATCGGAAATTTATAGGGGGAAGGGATTTCCAATGCTAAAATATGAGGATAAGTTAGTGTATCTAACACCCACCATACACAACCCTAAAGAGAAAAAAAATCTGAACAATAATACACCGTATAATACAATAGTAGCTTACATCACATAAAATGGGTGTTTTCAATTTTATTTCACATGCTAGGCATTTTGGCAATGGGTCAAAATGACCACATATACAATACCACCATGTACATGAAAAAGTATTCATCAAGGCCAACATATTCCTTTGAGTAAGGTGTTTTCAGCTTCTTTGGGGAAGGGCTTGAACGTCTTGCTATAAATCCAACTAACAAGATGGTCTCCAGGCATTTTGGCTGGTGATTACACGGAGCCAACCATAGGAAATTGTCAACTTGACGAGATGAAAAAAGTTGGGAATAATTTATGTACCTAGGTTTGTTACCCCATCTTGTGTGGTAAAATGTTTTTTTTTTCATTCTTTCTCTGCCCGCTACCATTAAAGGACCCTAAAATAAGAAGAAGATTTTTTTTTAAAGTGGAATTTGGTATCTAGTATAGGCACAAGTAGAAAGCTTCAACACCGACTAAATGACAAATTTTCATGTAATCAGAGATCTTATTATGTCTATTGGATTGGGATTGGTTGTCCATAACAAACGGTTCCTGGATTCCTGCCCTAGGCTTGGGGAGAAGAGAAGATGAAACTCGTGAACTCTTTTCCTCCTGCACTCCAAAGGCCATACAAAGAGGGAATGGACATAATGAACCGCTCGCCACATTTTCTTTTGGGGTTATCTTTGGGTGCCCTTCAAAATGCATCAAGGAGCCTACGAGCAATGGACCCACTTTAGACTTCCAAAAGCTCAACTCTCTTTGAAAAGACAAAAGATCAATTCCACTTTAATCCAAGTTGTAGGCCTCAACAATTGGTAGTTACTTGAGGCCTATATACTTGTCAAAGCTCAACTCTCTGGATAATTTTAATGGGGGAAAATGCCCCCCACACAAAAGTAGGAATTGGGTACAAGAATTTTTGCTGCAGACTTTGCATATTATATTGACAGCATTGTTTTTTTTTGTCATTTTATTTTTAAAAAATAATAATAAACAAAAAATTTAGCAAGATTAGTTGAATTTACACTTCAAAAACAAAACAAAACAAAATTCCAATTTCTTTGTTGAAAATAGGCAAAATATCATTTATTTATCTTCAGGTGAAGTTTGTATTTGGCTAACATATGTAATAGCACAAATTGCATAGTGCGAAAAATATGAGACTCTGGAGACATTCCTTGATTCCTTGAGGATGAAGCCCCAAAAGGTCCAAAATCAAGAACTTTGTTCACATTGAATTGGATTTTACCAACAAATTAATTATAAAAAACTTATGTTCTACATTAACTACTTGGCAAAGTTCCTAAACCTTCAACCCTTCCCCTTTGATATCCACCTTAGTCACAAGGAAGGAATAGATAGAGTTTTTTGAACACATTTGACTTGTCATATGAACATTATAGAAAATTCAATGACCCCAACAAATTTATATGAGCAACTCATTATTCATGAATGGGGTATATTGGCGGTTGTGTTAATATTGTAACCCCTTTTCAAAATGTGTTTGGAGATTGTAATTAATAGCTCCTACGCAAGAATGAGTGGATTAATTTTTTAAAAAATTTATAGAGACTTAGTTTAAGAATATTAATTTGAATATGTGTCTATTTTATTCATTAAATTTCATAATAAGAAAACATAAGAGATATGAATTTTCAAAGTTAAACATTATGGATTATAATTTTGATTAAAAAAATTATATGGACTTTGAAATGGTCCAACCTCTTACAATGTGTTGGTTAGATATCATATTAAAAAAATTAAATTTGTAATTTTTTGCATGATGGCATTTGTAAGATTTACTTATGGACTTTTAAACAAGCTTAAAAGAATAAAAATTAAAAGTCCATAAAATATTGTATAAATTTTTTTGGGATTATTCTTGTGCACATATGTTAAGAAAAGGGACCTCTCAATGGGATTTAGATGAAATGGAAAAAATGCTCAAAGAATCAATGGAATACCTTACTAATTCACTTTAACACACAAAAAATACCTTTGTTTTGAACTTTAAAAATGATAATGTTTAGTAGGCAATTGGTCCATTCATTCTTGCACCCAACCCATGTACAGATGTCATTTCTAGTGTTAAGTGGTTCTCAAATGCTCAGCCAATTCTCAACTCAATTCTCACAATAAAGATCGGTTAGCACCGGAGTGAGAACCACTTTAGGTTCTCACATGAATGAGAGCCAGTCATGATAACTAGTTCTATTTTTATTTTATTTTTGAAAAACCAAACAAGTTCTCTCATAAAACCTCCATCTAGTTTTCAATATCACTATGTTAAATTAAGGTTTTCTAAACAGCAACCACCAGCTAAGGAGGTGGAGGCTTTTTTTTAGGGTTCAGGTTAAGGGACCACTAATAAAAAGAGCTTAAATTTATTTTTTTGCAAGTGTGTTACTTCTTGTTTGTTTGTTTTAGTTGTAGCTCTTCTTGCATTGGTGCTACTACTCTTTTTGCATTGGTCTTTTTGTTGCAAATGTTCTTGTTCTTGTTTGCTTGTTAGTGTTATTATTCTTCTCATGTCGATGTTCATGTTGCTGCTCATCTCTGGTTGATGTTGTTTTCCCCTCGTTGTTGTTATTTTTCTACTGCTCTTCTCACGCTGGTGCTACTCTTCATACATGGTTAATTAATTAATTATTAAAAATTGATTTTAATTAATGAAAATTTTAATAACAAGGTTGTGAAAACCACATATAAAAATCAAAGATTATTGTATATGCAAAAACCACCTTATCTGAAACCAGTTGAGTTTTTTAAAATTAAGAATCTTGACACTCTGATCAGTTCTCATCAACTATCTATATATATATATATATAAGAACCGAAGTTGGCTGATACTCGCAAAAAAGTGAGAAGTGCACAACACTAGTTATTTCCTTGAGCTAAGGATGTGCATAACATAACGAGCTAAAGAACATCACCAGTAGTGGCAGGAAAACATCCTGCATGCCAAAATCAAGATTTGGATGAAGTCTACATTAGAGTGGAGTGAAAAGGGGTTTGCTCTTGTAACCTGATGTTAGATGCCAGTTTTTGAAAATACCTATGAAAAGGAAAATCATTGATTGGCTGTAGGGACTATCTTGCTGATGTGTCTCTTCTTGATTGGATATCCATGCCTGAGTCATTTGGCATATTAAGTTGCATGTATCTCATTTTGTGTGAACTAAAAGTGAACTGTATCCATACTTTGCATGGATGAAAAGTGATTCACATCCAGCTGCTCTTAATGGTAATCATCGGCCTCTCATCAGTGCACAATTCAACACAATCTATCTATGAAGCAAGGTAGTTTGTTTTGTTTTGTAGTTATGAGAGCCACTGAACCGGGATGCTTCAGATTGTGTTCTTGGTGTCTTTGGAAAGCTCTCAACGAAGAGGGGTGCATGGGTTTGGATCCATGATGGTTGGACATATGGTGCAAAAGTTCTTGAATATTGAATGATTTCTTCACTGAAAATTAAAGTAACTTGTAGCTGAAAATTTCAGAGGAATTGGAATGTGCCTTTGGTGTTCTTGAAAAGATCTTGATGAGCACAATTTAATGGAATTTATTTGGTAAGATTTGGATTCAGAATGTGGGAGATATGTAAGTGATTTCTGCCGATGAAAATTCAAATAAATTCCCAAAAACCAGGTTTTGGAAGGAAAAATTAGTTGAGGTTGTGGTAACAATTGGGCCAATGGCACAGGCCACAATAGTGAACTCTAAAAGTACCTTGAAGGGAAGTACTCTATCTATTCAATCCCAACTCACCGAAAAGGAAGACCCAATTGTTGAGCCATTTGAAACATGTATGATTTGGCTAGGGAGGCGCTACAGCATGCCTCCACTACCCACACATACAACACTCAGAGGAAAAAAAATTAGTGTATTTGGAGGGCACATTATATCCATGAATGGATCTTCATAGAAAGGGTGGATGTTATGTCTACTCCTTAAGAGTGTAAGGGAACTTAACTCCTCTCACTCAAGGAGTAGGCCTAAGAACTCTGCCCCTCTTATGCCTTTTGATCTTTGCATGTTTAGGTTCACAATATAATGTTATCATTGAGCTTTACAATGGGTAACACCTGCAGGTGAGGGGAAATGCGGGGCTGGACTTGATTACCACCTTGTCATAGACTGCTTATTTTGAGAATGTGTGCACCCTGAGGAACAATAAGAAAAGCCTCCGAGGAGTGGGCATTCCCAAAATAAGGCTGAGACTGCAAACTATGTCACCAAATCACTGACCCAGCCATTAGCCCTGGCCGTAAAGTAATGCCTCTATTTTTCATTTGTATTTTCAGCTCCATTACCTGCCTGAAGAAACCTGTTTTCTTCGGATGTGGAAGGTACCAGCCAGACTGTACTGGGATCTTCTGAGCAGCGGAAGCTACTAGCCAGCTTGTCACTATTTCTAAAAAGTGAAAAAATCCCAGCTCTCAATTACTTAGGAATTGGACCTGAGTACAGGCCCTTATGTGATTTTTGACATGTTCCCTCGACATATCAGCCTCATGCACAGATCTCAAATCCTGGAAACAAAAATGGCGACGAACAGTTTTGGAAATACAAATTTCATGCAGCCAATGAGAAGGCTCAGCATGCACTCATGATTGGCCCTGGTTTTTTCGGGGCAGGGGGGGGGGTGGATTTTTTCATTTTTCCTTTGTCCCAACTTGTTTTTCCCTCATGGGCGGCTAATCAATCAATTTCTTACAGAATTAAATTATACCTTGAGCCCCACCTCCCCCAGTTAACTAATGTGGATCACACTACTTAGGTTTCAGAGTCTGATTCTAGTATTTTCCTATGGTTTCAAAATATTATTATAACTCATATCATATCAAGCAAGAAACTTGAGCATGTGTTTGGCATTGCTTCTAATGTGCCATGGATGAAAATAATTCTTCAAGTCTTGTGCAAGGCTTGAACAACTATTTTCATCCATAACATGACACTCATTTATTTGCAAGTTCATGAATCAAAGAGTTCTATGTAAGATAAAAGTGTAAAAACTCGCTTGTTATATAAATAAATTGTTTAACATTTACATGATTTTATATAAATATTTTGAGACATGTAAGCGTAAATATCCTATACACTCAATTGGATCCATATTAATTAGTTGCGGGTGCATTCAAAAGCTCAATGTTCTTTTTGCAATGGGCCAATTTGTTTGGCCCTTCACAAAAAATTCCAATATTTTTAAAGTTCCCGACCAAGAAGCTTTTACTACTAACCCAATAATGTGGAAATGACTTTCTTTTAACTTAACTACATACCATACAAGTTCATATTTTTTAGCAAAGGATATGAGACAAACTATGATGTTATTGGGGAAGATTGTGTGTCCATATTGGCCCACCTCATTACTCGAGTAGAATTTTACATTCTTACCTTTGTTCACTACCATTTTGGCCTAGACTTTTACAAGACCTTGGGTATTTATTGTGAATCATGTTACTTAGTTTAATTAATTGTGACACATCCCAAAAAAACATTTTGGCAATGGGCCACTTTGATTAGCCCATCACTAAAAATAAATTGAAACTTTGGGTGACCCCTCCCCTTCTCCAATTGAAAATTACACATTTTTACATAGTTGTGTAAAGTAGTTTAAGTGTATTTATTTTACACTTATATGTTTTGTGTTAAACATTTACACTTATACAAATCTAGGTGGGCCTTATACACTTACATGGAGTGTATGTAAATCCTATACCATATACACGCATGACAATGAAATAGTCCCAAGTTTCCCAAGTTTTGACCTAGAACTAAAAAGCATGGATTTTGCTTATTATTTTCTAGGACCCATGGAGGTCACTCTTTGGATTTTTCCTATACCACGCACATCATGATATTTGGCCCCATAATACATAATTGGGAGTTTTTGGTATACATCTCCCCAAAAAAATTAGAGTAGCATAGATATTCCAACAATATCCCCAAAAAACATTTTCAATTATTTTATGTTAGATTTCGAACATAACTTTGAAGCATAAAATGCACCCTCTATATGGTCACACCTCATTTTTTAAGTAGATATAATGATTCATATTGGGGTGGGGGAGACCATGCATACAAGTGGCCATATACTACACAAAAAAATGGTTCATAAACAAGTTACAAAAAATCCACATTATTATTGTGTTTCTAGCCAAAATAATGGTGTGGCTAAATGATTTTTTTGCATTAAATTTCATATTTAGCAATGTTTTGTTATTGTCAAACCTAATACATTGGAAAATATAACAGAGAGCTTTGACAATTTATGTTGCCATTGGGTTTTGAAAGTTTATAGTGCATAAACATTGTGTACTTTTTAAATGGGTTGTGACATGAAAGACATAAATAAATTATTTCTTCATTTGCAACTTGTACATATATATAATCATGGGGCAAAACAAGTTATGATGAAATGGGTTCATACATGTTGTTATCATGTCAATGTTCATGGTAGTTAACCTTACATACATCTATATATGTCAAGGCAATGACCAATTTTTTTTATAAAAAATGCAATAGAAATCATTTTTATGTACCATAAATCAATGATTTTTTATTGATATATCAATTTAGCAAGTATAAGATGTAAACATGAATGTTTGCACAAACATTCATCTAATTTGGAAAAAAGTATCAAATGTGTCTTGTTGAATGATGAGAAATGTTGTGCAAGTATCAAAAATTGTGCCAAACCCCAACCAATAATCAAGTTGGTTTTTTGAATTTGTAATTTAAAAACTCGTTCTAACATATAACAATTAGGTAATTGCAAATTAAATTAGATGAAATGAATTATTTTAGGTGTCATTATGTTAGGTTTTTAGTTATTTATTGTATAGAAGTAAAAATTCTTAATAAATATCATATAATGATATTCGTTTATATGAAGCTAAAAAATGAAAATTTCAACAATAAGAAAAAATAACAAAATAATGAATATTTATCTTTAAAATATTTTTAATGAATATCATAATCCAAAAAATACATATGGATAATAACAAAAATGAACTTTTATTTTACAATGTGTTTGTACAATTACATATATGTGTTCATACCACCATAATTCAAATCTTTTTAAACACATTGACTAAATATTGGCCTTGAAAAACATCAATCTAAATATCAATTTTTTTACCATAGAATAAATTTGCATATTGGAGAGCAAAATCTATTTTGATATTTAAATTGAATTTTTCAAAACCAATTTTGTATCACGTGTTTTAAGAATTTTAAACTATGGTGGTATGAAATTGAAAATGAAAAAATATGTTTAACTTTATCATCATTTGAACATAGTTGAAAATCAAACAAATTTATTAGATTTGAAATACAAAGGAAATAGACTCTTAAATGGGACTTTGAAATGCCACTTTTGATTCACCCTAATGTGCTTTTCTTTGGTTACTTCCTTAAAATTTTGAAATAAATGAAAAAATCACCTAGAATCCCGTGTTTTTTTTGTTTGTCCTTTCATGAACTCCATAGCTTCTTCAAGTTTCTAAAATAACTAGAACCATGTATTTTTTTCTCAAAAAAATGGGAGCTAATGTTTCTTTGACTTTAAAACTTCCAAAAGTGGGACAAGAATAGTCCTTTTTTTGCAAAATTTCACACATTTGCCAAAAAAATTGAATTTTTTTGTTGCAAACTCAATGATTTTTTGGAAACAAAATTTCTAAAATTTGAAAAGAATTCAAAATAGTCTTTAAAATCACCATATTTTTATACATGGTTCAAGTAGGTAACCAAAAACATTTAAAGATGTTTAGAATTTTTCGTTTATTATTTTTTAATAGCCAAATTTGACTAAATCAGCCTATGGTTGATTGCCATCTTGGCAACATCAAAAAATTGGAGGCAAAAAAAAAAAAAACTATGACCAGGTATATCAACTAATAACCCAAAAATTAACTTTGTTGTTGTTTCAAAACCACAACTTTTTCTCACAAATTTCTTTCGATGATATACAACAAAACCAAACCAAAAAAATTTAAGTGGGAACAAGCAAATTGTTTGGTTCAAGTTGAATTTGGATTTTGGGATAGGGTTTCATCCTTTACTTTTCATTTACAACTTTCATTCATTCACACTCTTCACCAATAGTTTGGGCATCTTCCAACTAGAGGCCACTACCATAGGTATACCCAAGCCTGTGTTCTATTTTTAGATGCACAAAGTGCACCAAATAAAGGCAATGTTAGCGCACAAAATAAGACATATGCGCGCAGTTGTGTCCCAAGTACCAACAGGGTGACAGGAAATGCATGTCGTGCCATTGCATGTATTTTCTAGGCTCTGGGAACATTTTCGTACTTCCAAGCACACCTAAAGGGCCACATCAGTGCATGTGAGTACGTGGAGGTCTCAAACCAAAGGTAAACCGGCTCGTGTTATTGCCATGTCTAAGTTGACCAAGCGCATTACACCATTCCAACATAAGCATGTGCTAGAATTTCGCCTCGAGATTGTTGAGCTCGAAGAGAAAGGCAATACGCTAGTCGTGATGGGCATGCACTGCCTGTTCTGCATGTACCGCAGTTAGGATGTTGGGCCGGCAAGTCACAAGCGCAAGCCAATTAACAATATTCATATCTTCAAAGCGTCGTTCATCAAACATCAATATCTATTGCACTTGAAGCAACATGCCGAGACATGGGAGGAGTACAATGAGTTTTCTGTCGATGGCAAGAAGGCGTATTTCAACAGCAAGGTCAAGCGCGCAAACACGATGCACATGTACATCGACACCAGCTAGGATGACATCTGCTTCATTATCTCATTGCCAATCGTTGACATCATCATCAAGGAACTATTATACCGCAATGATGATCAAATTTTCGTCAACATCAATGAAGTCGACGAGGAGGAAGAGGAGGACCACCACATGAACATGGAACGGATCCGCAAGAAGGCAGAAAAGAAGATCGCTTTGAAGTGCAACACGATTAAGCTCTTCAAGCTCTATGAGGACAACAAAATGTACATGATCGACATCCCAAACAGCATGCGCTTCTTCCTGGTGATCAACTACGTCAAGTACGACATGACATTCCAACAAACCACTGTCGCGATCCGTCACGCCAAGGACTGCCTTAAAGTGCAAAAGTTGGGCGAAATCAACGATCATAACGTCGGCCAATACGCTTTGGTCACCACCAACCTGAACAAGATCGCGGATCTATTGCTACACTCGTCGGTTTGGGCGTTCTTAGTCGTCGAGGATGGCAGCACACATCGTAATAACTCATCGTTCGACATGCATATCCGCATCTGTGTCAACAGCGTCCAGTCTAATCTACACCTAATCACCATCCCAATGTTTGAATGGCACACTACCGAGAACATTTTCAACCCGATAGCCTGCTTCCTGGATGCGCTAAGAAGTGCGACAACAGTCTGGAGTGCCAAGTTCATATCTGGGTTGACTAATGGCGAAACCACAATGACCAAATGCCATTGTGGCGTTGTGACTTGCTTCGAACAAGCCACCGAGTTCCCGATGTTGCGCATATAATGCGTGCCACATTAGATTGACATTGTCATCAAGAACACATTTGCCTTGCTTCAAGATGGGCAATGGATCGATGTCTATAAGTGGTGCGTGCACCTACGTCACCAAGAGAAATTCATCATGGATATGAATGGCAAGATGTGCCCAAAGAAGATCAACTAGTGGGTGCACTTCGACGGCACACTCAAGTTCTACATCTCGCATCAGTGCCAAATCATCAAACACATGGACACCCATGTGCATTTTGAGTCGTCGTCGACCAAGTGGTGGACGATCACATTCACCATTGCGCCGGTGATCAATGAAATCAACAAGACCATCGTCCAGCTGCAAAACCGATTACTCTTCATCGTCCAGTAAAAGATCAAAATTGGGCTCTTTAAAGACCTGTTGATCAGTATGTTCAAAGTCAAGGGCATCATCAAGATCAATGGCGACAAAGAGGATATTGAAAACAAGTTCTATGTCAACGGCGATTAGTGCGTTGAGCACCAACACATCATCGAGCACATTAAAGATCAATGGTCATTCAGTTAGGAATGTTATGCAAGCCTCGACAACGACAACTAGAAGGACGTGGTGTTGTAGATTGCCTAGTTCGTCGTGTTCATTGTCATCGGATGTGATTACATCAAGGCCAAGTGAAATGGCAACAACAACGCCAGCAAGCTTGACGCGTCACCTATTGTGTTGCATGAGCTCGTCAAGGTGGCGTTGTGACACTTCATCTCGGACGTGTTAAATGTATATCGGCCCCATCTTGATTGCTTTTGGTTCGAAGAGAAGATCGAAGATATTGAAGCTGAGTAGCATAACCTGATCAAGTGGTACAGCAACGACCAGCACATCAAGCAAATCATCAATTCGTACAAGCACATGGTGTCTTTCAATGAGGCATGGGCCAAAATTGGCATCCCTTTCAATTGGTTGTGCCAATTCTGTAGCGAGCTGGCGATGGCATTCCCAAACACAACGTCGATTGAGTTGGATTTCTCCATTTTGAAATGGGAAAAGGATGACAATCGTTCATCCATGACTGATTTGACATTAAAAGGAATATTCCAATGTTAGTAGATGAATCAGATTCCAATTCTATAAGCGTCGAACGTCGCCCATCCATGCGCTACAATAATAAACAACATTTTCTTGCCCTAAGGGCGTCACAATCATAAAGATCCATGGATGCACAACTTTGATTGAAACGATGTGCACAAATTAGCTTATTTTGTTTGATTTGTGCGAATGCACAAATTTATGAAGCCTAGGTATACCCCCTTCCCAATCAAATGGAACCAGGTCTCATGTCTTGTTCAAGTACTTTATTAGGTTTTTTCTTAACTGAGACAAGTGTTCTTCTTCTTTTCATATTGCCAGTTCCACTTGTGATGTGATCAATGGTGGGGAACATGGTGAAGAACATTTTAGTGATGTGAAATCAATGGTTGGGAACATGGTGGGAAACATTGTCGTGATGTGAAATCAATGGTGGAAGACATCGTGGGGAACATTATAATGATGTGAAATCAATGGTGGAAAACTTGGTGGGGAACATTGTAATGATGTGAAATCAATGGTGGAAAACTTGGTGGGGAACATTATAGTGATGTGAAATCAATGGTGGAGAACATGGTGGGGAACATCGTCATGATGTGAAATCAATGGTGATGAACAACATAACAATGTGAATCAACCATGGGGAACACTGTAATGATGTGAATAGATGGTGGGGAACATTGCAGTGATGTTCATCAAAAGTACAAAATATTACAACAATGGGAATCAGTGGTGGGGAACATCCATCAATTATGCTCTAAAACAAGCCTTGGTAAAACCAATTACCCTATGACAAATTAGGTCTCATTCTACTAGGCTCAAGAATGCCTTAGTAGAACCCATTACCACATGATTTATCCACAAGATGTATGTGACATAACCAATTTATTTCTTTATTTCTTTATTTCTTTCTTTCTTTCCTAAATTTTTTTGGTCCTTATTTTGGCAAAAATATTTAGAAATTTTTGCAAAGTGTGTTTTCTAGTGTAAATTTTATTACTTTCATTGCTTTTCTGGAAATAAATTCACCAATTTTTTTATTTCACCAATTTGGGGGAAAAAAAAAACATTTTTCCAAAATCCTTGCACATCACACATTTTCAATTCAACTGCCTTGAAAAAGTGCCTCTATATCCAAACATGATTTTTACAAGATGTAAAGGACTTAGAAAAAATGTATTCCTAGTGTATTTGGAAGGTGCTTTAACATCCCTTCTAGAAAACATGATGGATCTTATCCCTCCTCTTGAAAAGTGAGGGGAAATTGACCATCTTATAAGTGTAAGATCCTTCTCAATTTTAAGAAGGAGCAGGTTTAAGAACCCTCTTCATACTACACTTTATGACTTACGAATGTTTTAGGTTGATGATAACATTGGGCTTGTGCTTTACCTTACACTAGGGACTTTTAGGCAAATTAAGCTTTGAAGGAAGGGAAATGATCCTATGAGACTTGTTTTTTTTTGAAAGTTCCATTAATTTGTTGGTTTCAAAAGGTTGGAACGTCTCTTGTGCTTTTTATATTCACATCCAAATGAAATGTGATTTCAAGTTTCAACATAGACCTTATTATACCCTTGCAAATGTGTATGAATGTAGATTGTTCATGTTTACAAGTGTAGATTGTTCTTGACTTAGCTCATTCATCCTTCTCAAATGCCACAAACAATATGCATATATCATTCCTGTTTCACTTCAACCATCCTAGTCAAATGCCACAAATAATAGGCATAGATTGTTTCTAAATCATCCCACCCACCCTAGTCAATAATCACAAATGATATGTGTAGATTGTTTCTAATTCACCTCACCAATTATTGCCCATCCATGCCTTGTAATGGATTGAAAATTTCTTAAATACTTTCATCCATGTGAAGCTATAGGACAAATAAATAAATGAAAAAACATCAAGACTTTCTGAATGGCACACAAAACAAGTGTAACTTTGCTTTTGGAAACCATTGATGTTCAAATTTTATATTGTTTTGTGATCATGTTCCTTTCAATTTGTTTTCTTTGCAATGTGCATGTTGTCAGATTCCTTGCTACTTAAAGCTTTGACGTTATACTTATTTTGCTACAATATTGCTGAAATAATTTAAATTAAAAATGTGAAATTAAAAACAAGTTTAGTTCTCACTTTGATGAATTTATTGTGTGGCATTATGGATCATATTATGATGTCATGTGCATCATGTTTCAATGATGACTCTTCTTAGAACCCTCTCAAACTTCTTTTTTGCTTTGGGAATGCATGTAATCAATATTATTTCAATAGGAAATAGCCAAAAGCATTTGATTTTTAAAAAATTGTGGTAATCATCAATTAATGGTTGTGATAAAACAATTGTGTATTTAGTTATTAGTTCAAAATCTTGCTCCCAATTTGAAAATCAAGTTCATTGTACTCAAAGTTTTTAAATTCTAAAAGTTAATGTGAAAAGACTCTTGAAACAAATTTAACTTGACATTATCCATGGGATTGAAAACTTTTTTTCCCAAAAAAACTTGGTGTAACTTGGTCAATGATCCATGTTCCTAACATGATGTGCATGACATTGTCATCATGGGACACACAATCACAATTAAAGAAACCTTTGCAATCACCCCAATCTAAGGGCCACCAATGGAAAATTGAAAGCTACATTTATGAGGTTTCCAAAACCATATGATATCATATTATCTCTTGGGGACTAGGTCATTTCTTAACCATTTTGTGCAATTTTGTGAACTTTCCAAATGCATGACATGCCTTACCTCCTTCATTTTTATGAGGTTAAGGAGCCAAAATTAATCCACAAATGAGGAGGTCGATTGTGAGATTTGCTCAAACAAAACTTCCCATCCATTAGAATTATTTATAAAGCATCTTAAACATGGTGCCAAAACCTTGTGTTTAAACAATACATGATTCAAGATACCAAACAAGAAACCAAAAATTTACATCATTATTCAACAAGGCAGAAAATTCGTTTTTGCACTGAAATTCAAGTTCAAGCAAATTGTTGAGTTGGTGCCCATTGCAAAAATATGTGTGAGCTCTACATTTTTGTGATCTTTTCATTTTCATGTGAGTTCAATAGAAAAAATAATCTACATTTTCATTTTAATGTGAATTCAGTGGAAGAGCAATCTACATTTTTGATTTCATGTGAACTCAAAGGGTTTTGGGTGTGTGAGTTATGTGTTTTTATTTTTGAGCAAACAAAGTTTTTCAATGGTTGTCAAGTAGCTTTGTGTTTGGGTTTTTGAGTGATTTTTTAAGAAGAAAAAGGGTTGAGAAAGAACATTTAGAGCACATGGCACATTAAAGCAAACTACATGGGTTAAAAACACATGCATCTAAAGTAGAGTTGGTATGGAAATGGAGTCGGAAGCTCAATTGGTGCGAATAAAAAACATTAATTCAAAAGCTTTGAAGTTCAAGGGCATAAACCCTAAAATTCACAAACCTTTATAGGTTGTTGTCTTTATTCTTGATAATGGCAAGCTCGATTGGAACTTCATTCCACAATACATGTTAATACGTGTAATCATATGCAAATTGAATAAATGTAGGTTGGAAAATTCTAGATTTCCAATTGAAAAGGATGATGCACTTTTCTTGATGGCATTTGTTGAGGTCATTATAAGGCTTCATATTTCTAGGTTTTGGAAAAGAGTTTTAATAATGAATGCTAGATAAAAAAAAGTGTTTGAATATTTAAGGGTTGCTTTGAAGATCGTGTGTTTTTTGTCCTTATGTAATTTTTTTTTAATTCCTTATTTTACAAGTTTTATCCAACTCCTAACTTGACAAAATGCCTCATGCATGTATTATAGTTTGTGAGGTTCTAAAGTTTACAAGGAGAAAAGAAATGTGCCAAGGACACTAGTCATTCAAAGGTATGCCTCAACAAATATCCCAAGACCACCATTGCTTTGAAGCAAAAAAATGATGGTCAAAGCTTTGATAGTTCTATTTTCATGCCGACATCCAACTTACTTACTTATGAACTACCCCATATATCACTTTCATCTTCCACTAAGCCAATCATTTCAAAAGGTTCTTCTCAAAATTCTTCACAATCACCTATGGGCAAAGGTGCCCAATATAGCATGGGGTGCTTTTCATCAAGTTGGGATGTACGCATATGCATTGGTTGTGCCCCACTCTTTAGTGGTTGTTCATACCTTTTTATGAACACCATTTTCTGGCTTACAATCATGAGTCCTTCTATCCAACACTTAATCTTCCATGTGGTTAAAAACAACATCGCATAAAGTTGTGTCTAAGTTTATACAAGGTTAAAAGAATGCCATTACATTCACATTTTATTCCTAGACAATTTTCTTAGGGTCTATAATGTTGTCTACATGCAAATATTGAAGGTAAATTTATTTTTATTATTTGCAACAAATGTGAAAAAATAATTTCTTTTTCAAATCTCAATTGTGGAAGGTGTATCAAGATTTTCAAATGCTAATGATGTTTAAATTTCCAAATATGCACACCTTTGAGCTTTCACACTAAGATGAATGATCCTACTATTCTCATGGATAAATCATTGCTTGATTATCCAACTTTGGATGAAAATTATATATATATATTGAAAGAGAACAATTGTACACCTCCCACAATGTCAGTGTTTTGAAGGTTGTGTCATCTTTGAATCTTATAGAAATTTAAATCAATCATCAGCAACAAGTTTGCAAATGCAAAAGAAAACTTAATGGTAGAGAATGATAGTTTTATGTATGTTACCTTAAAACCCACATACCTTTATAACTAAACCTCATCCCTAAAACCTCATGCATATCACCTTACAACCCAAAAACTCCATGTGGCATAGACTTAAGTTGGGTAACCTAGAGTTGGAAAAAAATAAAATTCAATTCTCCCCTTCTATGAATTCCTTGCCAAGTTTTTGTGTAATTTGGTCATGATTTTTGGAGACTTTGCAAATAAAATCAAAGTGCACATGAGGAAATAAACAAGGGACCAACTAAGTGTGAAAGAGGGGATGGATTGGGCATGAATTTATGGATAATTCTTATACATTAAGTTTGGTTGACCAAATCAACCATCAATTTAATGGAGAAATGGCCACCCAAAACATCATCATCACCCAAATCTCTTGCATCATATCATCTACATTAGGTCCCATCCCCCTTGGCCCCCCCCCCTCCCAATTTCATCCAACTTTCAATTGGCATCCCTTGTTAATGTTGACTACATTTTAGAAGAGAACTAGGATAATTGAATCTTCATTTATTCATCCTAGGTCAAGCACCCTAATACCAATAATTTCATACAAACATCACTTGAAATTACAAAAACCATTGATTCTCTTTTGGTTGTTCAGGGCCCAATAATTTTGATTTTGCCTAGTGCTTGCCATGTAATCAAATATCTTTTTGAAGTTAATTGCAATGGAACTCCACTTGTCCTTGCATGTAGGACCATTTTTTCACATGCTTTAAATGACCCGCATACATGACTATTGCTGAAATTTTCCTTCGCTTTGATATTGTTATTTTAAATTTGTGTCAATTGTTCACTTTTTGCAACATTTCTTTGTATTATGCTTTCTTAGCTTGCATGAAAGTTAAGATTTCTAGATGTTCCCAATCGGCTTGGTGAGGTTTCCTAACTTACACCTCTATTGTGAATTCAAAGTTTTGATTGACAATATTTTTTCTTACCTTTTGGTTTTGTTTTGGTGGCTTAGATGCATTTTCATTGGATTGTGAACATGGGTGATCTACCAAAAAAAAAAAGATACTATGAATCATATGTTCAGATTGCACTAGTTTCTTTTGCTTGTTTAAGCACAAAACATAAGGATTCAAGAAATCCATATCCTCATAGTGCACGTGTTTGTTTTGTTTGTTTATGTGCATAATGAAAGGATTCAAGAAATCTATTGACCTTTGTTTGGAGAATTGAAGGATTCAAGGATCAAGACTTACTTTCTTTTGAACACTTAAATTCCTCGTCATACCCAGACATCGAATTGTGATGCCAGTAGCGATGGAGTTATGTCATAAGAGCTAGAGATGGCAAGCTGTGAAGTAGACAAGGCAAGAGACAACATTGGCCACAGAGTTTCTTCAACAACTGTTTGAGAACACTAGGAAACCAATAGGAAACTTGAAGGAAACAATAGAACATGTTTTTTTTCATATCGAACAAGGATGGTTTTACATAACATTTGAGTTATAAAACATTATGATTTTATCCCTAAATCTAGAATTTTTGAATTCTTTTCATTTTCTTACCACCAGCAAACCACAATAGCCTATCACCAGCATAAGACCATCTGCCACATCAGATGCCATTTAGATTTTAGTGTTTGCTTGCGATTCTGAGAAAAATCAGATTCCTTAACTCAATGTTAAGGTGTGTTTACAACCAAGTGTGCTTTGCGTGATTGTGCTTTCTAAACAAGTAACAATATTGCTTTAAAAAACCTCAATGTTAGGTTGTTGCAAAATTGCAACATCATGGATCATGATGTCCAACCAAACTTTCTCTTTAAGGCCTACTAAATCAGGTTAATATATTGACATTCCATGTCATAGAACTACTTAAATTGACATCAAACAAGATGTGAGGTTTTAACTAACTGTTAGCATAAACAATATGAATAGAACTTGGGTAAAAGAATCTCTACCAACCTCGTCCTTTGGAAATGTTTGCAAACCATGATTAAAGACACAACCCTTAATAGTTTGAGCAAAATATAGAGGAAATTAACAGTCTTATTATTAAGGAGGTGCCAAGGGCCACTTTGCAAAGGGAAGGTAAGAAGAAGATCAAAATGTGGATAAGAAGGCTGAAAGAGCAGAGAAGAAAAGAAATTTGAAAAAAGGGGAACATGAGGAAGAATGAATAAAAGATTGTGGAAAGACTTTGAAAACATGACTGAAGAAAAACTTCAAATAACCATTAATAATGAAATATATTGAATGGGATGAACATTCTGCATGAACAGAATCAACCAGAAAGATACTTGTGAGCAGATAGATGAATTGTGCCCACAAAATGGTGTCAAAACAACACAATTTGTTTTCTTGCATGATTTTAAAATCTAGAATCTATATTTGAACCTTTTGACCAATTTACAATCTTTGCCCTTTCGAGCATGCTATGAGGAATGTGATCACGTTGAAAAGGAGATTCTGTGATCACATTTGAAGAGAAATCATATTACTTGGTCACCATAACAACTATACAACTTTGGCTTCAATTCAATCACAACCAACTAAGTCAATATTGCTGCTTCTCTTAGGATGACACAACAGATTTCAGATCAAGAAATGCTTCCAATTCACTTACAAGTCGAGGTGGCCATCTGCGTGTCTGTCGAACCCAATTACGATCCCTATATCTGCCATCCTGCACACAATCAACAGACATTTTTATTAGTGCGGGAGAGCATACATCCAAATTATTCACATCCTTTTTTGGATCCTTCATAAAAGTACACCACACCCAATAGAAGCTGTTTGAAACAGAAGCTTCATACAAAGCTAAAAGAGCATAAAAATCTACCTCCATTCGTAACCAATTAGTTTCAGCTTCTGCTGTTAGCCCTTGTGCATAGAGGGACACTGCCAATGCTGCCCTTACGTCTGGGAACTGCCATAGAGACTTGATTGAAACCCAGCCACCCAAAAAAGAGAGCCCATGAGACAAGTAAAAATCAGAGGTTTGCTAAGTAAACAAGTAATCATTCTGATGATTGATGTCAAAATCATGTTATGTTGCCAACGGCAATGAGGAACAAAAGTAAGGTATTCAACCATAATCTCTCTTGGGTGATGGTAGATTGACTCACAAATTCTGGAAAATTTTCTAAAAAAGAAAGTCACACTTTGGAACAGGAATATAATTAGCAAGCTAACAACATGAAGGCAACATTCTATATTTCCGCACTATCAGCCTGATATGAAATGTAATAGAAGAGAAGGGGAATGGAGAAAGAACCTCAGGATATTTCCTTAGAATAGAGCGGAACTGTTTGAAAGCTTCATTTTCTCTGCCAACTTGGTAAAGAGCCTGAAAAATTCCAGTGATAGACTTTAGTCAGTGCACTTTCTTCCTTCTACACAAGATATTGGGTGCTTTTACTTATTACAGTTTCTCAATGTTCATATGGAGGTCATAGGGCTTGAAAGGTTCTTAAAACATTCACTAGTTTCCAACATATCCTTGCAGAAATATTGGTGGCAATCTTACCTTACAAATAGTTTTTAGTCTCACTTTGGAAATACAAGTGCACAGTATGTAAGGAGGGAAACAAATACCAAGGCATAATTGGCTGCTGCAAAAGAGAACTCTGGAGCAAGTTGCACGGCTCTGCCATAATCCACCAATGCCTCATCCCATCTTCTTAAGGCTGCCTGTAGCATCAACCAATGATCAATTGTATAGTTCATCCTTTGCAGCACCATCTTGTTGCATAGATTGTCTTTCAATTGATTACATCATGTGGCATCCACATTTACTTTGCTACAAACCCTGCAACCAATTCTTGAATTTTTGGTGTCTACAACTGAGTTGACTGTCAACCCTAATGTTGGTCTGGATTGGCACATGGTGTCTATGATATTGACAATCTTTAATTTTTGATATCCTCACAAAGTTGCAAGAAATCCTTCCATTTTGACAAGCTTATTATTAAAGGTACCAAATGAGCAACAAGGTAATTCACTCATGTTGAACATCATCAAGTATGAAAAGCTTGATAAAGTTGCAGAGAAATCTCCACAACAACTATTATAGGTAATATGATGATACATCATCAAGTATGAAAAGAAAGCAAGTGCCTCTTGCCTTCAGGAAAGTTGAGAACAACACCACACCAACCTTCTTGCACAAAACAATCAATAGTACCTTTGTTTCAGGTTCTCAAACATTAGTGAAAGCAGTGAAACAAACCTGCACATTTCCAAGGTTGTTCCAAGCAGCTGGATCATTTGGTTGTGCTGAAAGCACTGCCTCATAGTCAGATGCAGCCTCTTCATAGCGTCCAAGGCTCTCCAACACCACACCCCGATTCAAAACCGGGTCTGCAGCATATCTGCTCAATGCAGTCAGAGTATCAGACCATGAGCAAGACTGCACAATGTTTTTGCCAACATAAAGATCAAGCAACAAAGCCATATTTGAACCAGCATGATGGCTCATATGTGATCAACATGGGACAAAGGGACTGCACACAGGAGTTACCCACGGGGCTAATTCAATTGAGTGATCAAAATCCCCAAGTGCCTCTTCCATCCTGCCCTGCATTACAAAGTAAGAGGCCACATGGCTTAAGCACCTGTATGACTTTCAAATCTACATAATAACAAAAAAACAAGATACCATTCAACAATGGAGACTGGCCAAATAAGCTTGATTGGTGCACAACATATTTAGTCATATACTAGCTAGCCTTATACCCCATCCTGTATCTCAGACCTAATTCACATATGCAGAGATGCTAGAGATATTTTGCTTCCTACAGTACAATCAAATTGTACACTAAGTCAGCAATGATGAAGGACACTGACCTGGCGGCTGCGAGCATTGCCTCGGTTGCCCCACGCCCTCGACACAATGTCTGAAACCCATTCAGCATCAAGCTTTCCATATGTGTCAATCACCTCAGTCCACAACCTTTCCTCTTCCTCTACCTGGAAGCAAGCTGGACAGAACACAGTCAGCCATGAGGTATTGGACATGCACAGGGGATCAGGTAACCCAAAATATAACTACAGCAATCAGCATCTTTCTCAGTTTTATGTCACAAAAAGGTCAAGCCTAACCAAGATGTGAATTTGCAACACCTCAATGAGAGAGAAGAAAGCTTGAGAAAGTGAAATTGAGAATTGTGGGTGGAGAACCGTAGAGGCAGAGAGAGCCTTGTTGAAGAGGGTAGCAGCTTGAACTAAGAGCTGATCATCCACATCAAAGCGGTGACTGGGTGTTTTGCTCAAGTCGATCTTAGCTGCCACCAGTGCATTGCTGACCCCTGGAAAGCCAGAAAACAGAAGTAAACCAGCCCCCGCAAGTAGCTGCCTCCTGCCCCCGAGCACCTGTCTCCATTGGTCTTCTGTCATGGCTTTAATCTGCAATATACCCACTCACTCCTCAAAATCACTAGTCTCAGGACATTCAAGAAGAGCATGTTTTGACCAACACCATGAGAAGAATCAATAGACCCTGTCATAATTGGATCAATTTGTGAATACAACTGTGAGAAGGCGTTGAAAGACACCATCTCCATAGTACCTAATAGAAGGAAACCCTAAGAAACCCTAATGCATTTCAATTGAGTGGTAAAGTTCCTGCCTTCTGACTGAAACCAAGAAATGAAACAAGATAGTTTGCAGATACCTGACAAGAACATGAATGCTGTGGTGGCTGCAGAAGGTCCTAATTTCACAGAGTCTCTCCATGTCATGTAGGGGTGCTAACCCTAATGATCCTAAAACCCTAAACCTTTCTCAGAGGCACCAACCCTTACAGTTCCTTCATCTTTCAAAAAATGTGTGGACTCGTCATTGGGGCAATGTGGGGTAACCACGAAAACTTCCCTCCAGGCCCTAAAATATTTTCACCCAGTGACCACGACAGATTGATATTGAATTGCATGGCAGGGAACAGAGTTTTTGAAGCAAAATTCACGAACTCACTCACACGGACCTGAGCAGCGACCTCCAGATTCAGGAGTGTAGTCGTGGTACTGGATGATGATCTCCGCGTCTCTTTCCTCTGCACAACATTGACTCCGGCGTGAACACCACCACCACCCCATTGTGAACTACTCGTGGAAACTGCACAAAGAGCACAAAGAGCAGACGGCAATATGGTACTAGTAGAAGCAGCAACATGTACAGATATGGGTGATGCCATGGGTTCTCAATGGCTTAATTGCAAGCTACTTAGTAGTAGAAGAACATGGCACTAAGTAGCAACAAAGCGTGCAGCAGCTGCAGCAACAAGAGCTCCACAGACACAAATTGGAGATAGTAGAGTTATCCGTAAGGTCCCTCAAACAGGGCACGAGAATCCCCCCAGATTTGGCGAAACAGGGCACGGAAGCAGGATATTTTCTCCACCAAAGTCTAATTTTGGCAAAAACACTCGACCAACTCTTCAGAGCTCGAGTCAAAGTACTTTCCATGCACCACAAGTGACCACGTCGGGGGATTCGAAGCGGGACCTTACTTGTGCGCCAGAACGAAATCGATCGTCCCTACTTAATCTAGAGCGACCGAAGTCGAAGGTCCTTAACTCTCTACATCGGATCGAAGTAAAATTCGAAGGTCCTTAACTCTCTACATTGGGTCGAAGTAAATTCGAAGGTCCTTAACTCTCTGCATTGGATCGAAGTAAATTCGAAGGTCCTTAACTCTCTCCATTGGGTCGAAGTAAATTCGAAGGTCCTTAACTCTCTGCATTGGATCGAAGTACATTCCAAGCAAGGTCCTTAACTCTCTACATTGGATCGAAGTAAATTCGAAGGTCCTTTAGTCCTTACCTTACTACAAGGAATTTTGTCCATTGTCAACTCATGGGTTTGTGACTTGTGTCAAATCAATCATTTTTTGTGTGATCATAGATATGATTATTTTTCATGGCATCATGTAAAAATAACATGAAATTACATATGAAATTACAAAATGATTTTTAAGTTGTATATATGATTATGATTTGTGACTATTAATAATTTGAATGAAAATGAAAATAAAAAATTGTAATGACAAAATAACCTAAAATAACCTACATTGGGATAACCTATAATAGCTGAAAATAGAGTATGATAAATTAACTTTAAATAACTTAGGGTGGAATATCTTATAATAGTTGAAAATAATGTAAAGTATAATAACTTAAAAATAACCTAGGGTGGAATCTTATATATAATTACAACAGTGGTGTCTGTCTGTGCGTCCGACGACGGTTCCGCGTTTTAATTGACTGGCGGAACCAGCCCGGACAGTCGGATTCCGAGACCGGAAACCGGCCCGGACAGT
>Ga0116231_10006038_pt1 | contig 23467 bp, 19 predicted proteins | sample S1TSphgellanicum_2_FD_89695 | JGI IMG/M metagenome (GOLD analysis project Ga0116231, IMG submission 89695) | Host-associated microbial communities from peat moss isolated from Minnesota, USA - S1T2_Fd - Sphagnum magellanicum MG | ecosystem: Host-associated > Plants > Peat moss > Unclassified...
ATATATGGGCACTGATCATTTGAAGACCATGTCCGGATGAGCCATGCAACACTTAGTTTCAAGGTTTGTAATACCTTCCAAGCTAGAACCCTTTAGACAAAGATTTTAGGTCTAAGATGATTGCCCATCTTTTGATGCATTTTTCTCATCTGGAAGTCTTAGTGAGCCTGGAACACAAAAGTTCCTTCATAAAATAGTATAGACTATTGTATGAATTTTTTGTGGAAATTGTTGGCACTGGTGGGTGTCTTCTGTTCAAGAGGTTGAAATGCTTGTGTGTGCAGTATGTGATTTAGGTATTAACCAGATTGAAATTGAAGATGTCAATGGTTCTTTCTAGCTTTGAATTTGAATCCTCCTTGTCAATGCACATGCTTTGGGCTTCTCATTTCTTCCTTTATTGAGCCTCCAAGTTGAAGCACTGCACATTCGAAGTTGGTTTCTACCCCAAACAGTTTAGGTCATGTCAAATTTACTGGAGGCGGGCTCTGAGAATTACAACAACCTTAAACTAGAAAAAAACCTACTTTAGCAAAACCAGAGCAAAGAGAGAAGAGAAAATGGACAAGAACTGAACAAACCTATAGCAAAGAAGAAACAGGGAAAAACCAAAAGGAAAAAATTGAAGCAATGGAATGTGTGAGAAAAAATGAAGTGCAAGGCATTGAAGGGCTATTGAATTTTTTTTCGGCAAGGAACATAACGTCTTCTTCTTCTTGTAATTCTCACACAGTTTCTTCACCATAAGTTTTGGTTAGGCAAGCTTGTTTGTGTGATGCTTAACCTTGTTTCAAGAGCAATGAAAATTGTAACAATTAGATCAACTATTTGGTTTTGTTGGCTCATGGTACTTGGTGTTTAGGGTTTAGGGTTTGGTGAAAATGGCTTACGGTTTTTAGGGTATAGGAAGCCAGGGTGAACCAGCACCCACACTCATACCTCCAGTAATTTTTTTGGAGTGGATGACCAGCAAAATATCATCCACCTTCCCTTTCACATAGGCTCCTTTGTCTTGGGTTCGGAGATGTGTTGTGCCTTTTTTTCACTTACGCATAGGCAGTGTGAACTATGAATCTATTCCCAGTATAGATTATTTAAAATGAACTAGGTGTTGTCCATGCATTCATTAAATCATAAAGGCATAAAAAAGAAAAATGTTTGATGACTATTTATTGTTATTGTTATACATGTGTCAATGAAGATTTTTGTTTTGCCGCAGGTATAACAATAACAACAAAAAATCAATTTAAGCACTCTAAAATGGTGAATGACAAGAATGATGACAAGTTTATGCTTAAGGTATATTAGAATTTAAAACAAAAAAATCTTTCAAAGTTATTTATCATGTCATATTATTTTGTTTTCAGCAGATTAGGAAAACATTCTCAAAAAGTTGTGTGTACATATTTTTTGGTCTGTTTTAGACCCTAAACATTCTTAACTTTTGGGTTATTTATATGCTTCTTGTTTAGATTCCTTGTTGTGTTTTATTAATAGGCATTAATACATTTGTTGACAAAATTGTCTCATATGAAAACTAATGCACCGGACTAGATATTTTCAAATGATATTTTAAGCAAACAAGTTGTTAACATGTGTAAGTTACAACTAAATTGTAAAGATTACCCTAGTCATAAAAAACATTTTTCGTTGAGGATAAGGTCATCTTTTATGGGATATATAGTTGTAAACAACGTTCATTTTAGTAAGACAAGTTCAACTTTTGTGTGAAACATATGTCAGAGCAGCTGTTCAGATCTTCCTGCAGCAGCTTCTTCACCAATTCTCGTGTTGCAGGAATATCTCAAGCTGAACAAGCTTATATATTGGTTCTAGAGTTCCCTGCAGATCTGAATTCCTCTTTACAGTAATTTTATAGAGTTGTTGCAGATCTGATCTTGATTCCTCTCATGGTCCAGCTCTTTGGTCAGCTGGGTTTGTTTGAGTGTTGCATTCATGGTGTGCTATGATCAACAGGTGGAATCTGGGCAGTTGCACTTTGAAATCACCCATAGGCCAGCTGCTACTCCAACTAGTTCTTATGAACAAGATGCAGCAGCAACGGCAACTCCTGATGATCAGGACATTGCAGAAGATGGTAGGATCAGTTGCTTCAGGTAATTCATTACAAAATGACATCTTCATCAGATTGGTGTACTCCTCAGCATCTGAGGGAGTCCTTCCCTGTCAAATGCTTCAATCACTAATTGGATTCATGATGATCAGCTGCAGCAGGCTCACCGGCTAGTTAACTTCTAATTTTCTAGATCCTTGAATGGATCACATGCATGAATGGATCACAATGTCTCATACACGTGTGGATTGAAGATTTGTTTTTCTGGTAGCAGCAGGATCAGCTTGCAGATCAGGTGCTGTAACTGCACATGCAGCTTGCACATGTAGCGAGATCAGTTTTGTACCGAGAATTTGAATATTGATCAAGATTTGATGATTGTTGCACTGCTTATAGCTGCAGGTTTAGTAAGGAGGAGTTACTGCAATTCTTGCAGGGCAAGATCACTATTTCCAGTGAGAGTGCCATGACCAACATTCCAGTTCCTCCATATGTGGGCCTAGTCTCAGATGTTACAAGAGTCCTGCTCCACCAGCTGTTACTGTCTTCCAGAACTGGATGGCTGAACACTTCCACAAACCGTGAGCAAAATCAACCATTTCATATACTATCTCCCAAGTCTAGCTTAGAGCTCTTGCTCATTATAGTAGTTCACTCATCCCTGCTGTTGTATGTATAACTTGGCAGCAGTAAATATTATTATTCAGCAATCATATAGTACTACGTGCACTACATGATCAGATCAGAGGTGGAAGCATTATAAGCATGATTGGGTACTTGTAATGCTGTTGCTAATCATCAAGTTTTGCAGGTACCCAAATGATGCTGAGAAAGATGATCTGTGTTTCCAAACAGGAATCTCGAAGAAGGTAAGCAGCTTGAGCAACTGCATTGATCAAGTTCACACACACATATATATATTTTTAGATCAAGTTATGTGTGAATGGTCAACTATTAGAGATGCAATTATCTTATGATACATGTGACTAAGGTTTTCTGGCACTAGACAATTGTACAAAGACTTGAATATAATTGATTGATATGCTGTAGTTGCAGCTCAGCTGGAATTAGAATTAGGGATTGTGATATTGATCAGTCTGCATGAATGTCATTTAGACCTGCTGCAAGTCTGGAAATTTGAAAGCTGGAGTTGTAATTACAGTGTTAAATGTAGAAACATTTTTTTTCAGTTTTTGCAAAGAAGAAAGAAGAAGCAAGCTCAGAGTTGCTGAGCACTGAAGTCTGAATTGTTATTTGGCTGCTGTATTTCAGTTAGAGAAATGATTCAACAGTGCAAGACATCGGTTTTGGAAACCGTTGGTGGAAGGGATGCACAATCAGCTGCAGCTGCTGATCATGAGCGACAAGGATCGTAATATTACTGGAATCACGAATCAACATCAGTTGCAGATCCATTATACGACTCCCCTACCTCCTTCTCCATCTCCTTCTCCGGCTACTGCTTCTCCTCAGGATGAATATGAGGATGGTGATGATGATCCAGCTACGTCTAGGCATCAACAACAGGCAGCAGCTCCAGGTTATGAAGAAGAAGGAATTGATGATGTGAGCTCAGATGGACGTTGATCATGGCCTTTTTTGGATCATCCTGGTGCAGTACCCAATCGCAGCAGCTTGATCAGTCTATGCATGAAGATTGAAACACCGGCCCGCACAACTTCTTAGTAATCTTCTTCCGCTTCCTCCTCTTGCATCTTTCACAATCATATCCTGATTCTTGTCAAACTCTAGACAATTGATCAATCAGATGAGAGCTCGTCAAAGCTCAATTTTGGACATGAGTTTTTTGACAATTTTAAAGCTTGAATTCTTCCAACTAACTGACTGCTCGGCTCTTCGTGATCAGCTTCAAGAGCTCTGATTCCTCCCTCCTCAATCATTATCATCTCGGCAACAAAACAACATAAACACTCAACAACTGAGTCATGTTGCTTGCTTCACAAATTCATGGAGCTACAGTTGTTCAGTATGCACATGATTTTTCTTTTCTGTGACAAAAATTTGTTGCCACCCAATTTTCAATCACAAACAATTTGTGTCACTTGCAATTGTTTGTGTGTTTTTGTGATGAATTAATCATTGGGTTCAAGGAACTTTTTCCTTTTCTTTTCTTTCTTGGGAAAAGCAAAAGTGCACACTATCTACCTGCCCAACATTCTTTTGTTAAAAATGCATATGCTTTTTCCACAACAATTTTCCTTTTTCACAATCATTTTTCTTCTTGAATTTCTTGAGATGAAATATGATGTGTTGGAGTGCTTGAATTGAAGTTTTGAATTGTGCAACTTTTGGTTCAAGATGTTGAAAATTGCAAAAGTTGCATCTAAATTCAGTTTGCAATTCTAAATCTAAAGAAATATTTATTGTAATTGATGTGAGGCAAATTAGAATGTGGTGTGCTCTCACATTTTCCTTTTAATTATTTTTTCCTGTTGCATCGGTTCAATTACTATCCCACATACATAAGGGGGACAAATTGATTCATCATTTTTCAACATCAACTTACATTTGCAACTTCCATTTGACTAAATATTGAGAAGAAGGATGGGTTTCTTTAGGTGATCCCTTTTCACTTTTTTAAAAGCCATTAAGGTCAAATCTTAGTGTCAACTAAAATCTCTAAACCCTAAACCTAAAATGTTTCATGATATGTTATATGCATCATCTAAATGCTAGAATGTAGTCATACATTCAACTCCCTAATCCCAAAACTCACTTGGATCTAGACTTTTGATTTGCACAAAATTCTAATACACTAATTCAACTTCTATCATTCAAAATTCAACATAAAAACTTAATTTTCTGTTTCCTTTGTTTTTAGTAAGAAATAGAGTTCCTCAACAAGTCACACTAGCTAAATGTCACATGTAACCCCACCACTTTTTTTCATTCAATTAATGTACCAACATCCATTTGTTTGTGGAAGCAACAAAGAAGGCTTGGTGGCCACAACCCAATAAATTTTGATAAAGTTGTTGATGTTTATTATGAACTTCATAACTTCAAGCAATTGCAACTTATTTTCAAGAATATGACTTCCTTCAACCATTTTTTACATCATCACTTGACCCTTAGGTAAGTCCATGATGAAATGGCCCACATCCAACTCCTTTTCCAAAAGCATTGTAATAAGGAGTTAACAATGGAAAGTGAGGTGGTGTGCAACCATTGCACAACATTGATTCTATAATTATATTTTTGAATTTTACAATATATTTTTATTTTTATTTTTATAAATTAATTTATATTTATTCAAGCCTCCAAGGATTATAAAGGGGAAAATGCAAATTGTGAATTTTACAATTCATTTTTACATCAATCCAAATGATGATCCCAAGCCATGTAAAATGTAGTAATTATTCAATTTGAATTAATATGAATGTTTTTAAAAAACATTTAGACTAATTTTGATCATTCTTATTCAACTTACTCAAGACCTTAAAAATGGTTATAAGTGCTAAAATATTATTTTTCATCCTCAAATGTTGATATGAGAAATATCGAATCCTAAATCAAGTTGAAAATTTACAATTGTGTTATTCAAAAATGGTTACGCATGTAGTGGGTCATTTTCTCACAAACTTATTCCCTTATTTTTTTCTTATCTCTAGCAAAATGACTTCCTTCAAAACAATTTTTCATTTTCATCATTAGACCTCTCTTCTTCTTTTTCTCTTCTAACCTTGCTCTTTATGATCTTTCTTGAAGAATCAAACTCATTCTCATTAGCTATGAATTGATGCCTTCGTTACCAATTCATTGTTGTGATCCTTACAAATAATTTAAAAATCACAACATAGTTTGGTAAAAGTTATTTTGATTTTGATTTAATGCTACTATATTGTTTGGATTTGTTTGCATGTTGGAGTGATTAGGTCTAGTCTAATTTTTACATTTTTAGCACACCTTCCATTTTTATTGTATTTTTGCATTTATTGTTGGGAATGGAATCAAAGTTACTTCCCAAGGTGCATGAATGAGATTTGTACTTATCAATTAAATTGATTATTAATTATTCTAACAAATTTGGTACAATGAACATATGAATGGGTGTTGAAACCCTATGGTCTTATAACAAATGTCATTTTAAATCCTAGGTGCCAACCACAATTAGTGAAACATGATGATTGGTCACCATTTGCCAACATGGTAATATGGTTGGTCAATTGTAGGTAAAATAATTTGTCTAAAAATTATGAATTTTTGAAATAAATCAAATGTGTCACATTTGGAACCAAAGAAATGTTCTACTAGTATTTTTTATTTTTATTTTGGTGCATGGGATATGGTAAGGTACAAGCTACATTTACCAAGTTGGTATATGACAAATATTCAAGATGGACTTTTTTATGTTCACCATTTGAAGAAATTATTTATATAGAGAAAATGAATATGCCCATGATGCATTTAACAAATGTCATAAGTTATTAGTTAATATGTTTCAGTATTATTCTATGTCAATACATTAGTGTCCATGATCAATGATTTTAACCCAAGGAGGTCACTAGTTGTATATTTTTTTTAAACACCTGAGAAAAAAAGATATTTTTAAGTTTGTTATGAGATAATGGCATATTTTGGAATATATTTTAAATATATATTGAATATATTTTTTAAATGGGTTATAGGCACCCTATTTATATTTATGTTTATTAATTATTTTATTTTATTTCAAAAAATTAACTATGCTTGTTCAAAATAAAATGGAATTGACTTCCTTACGGATTTTAAAACATTGTCATTCAAACCTACATTAAAGCCAGCCTACATTTGACAATGAATAAGGTTCATTTTATGCATGAATTGTTAGGAATTTTTCTCCATAAGATTACAATTTCCTAAACTTATTTTAATGTGAACAAGTTTTGGTTTGGTTTTCTAGTTGGGAGTTATCCTTAGGGAGAATTTCTTGTAGTTTCATTTCCTATTTTTGAAACTCAAAGAACATTTTCATGCATGAGAAGATGACCATCACATGCACTATGTGATCATCTCCATTTTCACTTTGTTTTTGTTGAAGTTTGAATTTTTGTTCTTTCCAATTGAATCGTGTCTTATACTTGCATATATACTATTAACAATTTATTTGTGTGAGTCAATCCATGTTCCAATAGAATTGAGAAGCAATTCTATAAAGTGTGACAACCTAAATGTCCAAGGATTCAATACTATATTCTCCCATTGATACCAATGGTGTTTGATGAGATCCATGATATCTAGAGTTTGCACTTGAACATTTGTATCATATTTCTTTAAAAGTTGTTTTTGATTTCAACATGTTAACAAATCTCTCAACAAAATTTCACCTATTCATATAAACCCACCATCACTACAACATTATAATTTACCACACATTATTGTATCGATGGCTCAATTCAAATGTTAATTTCATGGCATTGTCGGAGTCTACAAAATTGGAGACACTTCATGAAATGAAAGAGGAGTTAATTGACATTCCAGATTTGTTCAATAGCCTAAGCACCACAGTATGTTGATCCCATCAAAATTGTGAATACCATTATAGGTAGTTAACTAAAAATTTTATATTTTCCCAATTTGATAAATTGTTAATTATTTCAATTTGTTTTTCAACAAGTACCCATTAATGCAATTTTTCAAAAAATATATAACAGTTTTTTATCAATATGAGCATGTTATGATCTTAACCATGAATAAACTTGTCGATGGTCATCGATATTGCAATGGATATTGTAGGTGGTTGTGCATTCTGATTTGCCATATGCCCCGACAACACGATTTCAACCTGGGAAAGTCAAAGAAATCATCCAAAACGTGTTGAAAGAAAAACTTGGAGGTGTTAATTATGACTCTGAACAAGCACCTCAATGGATTCGGGAAATTACTGATACTATAAAACTTCAAGTAAGAGGTATGTGTGTGGTGGAAGAAAATTAGGTCACACAAACCATTTAATTGTAACCAAATTCATGAATATTTATCCTTGGTACTTATTTTCTATAATCAAATTCAAATCTTTATTAAAGATGTCATGCAAAAAACCCACATATGTTACACGAATTCTACATTCAAATGATAACTTTCAAACCACACACTAATTTAATTCAATGCAAATCAAGCAAATGGAAACATCAAAACAAAGTCATATTTAAGCATGGATAGTTACAACTAGAAAACATGTATATTTGTATACAAAACCCTCACAAGCAAAACCATATTACAATTCAATTATGTCACAACCCTAATTGCAAAGAAAACCTTTTTTTGTTTCTCAAATACAATGAAGAGATTGTCATGTCTTTGCATCCAAATGTATGCATGATACACATAGTTAATAAACGGTTGTCTTCATATGTCTATTAAGTTGCATCAAACAAAAAATATTATGAAAAAAACGCATCATGAACCTAGTATTTCAATGTGTACAATGACCTTATGTTTTGACAACCCTTTGTAGTCACATTTTGTTGAACTATGATCGTCGTGTTTTTGGTGGATAGAGATGGGGTTGGAAAGATACAAAATTGTGGTGCAATCAGTGATAGGGGATCAAAGGGACCAAGGCTTTCAATTTGCAAGCAAATGTTTATGGGATCCTGCCACTGATGACTATGCCTTTGGATCATTTGTGAATGACAAGGTGTTTGGTGTAGCTGGAGCTTGGGCGATCTACTTACCATGACATGTAGATCAGTTAGATGGTAAGTCATTTGAATTTGTATTCATGAAAAGAGTATATGTGATCATCAGTTTGTTTCCCAAGAAAATCCATTCAAATAGTTGTCCCAAATTCATAAGATTTCTGTGTTATTATGAAAACCCCAGCACTTTGCAGTGGTACTTAGCTGGATTTGATCAAGTCATCCTTGTTGCAATTTTCTCAGTTCTTAGTGAAGATCTAGGATTCATCAAGCTTCATCCCTTTCTCATCAGCAGCTTCTCCTCCCCACATGTCAGTGGTGGCTAGACCGACCACTCCCTTCCCCATCTCCTAATATCTTTCAGTACCCAACTGCCCAGCTCATGCTTGACCTCCCCAAGTGTGACCTGCAATGCATATAATCTACATACCAACTCAAAAGTATAATCTGCATTAATTGCACACCCACATACTTCCAAACAATCTGCTATATCAAATGAACCAGAAACAATCAGCCTTTACAAATCAAACAACTTCACACAGTTGAGGAAAAGCTCCACATATGTTGTTTGCACATTTTGTATACTCAATCATTCTACCCAATTTCGATTTGATTCAACTTAAACTATATGGCAGTACACACATACCCTCCATGAGATGCTCCTGGGCCTCCAAACTTTTGGCCTCTAGTACCTCCCTCTCCAACCAATACACCAGAACAAACCCCTGGCCTTGAGCTCCTTCCTATCTGTAGCTGAGAATTTGTCAATCTGCATAAAGGAGTTGACAGGCAAATCAACAGCAAGCAGCATAATTATACTGCAATCTTCATGTAGTAATAAATCTGATTTGCATTTATGTCATCATGCACAGCACAAACTTCACGGCTCCCGAGCACTTTTTTGTGGAAGCCAGCTGCTGGCTGTGTGGAGTGCAATCTCCTGCATGAAGATAAAAGCTTTGCCAGACAGCGTAAGTAAAACTGCAAACTCTCAATGCAATGTAAAGGTGACAGTGAAAATGAGGCCACCTTCGATACAAACTTATTCATCACTTGAAAATCCTGTCCACTGATAAACTTCTGCCCTGCAATATCTCTTGTAGGCAGCAGGCTATATATATATAGAAATACATATCAAGAGAGAGCTTGGCTTCAGCTAACCCCAGCACTTGAAAGCAGTAGGAGTGAACTTTGAAGGCAGCACACAGTTGCCAAGTGGTGATCAACACAGCCAATGGTGTGTGCAGTGGCTGACAATAAGTGCTGCAGTGGTGTTATCTTATAATTTCTTGTATATTGGTAAAGAAATTCTCATATTATACAAAATCTACATGCCAAAAACGACACGAAAATTTCTAGCTTCATGGATTGCATCCACTGGAAGACTAAAAACCTTACAGGTAATGTGCTGTAATCCGCTGTGGAAGACAAAAAACATGTCAACACACATAACTCACTGAAATCCACTGTACAAAAACATCACAGAGAGTGATTTGCTTGAAAGTCTTATTGACTTAGACTATGTGTGTGCATAGATGGCCAAAAACCCATTCGATAAACCCACAAAAAGCTGCAACTCAGATGCGTTTGGTTTTTTGGGTGCAAGATGAGAGCTTTTATGTCTCAAACACCCATCCACTTTGCTTTACTTCTTCACCTCCTCATAATCAGCATCAGTGACTCCACCTGGACCAGATGAACCGGGTCCACTTGGTCCACTTGACCCCGTGGTGCCACTGGACCCACCTCCTGACTGTGATCGTTGCATCAATTGCTCTCCTATCTTCATAGACGCTGTCTGAGCGGCTGATGTCTTCTGCCTAATCTCATTCACATTGTCCGATGCACTTGCATTCCGCAAATCTGACAAAGCTGCATTTACATTGTCAATGACATCCTGGGATAACTTATCCTTGTGCTCATTGAGGCTCTTTTCGACTGAATACACCATGGAATCTGCCTCATTCCTTGCATCAATAAGCTGCTTCCTCTCTTGGTCTCTCTGTGCATATTGTTCCGCATCTTTCACCATTTGCTGGATGTCATTCTCTGACAAGCCCCCTGAAGACTGGATGGTGATCACTTGTTCTTTCCCTGTCGCCTTATCCCGAGCTGATACATTCACAATGCCATTTGCATCAATGTCAAATGTAACCTCAATTTGAGGTACACCACGTGGAGCCGGGGGTATACCCACAAGGTCAAACTGACCGAGCATTTTGTTGTCAGCTGCCATCTCTCGCTCTCCTTGCAATACCTTCACTCCCACCTGCCGCCCAAAAATCCAAACACAACAGTATGGAACAAAGTTCCTCAGTCAGCAGGCTTGACATCAAAACTTAGATGGACTTGAACCTTGCAATAATCAGGAGCACTTCAAGTCTTGGTATTCAAACTTTGCATAACAAAAACCCCCTACTTTTCTGACCTGGGTTTGGCCATCAGCAGCAGTTGAGAACACTTGGCTCTTCTTGGTAGGAATCGTTGTGTTGCGAGTGATCAAACGAGTGAAAACCCCTCCCAATGTCTCAATGCCCAAAGACAAGGGTGTAACATCCAGGAGGAGGATATCCTTGACATCTCCACGCAGCACACCACCCTGGATCGCAGCACCCATGGCAACACACTCATCAGGATTAACTGCCTTGCTGGGTTCCTTGTTAAAGATTTCCTTCACCGTCTCCTGCACCTTGGGCATGCGAGTCATTCCTCCCACCAATAGAACTTCATCAATATCTTTGGTTGAGACACCCGCATCCTTGAGACAGTCAAAGCAAGGCTGCTTTGTGCGCTCAATGAGGTGAGCAGTCAACTGCTCAAACCTGAACCCATTTTCAACAACACATCAATAAGTAGTCTACAGAAGTTACAACTGGAACCAACAGGCTTCAAATAGACACATTCAAATTGACAACAAGAAAGCAGGGAAAAAAACTCACTTGGCACGTGTGATAGTCACATTCAGGTGCTTGGCACCAGAAGCATCGGCAGTGATAAAGGGCAGATTGATGTCTGTTTGAGTGGTAGAAGAGAGCTCTACTTTGGCCCTTTCTGCAGCTTCTCGCAAGCGCTGAAGTGCCAGTCTGTCTTTTGAAAGATCAATACCTTGTTCCCGTTTGTACAGATCCACAAGATACTGCAGCAGCACATTGTCAAAGTCCTCACCACCCAAGAATGTGTCTCCATTTGTCGCCTTCACCTGCTCTCTTCTACCCCACATGTTAGAACAAACTACATCCAAGAGAAGAAGAAGAATCTACAGAAGAATATATTCACTCAGAAATTCACTCAGCATAATATATAGTCTCTACAGGATACAAAATTTCTGGCAATTCTCAGAAGAAAAAAGGTTTACCTCGAAAACACCACCCGAGATCTCAAGAATAGAGATATCAAAGGTTCCTCCCCCCAAGTCAAAGACAGCCACAAGACCCTCCTTCTGATCCATTCCATATGCAAGGGAAGCTGCTGTTGGCTCATTGATGATTCGCAGCACTTCCAGCCCAGCAATGCGTCCAGCATCTTTTGTAGCTTGGCGTTGTGCATCGTTGAAGTAAGCAGGCACAGTGATAACAGCTTTCTTCACATCACGGCCTAGATACGATCCAGCAGTCTCCTTCATCTTCTGCAAAATGAAGGAGGCAATCTGGCTCGGTGAATATTGCTTGCCAAGGGCCTCCACCCATGCATCCCCATTGGGTCCTGGCACTATCTTAAATGGCACCATCTGCATTTCCTTCTTTGTTATTGGGTCATCAAATTTGCGACCAATCAAACGCTTTGTACCAAAGATGGTATTCTCTGGGTTGATGACAGCCTGACGCTTTGCTGGTGTACCAACCAGTATCTCGCCCTTGGGCGTGAATGCCACAACAGAAGGTGTAGTTCTAGAACCCTCGGCATTTTCAATCACTCTCGGGGTCTGCAAAACATTTGATCAAAAAGTCACCAAAAAAAAACAGGATCCACCAAAACCATTCCAAATCCACAAAGAGAACCCCATTGATGGATTAAAAAAAAGGTTTCTTCCAATCTCCAACAGGTACTACCTAACTGTATATTGCTGCAGATTCTCTCTCACCTTGCCCTCCATAGTAGCCACACAAGAGTTTGTGGTACCCAAGTCAATGCCGATCACATCACTCCCAGCTGCTGCCTTCCCACTGCAGCCAACATGAAAAAAATTGTTTGGTGATTCTCACATCCATATCTATATATCTCTCACGTTTTTTGGGGTTTAATCAAGATGCTCACAAAAGGTCAGAACTTTAGAACACAAATGAATTCACAAAAGACTAGAAGAATTTTTGGGACTCGGAAGAGAAAGAAGAGAATTTGAGATTTTGCATCTGCAATTCTTCTCCCAATTGCTGCTGCAGAAGAGATTTTTTGGGTTATTACTTCTTCCATTTTGTTAAATCCTTTCCCAAGGAGTTTCAGAGGATTGGGACACAACACACCTGAGAGCTCTTGCTGTATTTCCACCTGTAATGCCATACAGCAAGGAGGATGCCAAAGCAGCTGCTGGTGTCTTCTGAGTCACCTGTGCAGCGTAACCCCAAAAACCCTCCTCTTAATTTACATCCATGGAATTCTAAATCACTGCAAAAAGCTTCAGAAAGAAACGAATGCTCATAAACAAAATTCCTGAAAACACAAAACAAAAGCAACGAAAGCCACAAAATGAGATCATGGGAAGAGTTAGTTGCACCAAAAAAAAACCCCAACCTGCTGCCAAACTCGAGGAGCTTGCCAGGATTGTGAATTGAGAAAAAACCTAGATAAGAATGTCCCGGCTGCAGCCATGATCCTCTCTGGCTCTCTGTCTCTCTCTCGGAATCAGTCCAAGACACACCAAAACCCCAAAACACCACCACCCCCACTTTCTCCTCCTCTTGCTCAACAGATTTCCTGAGAATCAAGCACACCCAATTCTTGCAAAGAGACTCTCATGAGATTCTTCTCTCTTCCTCTATCTCTCTCTCTCTCTCTCTCTCTCTCGGAAGATTTTCCTACAACCCCACCAACGCACACCCAATTGCTGAGGAGAAGGCCTTTAGCACCTTCCACAAATACTGCATGCTCGTTACTACTTATAGTCAGGCTGCACAAACAGGGTTGAACAGACTTGGTTTCGGTTTAGGGTTTTGGGTTTTGGGTCATCACTGGCCAGTTGAAGAAACGTAGCAGCAGCAGCAGCGATGGTGCAGGCGGAGTCGGATCTAACGTTTGTGATATTCCTGCTGCTCATAACCCAGGAAGAATGTTAGGAAGAAAATTTCTTTTACTCATCTCGGAAGAGCACACACACAATGGGTTAGAGAGTTTATCATAGAGCTACACTGCTCTGAGAGTAGTCTTGTGGGTGCTTGATCTGGAGTTGCAGCGAAGAAGAAGAAGAAGCAGAAGGAAGGCAGATGAAGTTTTGGAACTATATTTCTTGAGACCAACAGTTGCAGCAGAATAAGCATCTGCCTCCAATGGAAGTTTGAAGACCCTGTTGCTAAAGCACCACTTGAAACCAATGGAGCTGAGGTAAACAAATCTATTTTATGTTCATTGTTTGTTTTGTTTGTTTGCACAACTCTTTGAAGAATGATCTTGCAGGAGAGATTGACTCAATAGTAAAGTCCTCTCCCTTCATGGGTGCTCAGAAGCTTGAATGCAAACCAGAAAAAAACAACATAATTATCAAATCCCATAACGCTGCACTGCACAAACTGCAAAAATAGATTTGAGTGAATTTCATGGGCTGATGATGTATGGAATTGAATTTGCAATCTATGCAAGAGAAGTTTTTTAGAGGACAAGCACAAAATGAGAACATCAAGGTGTGATGTGGCAGATTATGTCGATTTCTTGCCCATATTATATGACATAGTTCTGGGCATGATCATACACTTGTAAAATCTCTGTTGAACATGAATTCTTTTTCAAATTGTTGAATCTGCTACCTCAGACTATAATGTCATTGAATTGTCTTGGCCATTGCCTATTATGTTATGAGCTACAGCCAGGCAAGCCTATTACTTCAAAATTACTAAATGTTTGTTGACACCTAGTAAATTTTATTTTTAAAATGGGCAATTAAGATAAAGCCCAAAGATAGCTTCCTCCCATCTTAGAGACAAAACCCAATTGAAATTGTAAAAGAACAAGCAAAGGAAGTGAAGCCAACCCACAATTAGATTTGAATCTAGGTCATAGCCTGAGTTTAAAGACTAGTATTGAACACAGACAATCAAAGTTCACAAGTAGAATTTACAGAATATTAAAACAATGTTGCATAAGACGGTTTTATTTTCAAATCACATGTACATTGTTAGGTAATTACAACATTGAATTTGGCATCCTTGTTGTGAGCATGTATTAACTCATTGTGAAATGAAAAAGTTATTAACAACCCATCTTCAAGACCTGGAGCTTTTCAACGATCAAATCACTAGGGCCCTAAGGGCCCTCCATCGGTGGGAGGCACATTGCAAGGGATTGATAATCATGCATGATAAAATATCCCATTGTAGGAGAGGTGATAGTAGAATAGTGTTATGACCTTGTTTTTTTTAAGTAGATTATTATTATTTATTAATATTCCTTTATTTTGTTCTCCAAACTTTGACAATTTACCTTATTTAAAAAGAGCGCAATTTTTTTTTTTTAGTTATAGTGCAAATTTCACCCAATATTTTTTTAACAAAATTAGTAATGCAAATGTGCATGAATAAAATTTTCTTTTTTGAAAAATGAAGAAAACTTGATTAGAACCCGTCCACAAACTCAAACCAAATCCTCACAAATCTGTCAAACTTTATTAGACTAGGTTAATGAAGATATTTATAGACCTTTGGGGTTTGCTATAGTTTCCATGCTAGCAAGTTTTTAGGGATAAGTGTGTTTTAGGTTAGGGAAGGGGGATTTGAAAGCAACAATAGTGATGAGATGGTGGCAAGAAGAGTTGTTACTACAACAAACATAGCACTTACAATTAGAATTGTTGATGTAAGAAAGATGGTGAAACTGCACTATGAAGCGACCATTAATCTATTTCTACTTATGGCATTTGTGACTTTTGTTGCAATATCATCCCATCCAACCATGAATAAGGAGTAAAATCAATAAAAATAAACTTGCATTGTCTTGACGAATGTTTTGAACATGGTGTACATTGTCTAACACAAGAGGCTAGAGCATCAATGAATTTCTACAATGGCAAATGGCTAATTAAGGATTTTGGAGAGCCATGAACAAGCATAAGGTTTGAATATGTGGTTTGCATTTTTCTAATACTAAGGATTATTGTAACTTTGGGTATTGATGATGACTATGATGTGTGTAGATGTTCAAAATGCTTACAAAGTAAAAAAGGAGAAGGTTTTATTGGGAGAAAGGCTAGTACTCGCCACATTGGACTTTGATATAAATGTTCAACATTCTTACAAGCCATTGGTGGTAGCCATTAGAAAGCTTCAAATGGCTACAAATACACTTGCACAAGTTAGATGGAATTTTGTGAATGATGGGTAAGCAAGCTTCTACAAAAGCTTGGCCTCTAATCACTTGATATCACATGCTTGCAATTAAATTGTAGCTTTAAAAAATCAAGAAGGATTTGTATTTTGCTGAAAGGTTTTTTCCACAATTTTCATACTATGTTGAAATCTTAACTTCTTGCATATGTGTTGTTGGCTTTTACTTGCAATGTTAATTGAGAAATAGGTCAGGAGGTGTGAATACCTGAGAATTCTTGGACCTTCTAATTGTTGACTACCCATTGTGGGATCAACATTTTCAAATTGTTGCAAGTTCAATGTAGGACAATTTTCTCTTTGTTATTTCAACTATGATCCATGTGGTTTCACATAAGGTCAAACTAGAATGGTGATCGATTATTGTGTTATATTCTAGACACATACAAGGTGCACTGAAGTCCTTTCTGAATTTCATGAGTTATTTCAGATTATTGTAGCCTCTCAAGAACCATTATTGTTCATCATTAAAAGGACATTAGGCAAAAATCAGTTTTCACAATGTTTAAAAATGTTTAGAATTTTTGCCATATTCTTAAAATGGGTTCCCCATTACCATATGGGCGAAAGCATACTTGGGTGGTACCACTGAAAACCACCCACCCCAAAATCATAAAAATATTGGCTTCATTTTAATTAATGAAAGGACAAATTTCAAAAAGAAATTTCCAATTTTTCTATTGGCTCTTAGGAGTCATCACCTTTGATTTCCTAGACCTTAGATGTCTATAGTCAAAATCAATGCAAGATGTTTTTTGTTTCTACTTCACCCCATGGACCTTGTTTCTCAACTTCAAACTTGCATTGGAATTGTTGTGAATTTTGTAAATGGTGTTTTCTTTCTCTCGCACATCTAACTTGTAAGGAATTTAGTTTGCATGGGGTTACACACATGAAGCATCTTCCATCCACAAGGATGCAATTTGGTTTATTTATTTCTTACAAAAGAATTTTGTTGAAAGTCTACGAAGTTTGACAATGCATTTTTGTACATGCTTAGTGTTGCCACAATTTCAACCACGCTTGAAAACTCAATCATTATGGAGAAAACCACAAGAAGTATGGCATAGGTATTAAAAATTTGTGGTAATTTTTGGGGTTTCATTTACCAACTTTTGTATTCATTTGCTGGAGTTTCTTAATATTTTACATTGGTTTTTTTGTTTCTCTAGGTATAGTCCAAATAGTTGAAAGAAATAGACCTATAATATTTTGTTGACATATATCAAAAAATAAAATAAAATGTTATTTTGATTACAACAAATTTTGATATTGAGGTTCCTTCTCTAATGAAATCAATAGAGACTATAGTCAGTATCATGTAATAACATTAAATGACTTGGAATCAGCACCAAAAAAATAGTTGCAAAGATTATTTTTAAAATTCAATTCATGATCCAATGAATTATTGCCTCACCAAAAAAACAACAATTGTCAAATAGGCCTTCTCCTCCCACCAACAAAAGGTCCATGGACCTTTTGTGTCTCGTTAAAAAAACGACCTTAAACACCTTCCAAAAATATTAGCCACTCGTGAAGCCACATCGCTTTATTGTCATTTGAAATCTTAAATGAGGTCTTGAGACATGAATTGGTGGGGGTTTTACAAAAGAAGAAAATTTTCCCAAAACCTTGTCTATAAATAACAATTACACATTTAATTATTACTTCATTGAAATTTTTTATTTTATGTTGGATGTGTGTGTGGTAGAATTGGTTGGATGAATTCTATTATGCATGGATAGAATTGTGTTAATGGATGAAATTCATCAAACATGCGATTGACATATATGGATAAAACTAATTACCTAGAAAAAAACTTGATGACAAATGGATTTGTGTTCATGGGTAAAAATGATTCCATATATGAATTGTGCAATTGCCCATGTGGATGGAATTTTACATAAATAAGAATACTCAATAATATGAAATTTATCACATGATGTAATGGGCAGCCGCTCTGGCTTGATTTTTGTACTCTTCCTTTCTCATGGACAGATTCTGCAACTTTGGCAATGTGTTCTCACACCATGGTCTGTCTGTAAGTATCTTCTTGTGCCCAAAGCTACCCCTAGCAATTGAAGGAATCTTCCATTGTTTTGATATCAAGTTTGAGTGTTCTATCTGTCAGGTGTAGTGTTGGAGGGATCAGTGAACAGTTGCTGGAAGAATCCCCACAGATTCTTGTGCTTTGAAGCATACTGCAGCCATGGCAGCCATTGCAAAGACAGTGATGACTTTGAGCAGGGTGGTGAAGAACCCTTCTGCACTTTTTCTACTGCATTCAGTATGCACAATTCCAGCAGCATCAGCTCCAGCAACACCCACTCAAGCTGATCCAGCACCTGGCACCAGAGGTTCAAAGCACCAAACCTGAAGAATTTTGCAATCCACAGATGGGACCCTGACAGGACTGAGAAGCCACAGCTCAAGACCTACACTGTTAACTCTGCTGAGTGTGAGCCAATGGTGTTAGATGCACTCATGTGCTATGAATATTGAAGGAAGCAATGGCTTAGCCTGCTTGACAAACATCAACACAGAACCTAAGTCAGAGACAAAGATCATACATTTGCCTCACATGTACGTCATCAAGGATCTGGTGGTGGAGAGGACACAGTTTTATAGCCAATACAAGAGTATTGAGCCCTGATTGAAGACCAAGAAACCAGCCCCTGGTGGGAAAAAGCATTTGCAGACCAAAAGTGACCACAAGAAGCTTGATGGCATGTATGAGTGTATTTTGTGTGCTTGTTGTACTACTTCTTGTCCAAGTTATTAGTGGAACCCGGAGAAGTATCTAGGCCCTGCTGCACTTCTTCAGGCCCACAGGTAGCATATCTTCAGTTACACCTCCCCTCTAGTCTTCTTATACATGTGTAGCAAACATCTTAGACCTGAATGATGCCATCATTGAATGCTGCAACAAACAGCTTTTGCAAGAGGGCTGAAGCAAAAAGCATGAAGAGAATTACTTGAGTATGGAACTCAATGTGCTGCTGTTGGAGGTTATTGAGACAATCAGCAATCAAACTCTGGACCCAGACCCTCGTCTGCTTCCCAATCTTGGCTGAAGAAAATGGGCAAAAACATGATCCAAGACACGATACAATATCAAGGAAGGCTATCTTCATCCCTCATATTAAACCTCACAACTGAAAATTGGATTACAAGATTAGCAAAATAATTCCTTTATATAAAAGAAAGAGGGAGCAGGGACACCAATGCAGCTTGCTCACTTGGAGGGAGTTAGGGAGGGAAGGAACCTTGAAAGAGCATTCTGACAATTCCTCCTCTTCATGCAAGGCTTTAACGTGGGCATAGTGTGCATACATTGCAGTTCTGGGTCTTGACAGATGTATCACACTTTCCTGTCATTGTTGTTGCAAATGAGATATTGAAAGGGACAGATCTATCTACGCCTTTGAAATGCAACATTGGGTAAGTGTATCATCTGGTCACCAAGTTTGCCATGTTGATCTTCAGACTACAGTGGCCACTGCAGGCTGGACTCACATCTTTGAGAGAGGCATTGCTTCCTGGACTCCCAAAACACCAACCATTTAGATTCTCATGTCGGCTTTCCATGGCTTCAAGACAATGTGGTGCTGATCACAAAAGCTCTGTGAATAAATAAATAACTAGACTTGGTGTAGGATATGAAGGAGAAATGGTCTGTCAGAGTGTTGTTCCTTGCAGAGATGGTGAAATTGAGGAGACATCATCAAGCTGAGTTTTCTCAGGTGAAGAAGACTTTGATGGGCTGTCAGCAAACATAAGACTTGTGTATGCTTCTCATCCTTGTTTGGTGATGGCTCCATGACTTGTTGCTTTGTCACTGCTGACTTTGTCGCTCATCCTAGTCTCAGTGCTACCATTGAACTGCACACCGAGACTCACAACTGCTTTGCAAACTCAGAAGAATCATGAATATTAAGCTCAAAACAACTTGGATCTTTGTCAAACAGTATTGTATGATTTTTTTTTCCAGAAACCCACCTTGTGAATGCTTTCCTGGGAATTTTGGTTGTTGTTTTCAGAGCTCCCAGAGATGCGCACAGTGGTTAAAGGCTTGCTGTCGGCTGGCAAGATTTCCACCGTCCATTGAGCTTCAGAAACACAGGTGGATTCACTCTGTTGTTGCTGAGTCTTCTTCTCCTTCTTCTCCTTCTCCTTCTTCTTCTTTGCCTTATGCATGCTCTTCTTGTCTCCCTTGGAGCTGCTTCTGACCATGGAACTATATGTCACAGGACTCAAGGTGTGCTCATGCAACTTTTGCACATAGAACTCTCTCTTTGCAGCCACATTCCCAGAATTCTCCTCTTGTGAAAGTCTCATGTAGCTGTTGGAGGAGTCTGGTCTTTCGGTAACCTTCCAATGCCACACCTTACTTGCTCAGCAATAAATTTAAAAAATTGCTTCCAGGAGGAGATCTTCCTCAAGCATGGGACACAACCTGACAGAATTCTACCAACACCAAGAAAAGAAAAAAAAAGTCTTCAAAAGTCTCTTCTTTCTTAGCCATGAAGTTAAGGACTTGCCATCTTGATTGTCATTGGTGGTCTTGCTGTCATCCTCAATAGTGTAACTGCTGCTGCTGAGCAATCCCATGTTACTGTCCCACTCTCCTCTTGATCTTCCTCTCATCTTTGCATCTTTACATAGTTCAAGGTATGTGAGAGCTGCAGTTTTTTTTCGTCCAGCTACTTTGTCTTCCTGTTTGCTCCCCGCCTTACTTGACCCATGAAAATCCACCGACAACAAACAAGAAAAAACCACAACAACAGAACTAGAGTTTTGAATTCTCTGTTTCTATGTGCGGAGAAAACCCTGTTTCCTGAGCTCTCTCATCACATTGAAAGTCTAGTGGCACAATCAACAAAACATTGAGCTTTTTCTTTCTCCATGTTTCTTCACAGCAAAACACAAAGCACATTGGAAATTCATGTGCATGGGCTGAGCTCTCTGATGGAGTACCCTGTTACTGTGCAAAGACATTTGAGGCTGAGGAGTGCCATACTGCAACAGAACCAGGAAGAAAAGGGTTTGATTGCAGATTGATTCTGAGTACACAACCGGTTTTTGTTTTGCTTTTGCTTTTGTTTTTTTCCTGGGAAAGAGAAACACACTACCATCTGACATGTAGATTTCCATGGCTTGGGGAACCATTGCCAGGAGCATCTCACATCGCCTGATGCTGTCTTCGATCCCAAGATCCAGTTCATTCTTCCCAATGTCACCTTCCTCAGGCTCTCTAGAATTGCCCGATCAAGGGATACCCATTTCAACTCAAGTAAACTTACTCCAGAAACTCCCAAGAGGAAGAGATTCACAAGAAGTGCGTAGCAGAAGCCTCAGTTGTCACAATGTTCAATTTTGCATCAACTCTCTGAACTAGAAATTGAGTACATCTAATCTTGTTTCTTTGAAGGAAATTTAGAAACAATTTCATATAAGAAGAAACAGAATTCTTATCCTGCATTTCAATGCACAACATATTCATTCAAGATCATTGTCCAGATGACCCATTTCCAACCTGGTACATAGTAATATCTATTTTTGTTGTTGTTTGTTGTTGGGAATTTATCGATGGGTGGTCTGGAGTGCAGTGTTTCAATGCAGTTGTGACATTGGGTTGTTGTAAGATTTTGTGTGTTTGTTTGTTTATTTGTCCCATGGCTGGGAAGCTTTGCAGTTAGTTAGTAGGATAGGGTTCTTTTTTTCTCCTTTTGTGGGGCAACTGAATTTGTATTTTAGGTGCCTGTTTAATGGTCACAATTTCATTCAATTTTGGTACTAAATGCTGGTCTCACACCACAATGGGTTATAGGGCTCCAAAGCCTTTGGTATTCACACAAACGTGTGTTTTAAGTTTAGGGTTGATGTGTTGGGTTTCTTATATTTTAACCTTAAGCCATGATGGGTTAGGCATCCAAAGTCTTTTGGTGTTACATAAATAATGTGTGTTAAGTTTAGGGTGGGTTTGTATGTTTGGTTTCATATTTTAACATTAGGCCACAATTGGATAGCTCCAAAGTTTCTTGGTGTTCACACAAACATGTTTTAAGTTTGGGGTTGGTGTGTTCGGTTTTGTGTGTCATGTGTAGGCCACAATGGTTTAGGGCTACAAAGTGTGGTGTTCAAATGAACACATTTCAGGGTTATTGTTGGGGTGTTTGGTTTCTTACTTTGAACAATGGATTAGACTTACAAAGTTCAACGTTCAAATGAACACATTTTAAGGTTTGGGTTGGTGTGTTGGGGTTTTGATTTGATCCTTAGCCATAATGGTTTAAGGTTACATTGTTTGGTGTGCGAACAAAAACATAGTAGGGTTAGGATTGGTGTCATGTGGACTTCTTATTTCAACCTTAGGCAATTTAAATGGTTTAGGGATTTAAAGTTTGATGTCACACAAACACATTTTAGGGTTAGGGTTGTGGCATTGTGCTCTGTATTTTAACTTTAGCCCACATTGGTTTAGGGTTCAAAAGTTTGGTGTTCACACAAACACATTTGAGGGTTAAGTTGTTGGGCTTTTTAGCTCAACATTAGACCAAAATCTCCCAAGTTTGCTCTTCAAACAAACCCATAATTGGGTGAGGGTTGTTGTGTTTGGTTTCCTTATCTCAACAATTTATAGTGTCATGAGCCTCCTATTCAGAACTTTTGAAAAAAAGTTTGTATACCTAGGTATTGTTGTTTAGCTTTAAAAGAAATTTGAACCTACAATTGTCTGATTGTGGAAAATTATTGTTATTAATGTTGTAAATTAGTGACAACACATCAAGTTTCTAAATTTTAAAATTTTGTGATGAGAATCTTTCAATTATACCAACACAATGAATGGTTTCAGACCTTCTACCACTAAAAATCTAAACCCACTAAAACGTCACTAACTACACTAAGTGGTGACTCGAGGTTGTCACCACTAGAGGATGAAGAAAAATAGTTAACTTAGAGGTTGTCACAACTCGAGGATGAAAAAAAATAGTTAACTTAGAGGTTGTCACAACCTGAGGATGAAAAAAAATAGTTAACTTAGAGGTTGTCACAACTCGAAAATGAAAAAAAATAGTTAACTTACAGATTGTCACAACTCAAGGATGAAAAAAAATAGTTAACTTAGAGGTTGTCACAACCCGAGGATGAAAAAAAATAGTTAACTTAGAGGTTGTCACAACCCGAGGATGAAAAAAAATAGTTAACTTAGAGGTTGTCACAAC
>Ga0116231_10006039_pt1 | contig 23466 bp, 20 predicted proteins | sample S1TSphgellanicum_2_FD_89695 | JGI IMG/M metagenome (GOLD analysis project Ga0116231, IMG submission 89695) | Host-associated microbial communities from peat moss isolated from Minnesota, USA - S1T2_Fd - Sphagnum magellanicum MG | ecosystem: Host-associated > Plants > Peat moss > Unclassified...
ATTTTTAGATCAAGAGTTAAGCTTTGAACTAGAAACCACTTTGCTTAGATTGAAGGAAAAAACAGACAATTCAACCCTGTCTACTTCTAACAAATGTAGCTCCCTTATAGCAACTCCGATGATGCTGAATTTTGAAGAGAACCTTCTACACCTTTCAAACTAAAACTAATTTAAATTTGACACAAATCCAACGGTGGATTTGAGAGGAACAATTAATTGAAATAAAAATCCAAAGGCCTTGTCATGAAAATCCTTCCATGAACTCCATTACAACACCCTTTACTTCCAACCAGTGTAGTTCCCTGACAGCAAACCCGATGATGCTAAAAATTGGGGAGAACCTTCTACAGCTTCCAAACTAAAATTGATTTCATTTTGACACAAATCCAACGGTGGATTTGGGAGGAATAACTAATTGAACCAAAATTCTAGAGGCTTTGCTACCAATATTTGTTACAAACAACTTTCTTCCATGTTTGATTCTTGCACACACCTTTTCCATGAACACCTCTCCACACATAACAACTAAAAATTCTTCCTCACACCTCCTTCTCTTTCTTTTTTTCCCACATACACACAATACCCTCTCCCTTGGTAAGCCTCCATGACCTTCCTTGAGCTTGTTCCCCTTGTCCAATGAAAGCTTTAAAATCCTTTGCTCCAATCAATGGCCTCCTCATCCTTCTAAAACCAATGAGAATTGAGAAGAAATTGCCATCCAATTGAGTTTAGGATGAGAATTTTTGGGCCCAATGAGACACAAGAAATATTCCATCCTCCAATTAAATAGGATGACAATCCTCATGATTAATGGGATTGGAGGATTCATCCCTTCCTTTATCTTGGATATCTCGATGAGGTCTCTTGAGCTTGATCCTTATCCTTTTCGTCCGTTGACCTTCACATCATACTTCTTCATCCTAATTACTTCAAGTAACTAACTACTAGGATAGTTTATCGGTAGTAACAAGTAACATCCTTGAATTCTGACTTGATTAATTCAATGGTTGAACTAACATTCCCGTGTACCATTTACTCTTTTGATATCCCCTACCTATTTATTTTACCATGCACTAGTTAACTATGTAGTACATAGTAAATTCGAAGTAAAATTTGCACCACAAAAAACCCCCACATACTTTTAGATTCGCCGTTGAAATTAGGGTTTGATGAATCCATTAGATCTAGGATGTTTGAGTTTTCATGAGGTTCTGCCATCACTCCCACACCTTACGCCTACCCTAATTTGTTAAATAAAAAGGCCTCGACCCGTTCTGAATGCAAGTACCACATTGTTTGTACTACCTTCTTGGTTTTTGTTGATGTAGGTGAGAATTAATCATGGCGGATGATGTCGCTATGCCTTTGAATCCTCCAGTTGCACTAGTAGAACAGGAAGAACTTGAAGAAGCACCGCTCGACGTGATTGTTTCTCAACGGCCGCGTGAAGAAGAACCGCCCAGGCGAGTGGTGCGCACTCGAGTCGATCGTTTGGCATGGGATCGTCGATTGACTCTTAACCCACATGCTTTAGCAATCTATTTAGAATTCGTTCTTGCTCGTGAAGCCGCACCAGAAAGGTTTGAAAAGTGTCAATGCAAAGATGATTATGTCCGTCTCCATTGTCGAACGTGGGTTTTCGATGATGGCCATTATCGTTGGCTACGAGGGCCAATCAACCCCCTTCCCATGGAGCACCAAGCCGAGTACCTCGTTCGCACCATTTGTCGTATTCTAGATGTTTTGCAATTGTGATCTATCTTTGAAGTCGGTTATAAAGTTGTAATTCACTTGAGGCTACTTAGGTGGAAATGTTAATACTTAAGTTTGATTTGATTCTATTTAAAAGTCTGATAGAGTTGAAACTAAATAAAAATGTATTAGGACTACATCCTAAAAATCTTACAAGTATATCATTAGTGCTTGAAGATTCTTCTACAAACTAACTTAACCTTGTCATGGCAAATTGTTATTGTTAATTATGGGCTTGTATTCCCTATATATCAATAAATCACATCTAATTCTACATCCCCTTTCCCTTCTCTACAACATAAAAGGGATAATGTGCTTTAAAAGGTTTACTAGGTGCTTAACTGATTAAGTGCTACATCAACTGAAATAAAAAAGTACTATATGCCTAAAAATATCACAAAAGCTTATTCAACTATTAATAATCACTACTTGGAGGCTTATAAGCATTCAAATCATTAATACTAAGGAAAATTACGGAACTAAAGCTTAACTAATTGTTGAGCTATAATCCATGGCTCACATGGTTGTCTTTGAATTCCACACAAGCTATCTATTCATTTGTTTTACATGGTTGTTTGGAAGTTATATTTCCAAGGTTTGATTTATAAGATTTTGACTTATGGAATGTTTTTGTGCATTGTAATTTTCAAAGATTGAACTATTGTTTTACTTTCACTCACTAGTTTTGTCATTCACTTTTGTCTTCTTGTTCTACCTATCTTTTCATCATTTTCTAAATACTAGTTGTTCAAAAATTTCAAAGTTACAATTTGTTGTGAATGGATGACCTTTCAATTTTTGGCAATTGCCAAGTGTAGGTTTTTTTCACCTTCCCTAATTTCATTATGCCTCTAGGGACTTGAAATTCCCAATTAATTTTAAGTACTAGCAATTCTTTTCTTCTACAATTTCCTCTTGATACTTCATCCCTTTCATCAAGAATTGTTGCTTTTATTCCTTCTTTTGTAGATGCAAACTTCAACAACTTGCTCCTATGGTTGCAAGCTCATGTACAAATGTCATGAATTTAAGAGGTCAAGATACTCAAGTTTTGTATGTAGGTCCTTATCACAACTAGATCCCATTCTCACCCCTACATTTAACACACTAGATGAAAAAGGTGGGAGATCAATAAGGTTTTTCAAAATTCTTGGGCAACCAAATTTTCCTTGGGTTGAAGTAGTTATGGGGTCTAATGGGAACATGACCAAGTTTGTTGCAAAATTTGTACAAACGTTGAATTAATGCCAAAGTGTGATGGCTTACAAAACCATGCAAGTTGTCAAAACGTAAAAGTGCATGTCTAGGACTTGTAATTGAATTGTATCTCAATGTAAGGAGTCAACATGCAAAAAATGAAAGGGAGTTTGTTGTAATGCATGGGTGTGATATCATAATGTAATAAGTTGCAAAAGGTTGAATAACATTAAGCAAATTTAATGTAAATGGGTGCAACTTGCCACAATTTTGCATTTGTTGAAGCTTAAGCATCCAACAAATGATTCTAAAAAAATGAAAGACTTCTTTGACTTTTTGAAGTCGAAGTTCCCAACAAGGCCACAAAAACATTATAGTAAACGCATTGCATGCAACATGGCATAATTTATGCATGAATTGATTATGACCTCTACATGCCTTGCAATTTAGAAGGCAATATTCAAGACAATCAACAACAAATCTTGGAACAACATTCATGCATATATGTTATTGAGGCTTGTAAATGCGTTCCTATCTTGTTGCCTTTGGAAAGGGTTGTTCATAAATCAAATTGAACATGTTTTTTTAGTTTAGTTAGGCATTTTCAAGGCTCATTATTGTCATGGTAGAAACATTGGGCCTAATTAGGTTCTCATTCTACCTTTATTAGATGACATATTTCTTGAACAACAAATATCATTCTTCAAGTCAACAATGTAGAGGAATTGGCATATTGCAATGAAAGGACCACAAGATTGGAATCCTTGCATGCAAACGTGGAGCAATTTATCTTGCAATTAGATCTTTACTACCAGTTGTTTAAGTGATCGATGTTCATTGAACTTTCAATGGTAATGATTTTAGTTAGTGTTAAAGACAAAATATGTTTTTCAACATTGACCTTCGTGAAGGACAAGCTTAGAAAAAGGCTTATGATACATTTGTATCTTGTTGGCACATGTATATGCAAAATATTTTTTTTACTATGGAAATGTTCCTTGGTCTACAACAATCACATTTTGGATTGGGAACAAGAATTGATATGCAATAAACTCTAGAGTTTATTATCTACTTTTGCATCGAAAGACCAATCCTTTAAACCCTACCTTTTTTTGTGTTTTGGTTTTTCCTTTGTTGTCATTGGACTTGGATTGCTTTCTATACATTTCTCATTTATGCATTCTATTGTTATATTTCCTTTAACCCCTAAACATCAAGACAATGTGAACTTACATAGAAAAGCAGCCCATATTCGGCTTGCTTGACATTTAGGGGCTAATGAATAGTTTCTTGTTTACAAATTTTGTGAGGATGCTATTAACTTCATGTGCGTTTTGGCAAGTTTGTCATTTGTTACAATAGGCAAGGTTACTTTTTAATGATAGCTTGATTCCCCACATGATTTCAAAAGTAGCTAGACTTTTACATTGCTTGTGATGTTGCATTTTGTTTGATATCTTATAAGCTTTGGATACCATATTTTCACCTGCAATGTAGTTAAGCTTGCCACTTAGTTTGACATTTTTAGTGAACCAATTCTGACCATGAACAAAAAGAACAATTCACATTGTCGCCATTTTTTATCCCTCAGCTAACATGCCTAGCCAGAATGACACCTACTGAAACACCATAGGCTGCCATATGTCAGACCAGTAGTGTAAAAATTATCGCCACCTTGGCTATTTATTTAAATGAAAAATAACGCTGATTAACAACATTTCACCTTTGAAGTGGTTCTAAATATTCAAGAAGCATCCTGGGATAACTTTTTCATAATCCTAAAAGCAAATCATGAGCAAAAGAGAAAAGGAAGGAATCTCTTTCTTCTTCTTTATCTAGGTTCAATATGGATGGACGGTTGCAACTTCTTATTGGATAACTAAGGCGAGAACTCAGCCAAACCCATGTTTTAAAAATTTATATCTCGCATCATCTATGTCTGGATGTCTTCTTGTCATAGGTTCAGCATTATCATGTGTGAAGTTTCAACAAGTGGAAAAAATATCACACACAAGTTGAATAAATAAACAACAAACACAGACCACAACACCTTCAACACATGTCTCTCAAAATAATTAATTAAATTTGAAGATTTCATGTTGAAAGTATATATTCCTGGAATATTAAAAAATATTCTCTATTCTCCTTCACAAATTCTTTTCTTTGAAAATGTAAAATTTGTACATTTCTTCAAGTAATATAGTTCATGTCAAAAGGGCAAAATTATTTTCAGTGGTCAAGTGGGTGGTGCAAGGTATGTGTTACCATTGTTGGATGGTTATCAGAAACACGATCAGACCCTCAGCAGTTATGAGGGTGGTTCTTAGGATTCATAGAAGTAGTTCTGCAAAACAATCAAAGAATTGGTTTCCGATATAGAGCCACGGTTGAAAATATCAAATGATAGCATTTATAACCGCCATCTCCTTACTAGTTCTTTCCTGAAAACTCAGTTCTTTGAGGTTGTTGAAATAACCAAACGGGTATTAGCAACATCAAATACCCACCTGATACTGGCTGTTACATCATATATTGAGTCTACCATTCAAACATGTCACCCAAAATGTGAAGAAGCTATGCTTGATTTCAATCCGACTAGATGCAAAGGTCAAGATCATATTAGAACCATCCTACTTGTGAGAAATCAAGTAGTGCTTTAGGCATGTGAATTTGTCCAATTTTTGTTTGATATTTCTGACATGTTACAGACAATGCTATTTTTCTTACGGTGAATTTTCACATTTTGGTGACAAAAAAATCAAATGAGAACACCATACAGCACTTCATTTCTTTTTTTAATTATCAACTTTTGGAAAAAACATTATTTAGGGTGTAGTCTTCTACTGTTTGGACAGTTTTCTGAAAACAATTAATGCTAAGTTTTTCTAGCAATGCTCACCAATAAGAAAATTAAAAAAAGTAAAATAACTAAACATAAGCACACGTACACACACATTCACATCTTACAATTTCATGGTACAGAGCAAGAAGGTTGTGTTTGACAAATTATTGGAAGCATGGTTTTTTTTCCCAGTTTTCCTAAATAGCATCAACAATTGGCAAAAATCCCGACGAAAATTTGGCATTTATTGACAACACCTCTTCAGTGACCATCCAAACTGTAAAACAATGCAAAAATACTAACCCAGAGTTGAAAGATGTGTTCAAAAGTGACACAATTTTCTCAAAAACCCATGGACAACTCTTCCCTTACCACCAGTAAAGCCTGAAGATGTGGCAGGAGGAAAAAAAACTATTGGAATAGTGTCACAATAATGAGATCAAGAAAACCAGTTCCCAAACTCACCATGCAATGTTGGAAACACCAGCAATGCAGGTGTTCTGAGTGCTGAACAGCCGATTTAGCATGAGAATTAGTTGATTGAAATGGAGAATAAGACCCTGACAGCTGGTACCGTCAGCATCAGATTTGAACCCCTACTAGCTCAACCCTGTGACAGAGAACTCAGACTGACATATCAATCTGCATACAAATATATATCTCATAAGCAGGGTGCAAGAATCTGGTTATGTAGATCATGCTTGCTACAGGCCGCAGCTAAGTCACCTACAAGACCACATAGAAGATACCCATGTGGTATCATGACACAAGCTAAATCAAGATCCTTCTGGGTGTGTGAATTCAGAGGTTGGACAAATCTGCTTCAAACACTTGTGACACAATTTACTGCACTATATGGCTCGAGTTTAAGAGGACCCACCGCCCTCATTCACATCAAGCTTCTGTAGCCAATTCAAGTCATTTCTCTTGAGGGCAATGATTTGACATCTTAGTCCTAGAAACAATGAGTACCATAATCAACACAATGGGCAATAACTCAAAGACTCTTGTGCCACCCACCTACACAAACAACTCAGATCACCAAAACAACGACAGTCTAAAATGACTTACTGGCTAGGGAGGGTAGTGCACAGCTGAGGTAGAGAGAAGCCCATCATCTATGCCCCATGCTAACTGGCATGAACACTGTGAGGGATCTCATAACCCCAGCACAACTGTTCCAAGCCCAATATTGCCATTACCTTCCCTGAATATGTAGAAATCAAAAGTTGATGCCAGCTATCCAGCTCTCATGGCCGCTGATCTGTGTGGGGGTAAGTTGCCAGAGCCTTTCTGACTTTGCGAAGTTAACCCATATTGCACACATCTACAAAATGGTGCAGCATTGATTGGCCTTCTTGGCTTGCTTGTAAAAGACCTGCATCCCATGCACATGTGTGCACCACACCTCAGATATATCAATGATTGCTAAACCTTCCAACTCCTCAAGTTCAATTACCCAATGATGCAATTGAACTATCACTGTTCTAGCTACATTTTAAAAGTGAAATGCTGTGTGGAGAGCAATACCTGAGAAGCCATACTCAGGTCAGTACTTTTATCAACAAGAGAGTCTAGCCTTTCACCACGTGCAAGCACACTGTCAATGGTTTTATGCTGACAACCAACAAAATTACCACATATCAGGTACCATTGTCTGAAAGTAGTCAATAATTAGCTTAATAGTGTGTGCCCAAGTCATCAAACTGGCACCAGAAATCCGATCCCCGTTCATAGATACTACACTCCAGAACAGAAATGTACAACACTAAAAGTTGTGTCTCTAGCTGCAAACCTGCTCAAGAAGTGCCAGAGGTTATAAGATGCACTTATAAAAGACATAGGCAGAGGAGACAGGGCATTATACCAAGATAACTTTGGTTTCATCCAGGTCTCTCTGAATTTTCAACAGCTTATCGGCCTCTGTTGGATTCTGTGTTTCAGGTCAAAAACATCCCAAATTAGAAAAACCTATGGTGAATTGGGGATAAGCAGCTACCAATGCAAAAGAATGTCCTCAACTCCAGTAAAATAAACATCACCAAGAAGCCAAGACCAGAAGAGGTTGCTGACATGCACAAGCACCAGATATGAAGGTTTCAAGACACATCCACACAGATATTCTACAGCTAATTTACTTGAGAATTGCTACATTCAAATAGACACACCTGGAATTTGGTGAGGGCATCAGGCAAATATGGCCAAGGGTCAGTGCTGTCCGTTGTCTTTGTCTGCCATGTATTTCCGAAAGTTGTCTGATACTCATCCAACACCTGCCACCATCAAGATGTAACCAAAAAACAAAAGACCAGAAACAGTTAATTCTTGCACATGAGGTTTTAATCATGCGCAGGGGTAAAGTTTACCCATCCACAAATCAGGTGGGCCATCAGATCAACAATTGAGAAAGAACCAAAAACTTAACAGGTTAAAAACCCAAAAGCTAAATCCATGCCCTGAATGTTGATCTGACTCCAGGAAGTGTCATCCTCAGATGACCAACCACACTTCCAGCTCTGTCAACAACATGGTATGTTGCAATTCTGGATTGTGGCTGCAAAATGCAAAACAATTCCAAGTAGTCCTGCTAAGCTCAAGGGACTCTTAACAGGTATCAATTCATTGCAAGATGCAACATCTAGTTCCTCTCGTGAGTGTGTGAACTTCCTTGCCCAATAGTCATTATCACTGTCATACAATAATCTACTGCTGACTGAGGTAGTGACTACTGCACAAGAGGAGAAAAATCATGTGCTCCACAGGCCAGACTGCAATGGACTGGAGGGACAAAAACTTCTTGATGTATCAAATTTCTCTTTCTTCCCAAGGTTCTGCCCATGGAATCTTCAAACCCTAGAGCCATTTTCATGTTTTGATCCAGCAAGAAAAATCATAAAAAGACAGAGAAAAAGAACAACAAAAAACCTTGTTGATGACAGAGAAGGCACTTCTCATAGGATATTCCTTGTCAACAAATGCAAGCCCGCATAATCCATTCCTGTTGTAACAATGCACCATGTACTCTGGTTTCACCAACCAGACCACCAGAAAAATTCATTAAACCTGGATCTGAAGATATATTGGCTACTAACAACAACAGGTTCATACACTCATATTGTAACCCTAATCCTTGACGGACAAGATTTATGTCTTACACTTCTTGTAGCTGCATCCTTTACAGCAGAAAACATTGCCAGGTCTTCTTGCCAGTCTCTTTTCTCTCTCTCTCATCCATGGTACAAAATGGATGGGGGCAACTCGTGGTTTTATGGCAGAGGGAGGAGGAGGCATGACCGGACGGACATGGGGACAATCTAAAGACACCGATGACCAGTTGAAAAGAAGACGCTTAGATACAATTCCAATCCTAGAAAAGCTTGACAGGGAGGATTCCAGAAACAGGATTATGCACAACACAAGCGGTTCAAATCATGGAAAGAGAAAGAGTCGAATCCAAATCCTGTCAGACAGCAGCGAGAACTGGACAAACAAAAGGCCGCGGCAAGAAGGAAGGACAGAGTAGGGCACGGGCAGTTCGCACCATCTTGAGCCACAGATTGGCGCTGACCAAGAGGCGTCCGTCCAGCAATAGTTCGGGAAGCGAAAACGATAAACTCTCTAGCGCTTTGGCGCTGGAAGAAACCGAACTGTGAAACATCGGAAGCATTGGCCAACACGGCAGTCTCCGACGATCCCGCGGCTCCCGAAACCTTCAAGACCAAAAGTGCCGTTATCTTCATATCTTCCCCGCTTCTCCGATTTGTATTCCTCCTCAGTCTATGCTGCTCCTGTCTCTCTCCACAATGAAAAAAACCAGCCCTGTTCTTGTTCCTGTTTCTCCTCGGTAACAAACCCTGATAGAATTGCTTTACAACCAAACCCTCACAGATTGTCACCAAAGGTTCTCCAGTTTGTAAATCGCCAAATCTTCGGGCAAAGACAGGATCCAGATGCAGCTGCCTCTACTGCCAACCAAGAATCAAAACAAGTCAAGAACCGGGTCCGAATCTCTGCAAAAACACGAAGAAATTTGCCGCGGCAGTGAGGGGCAAGCGCATTTCTGAACTGGAAGAGTGCGCATCAAGACGACGAGGTTCTTCTTCGAGACGGGTCCCAACGGTCGAGATCTACCTGTGTACATCCCCGACCTCCAGATCAGCGGCAGAGATTAGCACAGCTGTCTCTTGCCATTATGAACCCTATGAAATTTCCCCGCTCGTCACCGGAGCCCCTTCATTCATCCACCCCCTTCTTCTCATGGATGATACTGGGGCTCTTTCGTTCATCGACACCTTTATCTCAGACGAATCTTGTGCACTCATCAACTTACTTCTCATGGATGATACTTGTGTATCTTCATTCATCTACCTTCTTCTCATGGATGTGCACTTGGGCTTCTTCATTCATCGACCTCCTTCTCATGGATGATACCTTTGTGCTTCTTCATACATCGACCGTCTTCTCATGGATGTGTACTTGGGCTTCTTCATTCATCCACCTTCCTCTCATGGATGATTCTTTTGTGCTTCTTCATTTATCGACCGTCTTCTCATGGATAGGTACCTTGTGCTTCTTCATTCATCCACCTTCTTCTCATGGATAGGTAGGTACATGTGCTTTTTCATCCGTCGAACTTCTTCTCATGAATGATACTTGTGATTTTTCATCCATCAACCTTCTTCTCGTGGATGGTACTTGTGCTTCTTTCATTCCTCAACCTGCTTCTCATGGATAGGTACTTTGTGCTTTTTCATTCATCAACCTTCTTCTCAATGCGTAGGTACCTCATGCTTTTTCATTCATCCACCTTCTTCTCATAGATAAATCCTTGAGCTTCTTCAATTCATCAACCTTCTTCTATGGATAGCCACTCACGCTTCTTCATTCATCCACTTTCTTCTCATGGATGGCACTTTAACATTCTTCATTGATAGACTTCCTTCTGAAGGATAATACTTTTGGTTTTGTTCCGTTTTGTTTTTTTGATGCGATAAATAATGCAGACAATTCAAGAAGATTTGCACGCAATGCGCAAACTCCGTCCATCATCAACTTTGTTTGCAAGAAAAGTTAGAATCAGATGAGATCAATGAGTTTGCAACCAAGGGAATACTAATCAAATGCACACAAGTAGTAAGTACCTACAACCTTTCTTCCTTGTGAGTGATCTATCCATGTTGCCAATCAAATGCGTATTGAAAAGTGCATAAGATCTATATGACTTTGCAAAACAATTAAGCTTTACTAAAAACTCAATCACAAACTCCATTATTGTCAACAATAGGTTCATCTTGTCATCACTCTGCCATTACCAAACCATGCAATGGGCTGGTACGGACCGTTCTACCTTGGAATGCTCTGGGTGAGATATCATTCCATAAGGGGTTCAACCATTGCTGTTTCTAGAGTGTTATCATCACACCATGGATTCACATGTATAGGCATGTTTTTCACCATCTATTGTGATTACAAGTGAGTCCAACTGCATGAAAAGTGGAACCATCAGATGGCTGCCTGTCCCACCTACAGAAAACCCGGAACAAGCGTGTGAATAGACTACTTAAACAGCACCCTCTCACAGATTATTGGACATAACCAATTGCAATGAGAATCAAGACACCCTCTTTTCATCCACAAAGAGATCAACCATGTAATTTTCGTCCAAGATGCCAAGGGATACAGAATCATTGGGCCAATGAGAGCAGAGGTTAGTACCTTGTGCTCCTACATAGGTAAGGAAACGAAGGTTGAAGGTTATGACAAATAAGAGCATCAATATTCTCATTAGGGTTGGTTATGTCACAGGAACAGCCACCTTACTATCGATTATGGAGTCTAAACCATGGTAGACTGGTAGGGCTCACCTTAGGAAGCACTACAGGCCAGACATAATGAGCAGCACTACAATGTAGTTTCTTAGGTTTTGTTTTGGTCAGGACATCCAATGAACCATGGGTTAGAGGTGGTGGTTATTAGTCATAAACCAAAGTGGCATAATACAGATTAACCATAACCTTGTGGTGAAAATAATTCAAATTGGCTTACCTTACCAAACTAAAGTTACAAATCAAATCTTAAATTTCCAAAACTTTTACATGTAGAAACCTCAAATTCTTACATATTAAGAGAATTCTTCTAGTGTATGTGAAGGGCAGTAGGCAAGAAACCCAACCCTTTATACACCTCATAATTAGAAATTAAAAATTAGAAACTTCAGTAAATACATATCTCTATTTGAAGACTAAGTCATCTTGTGGTTCAAGTAATTCTGTTAACTGACACTTTTCAATGCTTACTATTATTTCTTGCAATGTATTTTGGAACATGAAATAGAGAGTTTAGCTGATAGATGAGTTGCTTACAATGTGGCAATAGCAGGTGAAGCTCAGTAGCTTTGTCCTCCCATCAATCATACCAGGAGCAAATCTTGAACAGTCTACAGAACGACATCCTCAATGCATGTGAACAAGACATTCATGAGCTTCTAAAGCACCCAATGGAAAGTGAGACACATTTTGGCCAAGTTGAAGACAGTTCAATATGAAGTCAAACCAGTCAGGAGAAAACAGAGGCATTGATGAGCATCTGGCAGAGTTCCTAGTAGACCTGAGAAATAGATGACTCACTGGACCAATATGACACAAATTGGTATGATCAGCTCCATGTTTGTAGGTAGCCTGCTGAGGATTTCAAGTAGCAAACATGCAATGAAGTTTCAGTTCTGAATCTCCCATAAGCAGCAATCTTGCAGGATGAGCTGTGTAGGCATTGGAAGACAACGACGCAGTTAAAGAGACCCAAATGGAGGAGATCTGCACACTATCGTAGAAGGCGAGGAGGCAGTGCAGTGCAGTGCAGTGCAGTGCCGTGCCGTTCTATGCAGAAATGTCACCTCACAACACAGCAACAAGAGAAAAGCCTAAGTGAGATCTTTTCTCTCAACAGAATATGCAATCAAGCACCCTCCCCTGACTTTTCCAGTACACCCTATTAATTAGGGCTACAGCAATGCATCATGTGATAGATAAGCAAATATAATTCACCACATTACAAGCAAACCCTTTTCATTCAAATAAGAAATTAGCTGTTAAAAGAAAGGGCAATCAGGAAAGACAATTATCAAAAAATAAGCACATTATAGGCAAATCCTCTTCTGTGAAATCAAAACTTAGCTTGTAAAGGGAAGGGTCAACCAGGAAAGAACCTCATCACAAGTAGTAGGTAGCCGCAGCTTTAGCAGGAAATCGTTCTACTGACGAAGCCAGCAGATTCAATGGAGGAGAGAAGTCCAATGCTTTCTTTCATCAAGCCATAGCCAAGAGTTTCGTGGAGCCACCACATGGCCACCCAATTACAGAAGCATGCCCACCTCACTCAAACTGAGCTAACAAAGACGCAGAGATGCAGAAGCATATGAAGACATACAACCTCATGATTGAAAACCTTCCACACAGCTTCAAGAAAAGACACAAATCCATGCAACCAGAAGCTTCCAGGATCTGAAAATCTGCGCAAAATTCATAACATTAAGGGCTCCTGCTCCGACTGCGACAGCGATCACGAACTGGAACAGGGCTTCTGCATAACCAAGCAAGATCGAAGAAAGTTTAACTCAGGTGCAAGTAGGAAAAAAAGGAGAGTATAAAATGTGAACAATTGCAGGAAATACATTAGCTTATAAAAATCCACAAAAAACTGTAATTCCAGACCATATGTCATTATAGAATGTAAAGTCACAATACAGCAGCACTTTATAAATATTCAGAACCAGAAGGAGGATGCTATACCCATTTGCAACTGGAGATGCACGGTGTTCACGACGAGGAACAGGTGACCGACTCAGACTCCTAGCTCGGCGAATTACAGGTGAAACACTCCTGCGGCGAGGAGATCGACTCCTAACCCTTGGAGGTGGGCTAGACACAGAACCACCAGAGCTGAGTGACTGACATCTCAATTGTAGTCAGTCCTGACTGAAGCATATTTTCAAAGGGAACAAAACCATGCATAGTTGTACATAGCATTGCCACAGCAAAGAATGGTGGATGGGTATATGAAGTTGGCCTTCTATCCTCAAATACACAAAATACAACCGGTTTAGATAACAACTCAGTTTGTGAGCCACTACAAAAAAGATCCAATGGCCTTGCTAGACATTCACAATGCTTGGGAGATGATGATAAAAGCAATACCTGCGGGCACCATAACTGGGGCTGCGACGGATTCTTGGGCTTGGACGAGGGCTCCTGCCACGACCTCCTGTCCCCAAGCCACCGGCTCCAATACGAAGGCGGCATTCCCTGGCAAAGTGGCCAGGTTCCCCACATTCATAGCATTTCATCTCATCACCCCCCCTACCTCGAGCTCCACCTGCTCCACCTGAGCTCCGAGAAAGCTCCACCCGCCATCCATTCTTGCCTGCTAACAGAATGTGAACAAACGTAGCACAACATAAGAATCCTGCACAAGTGTAAGATATTGCAAGCATAAACTTCCGCCATTCTACCTCTTCAGTCAGTCAGCGCCCTCACATGGAAAGACTACAACCATGCTTACAGAGGGTGAAAGAGATGAGACATATGACAGAAGCAAGCTCACATGCTGAGATGATACTTATATGTTTTCATTAAACCCTGGTACAGGGAAGCATACTTACCGTCCATGGCTCGAATTGCATCTTGTGCATCTCGTAGGTCGTCAAACTCCACAAATGCAAACCCTGGCGGCTTGCGGGCTACCCACACACTGAGTCCATAACATCAAACCCTAAACCAATCAAACCCTTGACGCAACCACAAAGACAACAAAACAATCTCTCGAAAGTGTGGCTTTCAACAAAGACGGTTCTTGCAATCCGTACTTGAGGAATCTCAGTGGAAAACTGATTCGGAAGAAAGAAAGGTCCCTGTCAGACCCGACAAGCAGAGTGCAAAAACCCTGAAAAGTGACGAAGTCAACCAGCGAACAATAGAAAACGGCAACCTACCTACGTAGCACACCGTAGCCGCGGAACTCATCTTCAAGCTCTCTCTCGGTTGCTCTGGGATCCAAGTTGCCGACATAAACACGAGACATCGCCGCTGCCGCCCCCACCACCACCCCTGTATGCTGCTTTCGACGCCGCAAAAACCCTGTCACAACCCCAGAAGACCAAAGCCCTCTTTTTTCCCTTCAAAGCTGTGAAGTGGATCGTGACAAGCAGAAGTCGCGAGAGTTCCTAGAAACGTCGGAAAGAAACACTTCGTTCTCGAAACCAGCGCAACCAAGCTACAAACGACGGACAGAGGAGACGGAGAAGTGCAGAGCGAGGTACGTGCAACGCCACAACGGGAAGAAGAAGACGAAGAGAGATGGCTCCTGGGAAGCACAGACGCTGAAACACCAACAAAACCCCAGTGGATGAAACCCTGGTAGATGAAACACTGGCGTATATGGGAGGTTTTGTTTTGCAGGGTGATCAAATTTACTGTAGATATAATACCAGTGTTGGGCGGGTATCATAATTTTGTGATACCCACCGGATCCGGTTTTCAAAGAATAACTTTTAAAAGGTTCTGGTTTTCACTTTTAATTTTTTGATTTTTTATATTCCAAGGCAAGGTATCAATTTTTATTAAAAAAATTGAACTGATTCTCACAATGTCAATTCTCATAAATTTGAGAATAGCTAGTTATCATTTGACAGCTCTCACAAACTGGTTATTTTTATTTTAAATTAAAAAATCATAACCAAAATTACAAAAAAATTGTTGATTTTATTCCTTTTCTTAAAAATAAAAAATCATAAGAAATGTTGCAAAAATAAATAAATAATAACCAACAATTTATTTATTTGATTTTCATATTTCAACAACTTCATCCCTTTGAAAATCACCTTCAATTTTTTTTTAACTCTTGTAAATTTACATCCCCCTCAAGGAATTCTACTAAGTTAGTTGGAAATTTACATCCTATTATAAAGTCATTAAGCTAACTTTTGTTAACAAATATCAATTTTTCTAAATTTTTAATTTACAAACAACATTTCCTAAGGTCAATAACTATTCTAGTGATGGAACAAATTTTTTTTATTTCAATCTATGATCCAACAATGCCCATAATATGGCAAGCTAGAAAACCAACAATATAAAACATTGCTTCATGTTTCTTCCACCATTGAAAATAACATTTGATGAGTTTTTAATTGGTACTGTCTAAAAGTCAACAATACCTTCTTGACAAGTTCTATTGCTTATTTGCTTATACTTGTTGTTCATTCAACAATATCCAAACTACAATCCTAAACTCAAATATCCTAGTTAGCATAATTCCTTTCTAACTTTACCAAGGGATGTAAATGTTCATGACATTTGACCAACATAGGATATAAGAACTTCCTATTATATTCCTAACAACACCTTGTTCCTTTCCAACAAATGAAAATATTATATAAAGGTTTTTAAACCTAGGGTTTAACATTAAAAAAATTGTATTATGTGTGTTTTTGTTTTCACATTTTGTTAAGAATGAAAGGAAAGAATCCAACATACCACAAACCTCCCTTCTAAAGTTAAAAGCCAATAAAACCAACTCATCAGCAACAATTGAATCATCATCCATTATGTTTTCAAATGAAGGAACAACTTGATTTTTTTCTTTAAGTTGTAAACTCATCAAAATTATAGTGTGTAATGCGTCACTAAGTAACCAATGTTCATGTGATTGGTTAATAACATAGGTGAAAACAATTAAAAAAAGACAATCCACAATAACCTAAGAGATCTACCAAATCAAAGGTGGAGGCACTCGATGAATGGCCTTCATAGCAATATGTTTATTATAACAAAACACAATTATAAAATGAAACTACAATGCCTCTTTAAACATAATAATCTTACTAACAAACCTATAAAACAAAACAACAATAAAATGATTGGTATTACTACACAATTCAAAAGTTTTAAAAATTAAAAAATTTAAGACAATTTTGAAAATCAAAAGACTACTTGGTTTTCATTAGTGTGTTCAATATGTTTGGCCAATTTCCAATTTCAACACAAGCTTTATTCCACTCCTATTTATCTTTCCCAGATTTTTTAAATTAAGTGATGCACTTTTGCAAATTTGTTTGAATAAACTAAATAGAAACATATTTGAGATGTTTATAGACCTTTTCGTCTATTGTCATATTGACATGCCTTTGAAAAAGCATGCCCAAAACAAGTCCCTTGCAAGCTCTTTTCCAAATTAAAAGATTCACAACTCGCAATAGATTTCAATGTGATGGTCATCACATTGAAATTAAAACCTCCATCTTTGACATAAGTAATGATTTTTTTTCCTTAAACCATACTTGTCCAACAACTTTGTTAGAGTTATAATGAAGGCTTGTCTTGTAGTTTTTTTAGCTTCAAACAACCCAATAGTCACATGCTTAAATAATTGTACATTGTATTGAAAGTTGGGATTGTGGGGTCAATTGGACAATGCCATCTTTTCAAAAGTCATGTTATAAAAGAGGAGAAATATGATTATTGAAATATGAAATATGAAAAAACAAGGAGTTCGAATTGTTTTGGGTAATATCTTGGGTACTTGATGGTGGTCCTATTGAAATCCTTAGAAAATTTATTGGTTGTAAATCAATAAATAACGAGGGTTGTTAAAAGGCCTCCTATACTCACATTGGTAAACAAAGTTTCAATGTTGGTCATTGTCAAAAGATAACAATTTAGGTTGTGCAAATATTTGGATGATAAACCATTGGAAATATTGGATTTGTGTTATAAATTTGTGGCAATTATCCTTTTTGTTGCAAGTATTCCAATTAAACAACACAATTCAAGATGAGATTTGAATTTGTCTTTGGGAAGGTTTGGATAGTTTCATTATGCCTTCTTGATAAAACTCCAAATGGATATGGGGGGGGTGGGAGAAATTGATTCAAATTTAAAGAAAGTAGAGGAAGGTGGTTGGATTTTCAATTTGGTTACAAACTAACCGGGGGGGCTAAAAAGAAAAGAATTTTTTAAAAAAAATCATTATTGAGTATAGTAATAAATCGACTTTGTTATTTGTACGGAAACAAAAAGTTTGGAAACAAATTAGTGAGAATAATGAATTATTAAAAATGAAGGGGAAATGGATACATAACCTTTTATGATGACTTCATATCCATGTGGGGTCATTTTAAGTGTTATTATATCGTCTTTTATTTTGGTTTCATTGTAGGAATTCAAAGTAAAGGTGGTATTTCGTGGTCAAGATTGAAATATATGGATGTCTTGGGTCCATTTCAAATTCGTTTTTGGTTTGGATAATTTTTGTAATGGGTTTTTCAATATGGTTTTATTTTTCTTTCAATTGGGATATTTGGTAAAAGGTTGCTGATTTTTTTTTGTTGTTGGATTTTCCAATTTGGGAATTTAACTATTAGTAGAGTTGGCATTGGAATATTGGTGTATTGCTATATTGGGACATGGCCTTAAATGGATGGATAATTTTTCGAACTATTGAACAAATATTGGAAGGTTAATTAGATATTGGGATTATCTCATCCATATGGTTATTATTGCAAATAATGAATGGGAATTTAATCAATATTTGTTATGGCTTGATCAAAAGAAGGAAAACATCCATTGCTAATATGTCTTCTATTGGAAGCACCAACATGGTGATGACCAGGCCTCCTTAAGTTCGGAAATCGCACGAATGTACGATTCTAATGTTTTTTCAGGCACCTGTTGCCCCTAAAGGCATGTGATTCGTGCACTAGTATATTAACTATGGGTTAAGGTTCTCCCTAATCTTATTATTAACCACTGCTACTGGAGATAATAAGAAGCAATCAGTCTTCTTCTACAACTAATAACAACTAATAACCAGCAGCGAAAGAGGAAGAAGACAAGAGAACGAGGTGTTAATTCCCTTCTTGGAGTGCCATCTCGTTGAAGGTTTGTCGCAACTTCTCAAGCTACCTCAAGTGCAATATGCCTTCCAGAGAGAAGCTTGTGAGTGCAAAACGATGATCATCCTTCTCGTAGTTGATGGTCGAGAAATCAGCCTCCACAGTCGCTGTTCCAGGCATAACGCTGGCCAAACCGGCTACAAAGCGAAGCATGTAGGGGAAATGATTACTGAGTGGCCGCCATGCTTTCCCAAAATCAGAGTCTTCGCTTCCTTTTGTCAGGGCTGCCTTGAGGTTTGAGTCTCGGGATATCAATCGCACAAGTTGCTCAAACTCGTTGCTGACGACTTCCTCGACAACAATTCCCGGAAAAGAATGCCTCAGCCTCTCCTCGTGTTCAAACAGTAATTCCGTAAACTCGATAGTTGAAAGTCCCGCGATCTCAAGTGGCAGTATTGGAGGAGCAGCGTCGGTCTTCTCTCGGTTTTTTGCGTCACGCTCAACAACTATAGCAGCGACTGAGTACATAGCTTGAACATAGACTCAAGAAACATCCCTAGTGACCTCTTCCAAATCATCAGCTGGGAGTCGATTTGCCATGGACATCGCTAATAAATTGGTTCCCTTGATATGCCGTTCTGCTTGATCTCCCAGCAACGTAAACGGGTCGTACCTAATAAGAAGGCTGGAATTATGTTCTTCTTCAACAAGTGCATCGGATGCTAGATCAGGAGAAGTGCTAGTTTCATTAAATTGGCCGCCAAGACATTTTGAATCTTATAGTGTGTTACAGAAATCTATGTGTACGAAAATAGGTGAATTGCGGATTTCCTAAATGCGTGCAATGCATGCAAAAAGAGGCCCGTGCACGAATCTAAGGAGGCATGGTGATGACCACCATAAAAAATGTTGATGTGATTTTGGGAACTAGAGGTCAACCAACAAAAAGGGAGGAAAAATGATATCCACCAATAAAAGAAAATTTGGAGAAGTTGGAAGCCCAATTTGTTGGTTTGTGAAGGGAAAAAAACCCATGGCACTAGATGAAGCTATCGTGGATAAGCATGGTGATCCAACTTTTGTGGTGTTGTTAAAAAAGTTTGAAGAGTATCAAAAACTCCAACAAAAGGAATAGAGTTATTGGAGACCATTACCCAAAAGTAGATCACTGCATTGAAGGGTATAGAACCTTAGCAAGGCAAATTAAACTACATCTTGTAGATTGGTTTTTGGGACTTTGGAGGAAGCTTTTTTTTGTAACCTTTTTGAATGTCAGTTATGCATTTGATTATGTGGTGGTGAAGGAAGCCCTTGGCATTGGTGATGCACCTTTTGATTTAAAGAAATTTTGGGGTGATATTTATGTCATGAGGATGGAGAATGTGATGGTGGAAATGATTATAAGAGTAGATGTGACTAGGTGTCTTTGGCATCATTTTTTTTGTTGATATGGGAGATCCTTTTAATTGATGTTTCATTTATTACAAGAGATTGGAAAATCAAATGGCTCAACACCATCATTCCAATGCAACCCACCACAATTATAATATGACTCCAAGGATGGAGATTTTTCGCAAGTTCCAAGTTGCACAAACCAAGATGATTTCAAGTCATGGTTAATAAGTTTTAAAGGCTTGTATGATTAGGTGGTAGATCCTAAATCTTTTATAGTGATGATAGAATAGTGTCACCAACGATGTTGAAGGCTAGTAGATATGGACATTTCTAGTCTTGCATTTGTGTGGACCCAATTGTAAATCCAACACCAATTGGAAGAGGCATCACTTGTTCCAAATTGGAATGAAATGTTGAAAGTTGGATGGGAGAGAAATTTTTTCTCATTCAGAAACTTACATTGAAGGAATTGGCTTTAGCAAGATTAACCTTTCCCAATATTATTCTATGCATAATTGGGAATTTTAAAAATCTTGTAAGAAATGATGGGAAATCTTTTGTGGGGTGTGAAAATCGAAAGTTTTCATCATGGGATTGTCTTTTATGGTTAGGTTGGGATTTTTGGCACACTATTCAAAAAGAAGACATCCTAACCATGGGTTTTTAAAAGTCTATGGGTGTTGAAGAGGTTTGGCCTCTATCCATAAGAAAGGAGAATTTTTTTGTGCATATCTTAAAAGGTGGAAATGACAAGAAGGAGAAAACATTATAAATCTACCTTATAATTATCCTTTCATTGCTAGAGAATTTTGTTCGGTTGAAGGATGTTGTGAAACATATTATTTACTTCAAAAGGAACATTGTATGCACATGGACTTAATTTGTTACCAAGCTTCCATCTATTGTGGGGTGTTGGTTGAGTGGTGCCAAATGATTAATGTGTGTTTTAATGTGAATCACCCCATGGTAGGTGATCATGAATTTGCATTGATAACAAAGATCCATCATCATCCTTCTCAATCTTTTTGATTGTTGCAACTCATGTGTTTTTTAAGGTTTATTTAAAGAGTTGATGAATACATTTATAATGGTTTTTTACCAACCCGATACAAGGTTTTCCACCAATTTTGTGATGGGCAATCATTTGACCATAGGTTTATTTCTAATAAACTAGTAACAAACATCATCAAAATTAAAGAATTGTGTTTGTGGGATCTTTCACAAATAGAATGGGGTTATCTAAAAATTATGGAATTCCTTTTTGGTTGTACTCAATACCATTAAATCATTGAATGTTGTCTTGGCAAACAAACCTTTGAATTAATTAGTTTTTATTTTTTGAATTATAGTTTTATTTTATTTTACATTAATACTATTATGTTAAGGTTTATATTTTAAGAAGTTCCAAAATTATGTCTTTTAAAAGTTTTCAAATTGTGTTTTTTATGTATTTTTTATTCACTAGATTGATTTTATTTTTTTGATATGCATATTAACATATTGCAAATAACATTGTATAAAAACAAGTCCATTTGTAGTTTTTTTTTTAAATTTAAAATTTGAAATATAAAAAATTAGACAATGGTTACAACTACTAATGGAACATGTTGATGTAACTGCACCCCAATAATTAAAAGAATTTTTTGATTTGAAGCAAGGTCAACTCCATGGGTAAATGCATTTATTAAACAAAATCTTGCTCCTTGGGCACATCACCTCTTAAATCATCATGTTGATTTTTGCTAAAACATATTGGTCATTTTCAATTTTGCAATTTCTTGCAAGGATACACAAATGAACACAAGGAAAATTATTCCATACAAATCATTCTATACGAAAATCATTCCACAAAAAATAGAAAAAATAAAATAAAATAAAATAAATATTTCACAAAAACATAAAAAAATAAAAAATAAACAAAGAAAAAAAAACACACGCACCTAGAAAAAAAAGAAAAAAAGAAAAGAAATTGTAAAAAGAAAAAAGAGTGAATGAAAAAATAGAAAACCTAATAAAAATATAAGAAAAAATAAAAATAAAATAAAAAATATGAAAAAGGAAAACAAAAAACTTGAAAGGAAAAGGGGAGAAAAAAAAAAGGAAAAAGGAAAAAACACTCACCAAACCATTGTTAATCCAACAAGTCATGTGTTGTAGGTACTCTTTAGTAATCCTCCATCAACACTTGAAAGCACACACATTCACAACCATTTGTTCCAAACTTACAACAAACGTTTGAAAAAAAAAGACACACAAGGTGTGAATACAAAAATAAAAGCGAAAAACCATGTTAGATAATGATGAAAACTGTGAACTTTTTTACATATGTTTTTTTTTTGACATTTTAAAGTTATTTTAATCATTCCAAGTTGTGTTAAATGACTAATATGAAAGTTGAGGAATTCAAATTAAAAATTCATTCAATTAAATTTTGGGATTTGGTTTTTGAAAAGGACTTTTCAACTTGAATAGGTGATGCATCAGATGTGGTTAATTTTATAAAGGACTAGGTAAAGGATTATTGTAATAACATAATTTTGATGGCAAAAAATGTAGATGATAACAACCTACTACCCAAGTTCAAAAAACATTCATAATTTCGAAGATATGGAATTTTAGAATTTTAAAAATTCAAAGTATTTTTCAAAATTTTAAATTTTCAAGAGTCCTTTACCACATGTAAATGGGGTGTAATGTGCGTGACATATAAAACGAAGTTTGTATTTTATGATATTAAAAAAAAATCCTAAAGTAGTTAGCATATTTTGGTATGATTCAAAATTATGATAAATTTTCAAGATGAAATGTAGAATCTGACAAAATTTACAAACTTTGAAATTTTCATATTTATTCAACAATGATTAACACAAAACATGTGATCTATTGGGGCAACTTTATATATTTTTAATCACAAGTTACAAAAGATTTCATTGAAAAATTCTGTCATATGAAAAAGTGAAAAATGACTGAAAAAGATTCACAATCCTTTTGTAAAGTAATCCCGTTAATTCCTATCTATGTACTTGCACCCAGAAAACATTTTAAAAATAACAACATAAAAAGAAGAAAAATAAGGAAAAGGAAAATTAAAAAAACAAGGGGAAAGAAAAGAAGAAAAGGATGGGGGAGGTAGGGTTGTTGGCAATGGGAAAAAGAAATGGGTAATGGGGAAGTGGGGGAGTATAAAAAATTTAAAAATCATTTAGTTGAAAGAACCCATAATGGGTTCAGTTGGATTAGTGCATTAGCGGGTGTTAAGTCATTCAAGTTAGCAACCACATCTAGGAATATAATATGTATGTAGCCAATGAGTGGACTGAACATACACATAAGAACATTCAACTTTTTTTCCTTTAGAAGCAAGAGGGGGGGGGGGGGGTGGGGGGGGAGGTAG
>Ga0116231_10006041_pt1 | contig 23454 bp, 19 predicted proteins | sample S1TSphgellanicum_2_FD_89695 | JGI IMG/M metagenome (GOLD analysis project Ga0116231, IMG submission 89695) | Host-associated microbial communities from peat moss isolated from Minnesota, USA - S1T2_Fd - Sphagnum magellanicum MG | ecosystem: Host-associated > Plants > Peat moss > Unclassified...
ACAAAAAAAAAAAAAAAAAAAAAAAAAAAAAAAAAAAAAAAAACGGATTTTTTTTTTTAAAGGAAAAAAGAATGGACAATTCAACTAAAAATTATTTCAAGGAATTTTTTTTATTAAAGTGTTTTAAAATCCCCAACTAGTACAAACTAGCCTATTTGATAACCCTAAATTTAGCTTGAATGTCTTAGAAAATCAGAACCTTTTTTCTTGTCATTACCATATGGGTTCCATGTCTTGAGCTTCCAAAGTTGTAACCATCACCTTGAAAGGCTTCTTGCAACCCTTGAAGACCCTCAATTATGCTCTATTTTAAATCCCAAAAAACCTTACTTCAACCTGCCAAAAACCTTACATCAAGCCCCAAAAACCTTATTGTAGACTCCCCAAAAAAACCTTCATTAAACCCTCATAAAACCTTTACTTCAGCCCCCAAAAAACTTGTTTCAGATGTTAAAAAACCTTTTTCAGACTCCCCAAAAAATGATCATCCAGCCCCCAAAAAACCCTATTCTAGTCCCTTAAAAACCCTATTTCAGACCCACCCAAAAAACCATAATCTAGCCCCCGAAATACCCTGATTTTAGACTCATAAAAACCCCATTCCAAACCCCCCCCCCCCAAACCTTATTTCAGACTCCAATTCAGAACTATTTCAGACCCCCAAAAAACCTTAATTCACCCCCAAATTTCAAACCATAAGAAGCCTAAATCAAGCTACAAGAAAAACCCAAATCAAAGTGGCAATAAAAAATGAAACCCCAGACATGAATGCTAGTCCTTGTTAAGGGTTCATCATTTCTTAGGTTTAGGGTTTAGAATTTAGAAGCGCCAATTTCCATTGCTCCATTGCCCAAAAATCTACAACAAAGAAAAAACAAAAATTTAGCACCGTACCTTAAATTAAACAAAACCCAACAAAAAAAAGAGGAAAAGGAATTCCACATAATGCAAGAAACTTCAAAACTTACCTAAAGCCTATTATTACTACTTTCCTCCAATTCAAAAAGGCCTAATCTTTTCAATCACATTTTCATTTTCTTCCATTAAGGCTTCTTCCATTTCTATGAATCATTTCATGGACCTCAAGCTACCAACATGGGCATCATTTGGTCAATTTTTATAAATGTTTATAAGTATCTAAATATTCTCTATGCCCAACCAAAAGCATCAAAAGTTTCTGCAAATACTTGCAATGCTAAAATCTTTCCTTATTTCAATCTAGAAGCCAACAATCCCTAGAATTTGTTAGGCTACAAACCCAACATATAGAAATTATACTCCATGCACTTTCTAGCATTCTAGTGGATAATTGGCCTTTTTTTCTATAACTTTCTTGACCTTGAAATTCAATTGTTTTTCCACCACCCATCAAACCATTTCCTTATTAATCTCTCTAAGATCATAGAGACTTGTGGGGTTTTGTTTTTTCAAGGGCTTGCTTGGGCTTTTGTGTGCTAGTGTTTTGGGTGTAACCTTTTTGTTTTGTATGGCTACTTCTTTGCGTCCTCCGTCAATTCAAGATGCCCCTTGTTCACATTGCTTTGGCTTTTACATTTCAGATGACCTTTCGATGCATGTCAAGAGTGTTCACCTTCATGTTAGCCTTGTCTCCCAAGCTATCCAAGTTGCTTCGTTTTTGCAAGTGTCCTCCCCTCCTATGTTACACCCTGGTTTTATCCCCCTTGCTTTTTGAAATTGGCTTTTGGGTTTAATTTAACTTCAAAGTCAAGTAGGCTTTTTCATTTACCCTTTGACTGAATTGCTCGAAATTTGATGGACGAATTAACATGATTCCTTTTCCTCTTGTTGCCTTGTTATTGTTTTACGCTATACTTGAGGAAGTCATTTAAGTCAGCAAAAAGTTTTTACCCGCCTTAAGAAGTTTATGGCGGGTAACCGGTTTTCTTTCTAGGAATGCTTTCGTGCCTCATGTGCTCCTCGTTCCCACCCTTCATTGGATGATTCTTTGACCATTCATTTTCACCGGTGTCTAACTTTGGGTAAAATCGGAGAGTACAATCGTGCTACTAGAGCTTTTCAACCCATGATGCTAGCTATTCCCTTAAAGGACATCATTGTAACTCTATATTAGTTGCACCCCCTTCCCTTAGGCCATGTCCCTCCCTTTACTTTTGACTTTCAACCTAAACACCCCTTTATCCTAAATAGGATTTTGTTTGTGCAAGTTTTAGCCATTACTCTTCATTTGCTTTCAAGTGGGCTATATGGGATGGTTTATGAACATCTTTTAAGATGCTTCATACCATAGGACCCATCCTCAAGGTTTTCAAAATTATTCTAGGTTGTTGTTGGGGTTGCCCAAGGTGATATCCTTAGGTCGGTGGCTTCAGTGTCGGGGGCTAACTGATTGTTGACAATGGCAAAGGACATTGGAAGTTTTCGTTTATTTGTTGTAAGCGAAACATTTTTTTGATTTATTAATCGCCCCATTGTCTTATAGTTTTGAAGGCCATTTCAATAGCACCTATCACCCCCATTAGTTTGGAGTACCAATCCTTGAAGGTTGTGAGACCATTCCTTTTGACATCAAAGCCCTTTTTGACCTACACCTTGATTGAGTCGTGATGCAAGTTGATGTCGAAATTTTTTTTTATAATGTTTTTTGAGTTGTTATTTTTAAAGAATTGTGAAATATTGGGGGACCCTTAGCAAACATTGTCCCCATTACTAGGTTGTTTTATGGTGCTTATTTTTCTATTTACTACTATCATGGGCAGCATGAGGAGGGAGTCACCGTTATTGAGTCTTCTTCAAACACAAGGTAAGGTGACCCCCTAGGAAGTCCTTTAATTGCTCTAACCCATTATCAAACACTCTTAGAGATCATTACACGACCCCTTAGCTGTGTATTTCCATCCCTAACAAACAATACACACATCATGGGCCCTATGACCAAGATTAGCCCTACTTATGACCACCTTTCGACCCAATTAGCTCTAGTTGGGCTTAAGGTAGATCAAGTTATCAAAGTGCAAACTTTGGAACCCATCAGGGATTTCTTTAGGCATAGAGATTACTTAAAACTACACTTTGGTCACAGATGGTTTATGCATTTTGTGTGTGCCAGTGGGTTCTCAAGACTTTATCATGCATTTTTTGAATGAAGCTTTATTTTAGGATGTGGCAAATGTCGATAATCTTTTTATTTTCGGAGATACACAAGTTGCATTGGGCATTTTGTCTTCATGTGTCACTCGTTGACTTTCTTATTTTGTTTAGACAATACTTCTTTATTCCTTTTTGCCTCTATTGGTGAATTTTGATAGGAGAATTTAAGGTTCCCCAAGTTAAGGGTTTTGTATGTGGGGACATTGTGGGTTTAAGGTCATGGGAGTCTACTCAGCACCCCTTAATGTGGTATCATGCCCGACTACTGATCTTTTTTGTTGGTGTAGGTCTTTTCTATGGAGGATTATGCCCCATCTAATTTTCTAGGGAATTGGGTTTTGGTGGTTCCATATTTGTGTTTCAAATTTCGTATTTTTGATAAACCAATTTTGGAAGAGTATGTTTTTCAAGTTGAGGGGGGCCCACACTTCTTTTAATCATGCCTTCGTGTAATTTGAAATAGCCTTCCTCTTGAAGTTAAAGAACTGCACTTTTTTTTTGAGAGTTTAACAATTATTGATGCCTGAAGTTTACAAGCATCTTTGATGGACATCCATCACAACACATCCTTTAGGTCTATTTTGGAAGATGATTCCATTTCCTTAACATCCAAAGCTCGCATTCATTATTGTTTGGGCAAGGGGGTGAAACTATGGTTGATTGTTGAGCCATTTATATATTTGTTCCACATCGCACACTCTACTTTCATTTTAGTGTTGCATTTTTGTTTCAAGCCTTCGACACTTAATCTTTTCACATGTGAGTGTGGACATTAGTTAGACACGTCTGGCATGCATCTAACATGTTTTTTGTTTCAAAGGTTAATAGATAGCCACCCATCACGCCCTTAGAAACGTCATGTATGATTTTGCTCGAAAAAATGGGCATGCTATATGGAAAGAATAGTGGTATGCCCTTATGTCATGAAATTCATTATGAGTCGATTTTTACGTGATTCATGAAGACTAAGTCTTTGTTGTTAATGTGGTGGGTATTGACTCAACAAGGGAGACAATGGCTACAAGTGTCACTAGTTGACCAAAAAGTGTAGTTGTGAAATTTAGTACCATTGTTAAAATCTACAAGTATAAAAGGTTTCATGAAGGGCACCACTTTATTCTAATGATCATGGAGGTGCATAGCACACCAGGGCGTGATATGGATCATTTCATCAAGGAATGTGCTCCTTTTTTCCATGATAGACGATTGAGAGGTCATTTATCCTTGACTTTTTGCATTCAATTTTTCAAGCAGCACGTTAGTATTATTACTTTTCAATGTGCTTTAACATTTGTTATAGAGAGGAAAATTATGTTGGTGAAAAATGCTTGTTCTAGACCTCTTATTACTAGATTAAAGTCTCACGATTTGCATGCAAACAACATTAGAAGGGATGTGGGTGAAATAGTTTCCTACCATGAGAGGGATTAGTTCTCTCCTTTCTTTGTTTCCTACGCATTGAACATTTTTTTGCCTTTTTTGGCCTTCCTTTTTATCTTTTGTGTGATGGTTCCAACCATTAGTTTTTATTGGATTTGTTGCCCCTTTGTTCTAACATTATAAGATGCACAATTTACAGCTCAAACACTTGCATCACTTGGGTTTGGAAAGTTGTATGTAGAAATAAAAAGTGGAAGCAATACCTTGTGGTCATACCCATTAGCAATTTCTAATGTTCTCTCCTTGCCAATAAATTGAATGATTAGCCCCAGGCCCTTGTAGTAGTGGTTTCGCATCATGCATAACATGTTGTGAGTTTTGGCCTTCATTTAAAAAGAAATCGTATTAAATGAAATAAAAGGGTTTAAGACTTATACCACTTATTTTTGCATGTTTTGTTGAAAGACTTGAATCCCCCCATCAAAATTTTGGGTTTCATTAGAATCAAGTTCCAAACAATTGACTAGAAACTGACATATAAGTGATATGGCAATAGCAAGGGCATTTGAAAGGAACTAATATCTTCAAATTTGGTTTAACAAACATTGTTGAACCATAGGCCATAGGGTATTAGCAACAACTTGGGCTATTGCCCAAACTTGGGAACTAGGCACACAACCTTGCAATACCAATGATTATTGCTTTCCATAACAAGGAGTAATAACATGTTTAAACTCAAAAGTTTCCTAGAATGTAACAACTATTGAAACATAGTGATTTTCATAAGAACCTTGAGTTTTTGTGGAGGCACCCCCATAAGTTTGCATGCTTGCTGTCCCTTAACATTTTTTCTAGTCCAAGCGATGGTTTTCTGCAAAATTAATTATTCTTTTCTAATTGAGATTGAAGTCAACCTAGTTCACATAACTTGGAGTCATTTGTGGGATATTGACAACATTTGGACATTGCATAGCCCCAACAATCCCAAAACCTCACAAGGGAAAAAAAATGTTAATGCAAAAGTCATGGTGGAAAAGTTATTTTTTTCATTTTTGACATATACAAAAACACGAGCATTAAGTGCATGTTTTGTAAACACATCATTCACTTGCAATGCCATGGCATTTCTAGATGTGTTTGAAGTTTCAAAAAAATTGATAATTACATGACAAGGCTTGCATTTATCATTCAAGAAATGAACAATAAAAGCAAATGTATCAAACCTAAACCCATTGACATCCAAAGATCAAAATATGCAATGTGCATGTAGTACACGATTCAAGGGTTGGAGATATAAACAATTCATTTGTTTGCTTGGTAATCCTAAACAAAATATCAATTTAAAACTTTTTCCTTAATGGAAAAGTTAGTTGAAGATTTTGCCTCAATATAAATCTTTTAAAAGAAAGCACCTCAACAAATGATAAAAGCACAAGTTCCTTAATAATGAACAAAATAAGATTTTCTTCAAATTTTTTTTAATGAGTATCATCATTACTAAGGAAGAAAACTACTAAAAAAGGTAAAAGTAGTGTAAGGGGTTAGGCCAACATCTCCTTGGTAGCCCACCTTTCTTTTTTAAACCCAACTCTTGTTACTTTTAGGTTTTTTCTTATTCATTCCATTTAGCCCAAATTTATTGATGAATAGTTTCCAAATGTTTTCGAAGGGAGGAAATCCCATTAGTAGTCATGTATGTTATTAAGGTGTAGTCATATTAACATGTACCATTAGCAGTTGTAACAATTGTTTAATTTTTTGAATTTTGGATTGTAAAAAAAAAAATTATTTATAGAATTTTATTGTGAATAAATTATGTAAATATCATAAAATTCGGAATCAATCTAATGAGTAAAAAAATATGTAATTTACATTTTTAAAGACTTGTAACCACTGTTTAAGAATAGTTTAACACTAAAAGAACAATTTCAAAAAAACATTTATGACATATTTTTGGATTTTTAATATACACCTTAACATTATAATATCAAAAAAACGTTAAGGATTTAAAATGTTTTTTTGAAGACATATTAAAAACATTCTCAAAATATTTTTGAAAGAAACAACAAAAAAACACTAGTCTAAGGGGGCACATGTGGTTCCTTATAGCTTGATTAGACCCATCAAACCTTTCTTTTGATTTGCAAGCAAAAGAACTAGATAATGGATAACACACTTTAGTAACTCTTATGAAGTTGAATTGGAAGTTGAATTCACCTTAGGAGAAAAGGACACCATGGGTGCATAAAAAGCCCAAAATGTCGCAATGTGGCTTTTAACTTTCTAATAACCTTTTTGTTTTGCCAACAAAACCCATTGATCATTTAGGTTAATGGTTGATGTATTTTCAACTTTTTTTATTTTTTATGGATGAACTTTAGATTTAAAACTAGACCCACAACATTTTGTTTCCAATCCAAGCACAATGGGAAAAATCACATATGTTGGAATCTCCCATAAACATTCCATAAACTCCAACATGCTAAAGAATGAGCAATAATTTAAGGGTTAATAGTCAAAAATCCCACTAAGAGCAAGAACATTAAGAATGCGATGACCATCACTAAAACATGAAAAACAGGAACATTATAAATATGACAATGATGAGCTAGAACATTAAGAACATGATGACCATTGCTAGAGCACTAAGAGTGAGAAAATTAGGAACATGATGGCCATTGCCGAAGCACCAATAGCAAGAACATCATAAACATGACACTTAGGAACAAAAACATTAGGAACATGATGACTAAGAACATGACCATCACAAACATGACAACCAATGCAAACACACCAAGAGTAAAAAATCATGAACACAATGAGTAGGAGCAAGAACATTAAGAACATGAAAACCATCACAAAAGCACCAAGAGTAAAAACATCAAGAACATGATGACCATGTGCAAGAACATCAAGAACACGATGACCATCACTAGAGAAGTAGGAATATGAACATAAAAAAACATGATGACCATTGCAAGAGCACTAGGAGTTAAAGCATCAAAAACACAATGACCACTACTAGAACAATAAGAGTAAGACCATTAAGAACATGATGACCAAGAGCAAAAGAAAGTGCACTAAGAACATGATGACTAGGAAAAGGACCATCAAGAAAATGATAACCATAATGAGAGCATTGGGGGTAGGAACATCAAGAACAAAACAACCATTGCAAGAGCACTAAAAGCAAGATCCTCAAGACCATGACAACCATCATGAAAACAACAAGAATAAAAACATCAAGAATATGATGACCATTGTAAGAGCACCATTAGGAGCATCAAAACCACAACAACCATCACAAAAGCACCATAAGAATATAAAAAAATTACATAATGACCATTGTGAGAACACCAAAAACAAGAACATTAGGAACACAAGCACCATTGCCAAAACACCAAGAGTACTTGAACATCAAGAAAGTCAATTCAAAGAACAAAGAACATGACAATTGTCACAAGAGCATTAGGAGTAGGAACATTTAAAAAACAAGAGCCAAAAAACAATGTATTTAGGAGGAAAAAGATTGTCACATGTTGAAAAAACTTGCAAGAAGAACTTTAACATGAAGTTTTTTGTTGAATAACATGAAAGAACAGAAAAGGATGGCAATGGTAAAAAAATAAGAAAAAACAACAAAAGAAGCAAAACCTTAAACCACATCACAAAAGAAATTAAAAACCTTTAATCTTTAATTTGGCACCAAAATTGGGATTTTAGAAAAATATTTGGTTTGGTTATGGTTAAATTGGTATTTAATAATTAGACCTTTGGTCTGGTTTCAATCATAAGGAAATCCAGAATTGGGGGTCGATTCCACCTAAGTTCTAGAACCTAATCCCCACCTCTTAATTCTAGTTCCACCTTGGTGAAAATATTCGGTTTGATTTTGGGTAGATTTTGAATATCCAGATTTGGATCCACAAGTTCCTACCTAGCTAACATTGGTTTACACCTATTAATATATATAAAGGCTATTTCATACCTTTGGGGTGATGGTGCTAGTAGTGGTAAGAGGAAAAACAATGGTAGAAAAGAAAAATAAAATAAAAATATGGGTAGTTAATTGAAAGTAGTAACCACAAGGGGTATTGTAATGGTGCGTGTGTCAAGAAACTAACCATGGCAAGCAATGGTGACAAGGAGTAACTCCTTTTTTCCCAAGTCCTTCTTTTAGAAACAACATTTTGAGGCTAGAAATTGAAACATTGAATTAGCTAACATTTTGATTTAAATTGTAGAAAAAAGCTTATTTGTGTGTACTTAAGTTTCAAGCATAACTTGCATTGCACACTATGAACAACCTTAGCCCAAGTTGTAAAATGTTTGACAAGTTTAGTGGGATTGCATATGGAACATGGGAATTTTGTGCAATAATGCAAATGGTTTGGCATTTTCTTTACTCACAAGCAAAGGTGGCTCCACTGGTTATGACGATGTTGTAGCGTTGCTTGTTGCAGGTGTCAAAGATGAAAAAGAGCTATTTCCAAAGAATTAGAAAAACTTCCCTAATTTTCTTGATATTCTACAAAATTATTGGAGAATGAAAAAGTCTTGGAATTTTGAGGCTTTGAGCAATCATGAAGGACCATAGATTTGGGGACCTCTTTCAAGCTTGAAGGTTTTGAGGTTCCAAGGAGAAGAGGCCATATTTGGGGGTTGTGGGCTTGAAATTTTGAAATTTTGAATTTTGAAGCCTTATTGGATTAAAGGTCCTATTTGGGGGTTTTCATTTTGGAGGTCCTAAAGGTTTAAGGCTCTACTTGGGGAATTTCTATTTGGAGGTCTTAAAGGTTTAAGGTCGTACTTAGGGTTCTTTGGTTTTGAGGTCTTAAGGGAGAAGGGCTTAATGTTGGTGATTAAAACTAGGTAGGGCTTTTGAATGCATCGTAAAATGTCATGAAATGTTTATGGATTTTTTAAGAATGTTGGTGGAGCATGGAAGAACGTTGGTGGAACATTTAGGAATGTCACCAAAACATGTAGGAGTGTCAATGAAACATTTAAAAATATTGGCATAATGTCATAAAACACCATCATTTGGTTGTTCACATATTTTTGTGGTGTTGGAGGCCTACATTTTGGAGGTTGTTTAGGGATGTGGGATGAGGAATTCCTTTCAATTTTTCATTTGATGGTTTGCCCTTGTGTGGAAAGTGTTTTTGGGTCTTCTTCTTTTCTTAGCTTGTGGTGTATGGGTGTCAGTTTATCTAATGGAGGCTCCTCCCTTTAAAGAGATGTGTCCCCTAGTTCTTTTCTCCCACCCATGCCCCTAATAGAAGCCCTGTGGCCTATTACTTTTCCATAGGGGCCTCATTTTATAGTTTTGACCTTTCCTAAATCTTTCTTTTGTATCATTATGATTTCTATTTTAATCTTATCCCATTTGGTAAGGTGTCTTGAGCCTATTGGTCGACCATAACCTTCATTGCATGTTGGAACTATGAGTCAAGCCCCTGTTTAGCTCGATACCCCATGTTTTGGTTGTGGTGCATTATTTACATGTCTTGGTTTGACTTGCCATCCAAGGTGGTGTTAAGTTTTTTAGGTTAGTTTTTCAAGTGGCAATGATGGTGCACCCCATCCCTCCAAGCCCCTTGCCCCCTTTTAGTAACTTGGGTGTGGATATCAAATTTGGATCCCTTTAAAGCCTTTTTGTTGGGGTTTTTTAGGTTTCAATTGTATTCACACATCCCAATATATTGTTTTAAGGCAAAAGGTGCAGCTGGCTTTCAAACTCCCTTTAGATGCATTGTGCAAGACCCAAACAATGTTGTTACATGGCATCTTTTTATATTTTTTCGCTAATGGTATTTTCCCTTACTTATTTAGGGGGGAAGGCTGAACATAGGGAGAGTAAGATTTGGTTATAAAAGTTTCATTTTGACAATTGGGAAAAACTTTAGATGGAGCATTTGTTGCACACATCGGCCTTAATGGCTATTTTACCTTTGGTCCCCCCTTTTTCAAATGGTGCCTTTCTTTTGGAGGCCCCATCCTTTTCTTCCCATTCGGGGCCCCATTATTTTTGTCAAAGTCTAGTTATAGGGTGAGTAGGGGAATATGTTCATGCTACAAGGGCCTTTGCCCCCTTGGCCCCAACTCCAGCCTTTTCAAAGACCATTGCTTCTTTATGGGCTTTTCATCTTCTAGATTCATTTTTGCCATGTTCAAATTCTTTGATGGAGTTTTAGCTAGAACTAAAGTTTGATTTTTCTTTAGACATGTTTAGGATGACATTCATCCATTTGATTCACCTTTCAACTTAGGGGCCTTCAAGCATGGTATTCAAACTCCTTCGGGATTCATTTGACACAAAGGATTCAATTAACGATTTTTCCCAATTATTTTTAGTTTGTTCTTATGTTGTTACAAGGCATATTTTCAGAAGTATAGTCTAGGCCCTTGGTGTTATGAGACTATTAGCTTTGACCAAACCTTTTGGTGGTATTCGACTGGTTGTAGGCAAAGTTTAATATCAATTGGTGAATAGGACCCTTTGTTTTTAATTTTACGATGCATGACTATTCGGTTCGCCCCTAGTTTGGGGTTATAGTTGGGGGAGGTTATGAGGCAATGGTGCATGGTATTCAAGTAGTCTTAAATTTTCACTTTGATTAGGTGGTGTTGTAGGTAGACATTGCAAATGCTTTCAACATTGTTTCCCATAGGGTTATATTTTAAGAGTTATGTGTTGTAGGTGGGTAGTTGTTTTAGTTCATACTTTTCATTCATTCCTATTGTGCCCTGAAGCTCCTTTTATTTAATCACCACTATTTTCAGGGCGATTTATATGTTATTAGTTTTCCATTGGCATTCGTTAGTGGCATCCTTTAGGTGGTCCTCTTTTTGTTCTAATTCATTTTTATGCCCTTTATAACTTACCTAGCCATCTCCCATCTTGTTTATTTCCTTTTTTTGTAGATGACATTCACATCATTGGGCTTGCTTCAATTGTATATCATGTTTTTTATAATTTTTTTTGCTAGTTAGATTTGATAGGCCTTGCAATTTAGCTTTACAAGTATATTGTTTAGTTTCCTTTAAAGTTGCCTTCAAGGTTTTAGCCTCCTTCAAGTTTCTATACCTTTGTTGGAGGCATTAGAGTTTTAGGTGTTCCTTTGGTATCCTTTTCCTTCACATCTTCTTTTCTTTAGGATGTTTTGGATGATGATGTTTGACACATAGATGTTGTTTTAAAGTTTAGCGATGTGTAGGTGGCATTTAAGATTCTCATTCATTGTTTCATCCAAAGGCCTTATTACTTTCTTCATTCCTTCCCCCTATTTTCAAATTTTTAGCGCCAATTAAGCCTCCTTTTATTCAACCATCATTCATGTATTTGGGAAACTTTGAAGGCTAGGTTTTTTGGAATGTTAAAAAGCTCCCTTAGTTCATTGACAAGCTTCTCTTCCCATTTTTAGAGGTGGGATAGGTCTTGACTTTACGGAGGTTGTTGCCCCGACAATGTAGTTGGGGTGCTAGGGGCTTGTCATCTTAATCATTGCATGTAATTTTTTGTAGGATGACTACCTTTTTTATTAGGGGCTATTAGGGCTAGCAATTCAATTCACTTTCATTGTAGGCTCACCTTAGGTGGGCTTGTGATGTCATACTTCCATCTACTTAGGTTTCCATCCTTCCATTTGAGTAGTTGTCATAAAGAAGAGCATATTGTTTTTTGGAGAACATTTCAAAAAATGTACATAAGCATTCATTTTTTAGCATCATTTTAGAGTTGTCTTTAGATTGTCATCGCACTCAACTAAAATCTTGCATGAACTTAGGCTTAGGTGCTTGGTTTTTTGTCTGTCCAACATCCCATCTTTTAAAATGGCTTTTAACATTTTCTCCTCATCATTACACACCAAATTAACATCCTATGATTCATGGTTTTTCTCGATGCATATGTGGCTAACGGGCATAGATTTGATAGGGATACATTTTTTATGTTGTGTTCATGGGGGATAATGCACTACCACACATGATGCAGTTTGGGATTTTTTCGCTTCCATTGTTTGGGATGTTGGGTTCCATGTTTTACATGAAAAAACTCATGTTTTCCTAACACCATCTTTTTAGTCATTGTGGTGATGAGTGGATATTGTGCTTATAGTAGATGACATTCGCATTTTGATAGATGTAGTCATTATTGACTTGACTTGTGCAAGTCTTGTTTTGCACGTTGTTTTTTCTCAAGGAGTGGCCATGATGATTGTAGCTCAGGCAAAGGTTGTGTCATATCATGACCAACACTTTGAGTGATTTCATCCTTTTAACAGTAGAAATATTTGGATATTTACATTAGTAGGTTGATGACTTCCTTCATTGATGTGCTAATATGGCATGGTCGGCAAAAGGTTTTGGAGGTCCTTTTCTTTTGATTTTATGTTCATTTTATAAATAGAAGGTGTTGGTGGCCTTTTAGAAAGTTTAGGTTGCCATTATATTGCAACAGATAGTTGTGACAGCATGAGAGCCCTCTTCTAAGCTTGGTGTCCTTCCAAGTTTTTCATTTGTGTCTCCTTGCATGACTTGCTTTGTGTTATTGGTGATGGGTTTAGGTCCTAAGTTTCTTGATTTCTCCTTTTAGGACTTCCCATTGTGTGTTTTGTGCTTTTGGGTGTGGTCTTTTGTTTGGACTTCAGTCCTTCCTATTTTTATTTTTTTCTTTGGTTCCCTTGCTGGGTGTTTTTTGTTTATTTATTTATTTAAACACATGGATAAACGTAGATGATGGACACTTGCTTGATAAATCACATACATATTTTCTGTTTTATATCTTTGTAAAAGTTAAAATGAGATACATATTAATTACCTTACCCTTAGTTCAATTTTGTCATTAAATAATTGTCAAAACTGTAAAATGAAAATTTGTGAAAATATGAAGTTGATATGTTGAAAATCATCATAATTATCATAGGCTACACTCTGAATATTTCACTACTCATATTAGAATATTGTAGTAGATGATGAAAATAAATATAATTTTAAAATTAAAAAACGAATTCAGTTTTTTGAAAAAAAACAAATTATTCGTTTTGTCAATGTAGAAACTGACCCTAGGCTAGGGTAGTGTTCACAATTAAATCAAGTACACTAATCTTCAACAAAGAACATTGAAGCTCCAACAAAGTGGGTATCAATTTTAGGAGAATGTGCACCCAACAAGGAAAACTAACATTGAAAGTACATGAGATGCTTCTCCAGAACAATTTGACGTACCTAAACACTCTTGTGAGTTTGAATGAATGTGGAAGATCTACATTGCCAAATGAGCAAGAGGACACCTACTGAAAAATCACATCTAATCAATGTTCATACATGTCAGATGATGTCAACATGTCAACTCTTTGTACTAAAGAGCAGCTCCACTGGTGCTACATGGCCCTGCAAAGTAAATTCAATGAAGAAAAGTCAAAACATACAGAGGTTTTGGCTCAGGAAAATGGTTTTGGCCCTGTGTTTTGGACATGATGTTGAGGCTGGTAAATGGCATGGCAAACTCTAACACTTGCTGTTGATTGGCTAGATTGTTTGATTGGTCCAGGTGGGCTGCTATTAGTAGTCTCCCACCAATTTGCAGTCCCAAATTTGGTTTTCTGGGTGGGGTTGGAAAAAAGTAAATAACTAAACTTGGATGTGAGAAATGTTTTTGCAGGGTCATTTTACTGAGCACCGCTGAAGATGCTCTACTAAAAAACCAATGATAAAAGGTTCATCTTCACTCTCCATGTCGAACTAGTTACCAACAATGACCTGGTGAAATCCAAGGAAATATGTCCATCAATGTTGAAGACATCTGGCATTGCTTATTTATCTGGTTTTTTCTATCTCTTTGCAGATAGAATTTTGAAATGCTTTCAACCCTTTCAATCTGAGCTGCAAAGTATAACACCATCCTTCAACACTTAGGAACTGACATGGCTACAAAGGGGAATGCATTTTGAATGTAATAAAATGATCTACAAGTAGATTTGATGTTTTAGCTGCAGCATTGATCAATGAGAGGCACTCCAAAAAAACAACTACCAAGGTCTCTGGTACATCCATGCTCTAGAGTTCAGACATTTTCTTGGACTCATTTAGTCAAGAATTGGAGGTATGAATAAGCATTAGATTTTATGAGCTCTAATATTTCATGGTAACCTTTTGAGTACATGAACAAAAACTCTAACAAATAGAAGCTGGACTAGTCATATGCAGCCTAGTTTGGAAACACTCTTGGAATCATGATTTCCATATAAAAAGCTTTTCTATTCTAGGGGGGACATGCTGGCAATGGGGGCCATGGCAAGTCACACAAGGAAGAGTCCTCATGTTGGAAAACACCAGTTCCTTCAATTTTGGTTCTTGTATATCAAAATCCCAATTATTTATACTAACATTGCCACTAAGTTGTCAATTTGCAGATCTCAAATGTCAATTGATCTAAATTTCTTTCAAACAACTTAAAGTCTGCCATTATAAGCTCATGGTTGTCTTCAAAAACAGCATTTTGGGGATTAAGGTACTCTTCTACAATTCTGAAGCCACCACCTAAACACTGGATCCTCTAGTTCTTTCATGATCAAAATCAACTTGCCTAAAGTTTTTATTCTTACAGAAGTGTCTTAAACCAGGGATGACCACTGCCATACTAAGTATCCTTTGGATTTCAATTCGTGAACCTATAATACCCACCACTTGACCTGCAAGAAATCCTGAGTGATCTGGAAACTGTTGGAAACTGTTGGTCATGTTATGTTATGCACACCAACTCAAAGGACTGAATGGTTTTCTTGGCACCATAAGAGACACATTTGATCTAAGAAGCCCCATGTTGCAGTTTCCTTAATTTGAAACTAAAGATCCAAAGATCACCCAACTGAAGCAAAACAACAGCAGCAGGTTCAACATTTGGCATATTATACAATACAATATAAGGTCATGCTAAAATTTCATGGTGGTACTCTACTGTAATTTCCATGGTCATATATATCAAGACCCATGTGATGTTTGTTGGAGAAGTTGTAGATTGTTAAACCAAGGATCTAGGGTAGCCTGCCCTATGACCAAACACCACCTTCGACCGAAGACTTTATTAATATCTTCCTCATCCCTTCTTCATTTCGAGTGATTTAAAACGTTATGGGAGCGCTAACTTGAGCTCTCTAATTCGTCTTTCAACAGCAGAGGCAAAGGAGTAAATTATAGAGGAGCAAGAAGAAAAATAAGCTTTTCCAAGTTATAAAACGCTTTTTTCTTCTCTTTTCTTCTCTTCTACCCCTCTTACTTTACATGCTCATCTCATTTCTTGTTCAATTTAAGTGATTTAAAGTGCTATAAGGGCGCAACCTTATGCTCTACAAATCATGGTTGAACCATAAGGCAATAGAGGGACTTTCAGAGACTTTTTTGGGTGTTCGGTAATAGTCTTTGAAGTGCTCTGTGATTTTTAGTTTCCACCATTTGAACCCCCCTTCACATCAGACTCATTTCTTCATCTTTTTCAACGATTCAAATTTTTATGAGTGTGCAAATAGTAGGGCTACAATTCCTCTTTGGGCATGAAATTCAAAGGAGCACTCTCCAGAAATTCGCAGACCTCGGAGACACTAAATGTTCAGTGATAGGCGAAGCTACCCTAAACCCTAAACCATGATCCATTAATGGTTACACTGTTATACAAAACACATACCTGCATTAAAGTTCATTCAAACATGGTAATATCTCAATGGTATGTCAATGTTAGCAAAATGCAATTTCATTTTGCAATGACACATGCAAAGTAACTAACAAAAGAAATGTGACATGGCATCCTTGTTGTCACCCAGTGATATCTTAATGTTAGGGTCAGTGTTAATTAACAAAATATTTACTAAAAACATAGATTTTGAGATGTCAAATAGAGATAACTTAAAATACCCAAAAAAAAAGCAAATAAGTTTATGGTAATATAGTTCAGTATTTTTCTTAATTGTGTTCCTTATCTTTTATGCTACATTCCCATGTTCATTATCTTTTACCTTACATTCTCATGTTCCCTACTATTTTTGCATCACACAAGCCTTGTTGAGAGAGAGAGAGAGACAGGTCATGTGCATGGAATGAGGTCACATATAGAAAGCATTTTTAGAAAAATCCTTTCCACAGCAGACATCAAGATTTTTCCAAAAGTTTATTACTCTGAATTCATAAATTTTTTGTAAAATGTAGGTCACTGTTCCTTTTGTGGGCCTGAGTGCATTCAACAATGGAACCACAAGTAATGTGCACAACATAAAAGTCGACACACTCAAAATACAAGGCAAAGAACTACTACAGATGTGCACAACAACAAAAACAAATCGATGCATAACACCCAAAAAAAAGGGGGGGGGGGAGATGAAGAGAAACATTTCTCTTAGGAAGAGATGACAAGAAGCTCATTCTCTTTGGGAATTAGATGTAGACTAATAATGACACCAAATGTCAATCTAGTTTGCAACTAATGTGAATTGGTGATAGGTAGGAGATGATGTTAATTTCACAGACATATGTGTGTGTGTGTCAATTGCATATGGTTCAATAATTCAATTGTAATATGGTTGATTGATTTTGGTTGCATCAGATAATTGAGTTTTGGAAACACAACATATTTTTCATGAACACAGATCTAAAAAGAATAGAACTTTTTTTAATATTCTGCTCATCTTCTTCGATAATTAGAGGTGTTATATTTTCAATTATTATATTCGAATTCATGTGTCTATAGTCATTATTACTGCACATGCACGTGTGCATTTCAATTATTTTATTGTAACTATTGGGAGTTAAAATACACAATAATTCTGTAACTCAGTTTTACATTATTTAAAATTAAGAGGAAAAAATGGGTCACAGAATTATAATTTTAAGAGGAAAAATCAATTCTGAAAGATTTGTTTAGTACCTGAATAAAGCAAGGCAAATTGCGAAAAGAAAAATCTTAAGCTAGGGTCCCTGTTCAACGGAAATCCCGCACCAGATCTTCCCAACGGCAAAATTTCCCGTTAAATTTTATAAACATTCGTGCATTCGGTGTTTTAACACTAGAAAATTTGAATTGGGGGAAACTTTTTGAATTTTTGTGAAAACTGATTGATGATGTTGTTTATGTAATCAATTCCTTGGTTGTGATTGATTGAATCGGACGTTCTGCATGTGGAGTTTTTGTTTGAATTCTCAGCAGCAATGATACTGAAAAATATATTGAGCATGATCGACTACATGGCTTCAGAAAAACCTTGCAGCCAGCAGCAATTGGCTCCTTATAATATACATGAAGAATTTAACAATTTCAGTACATTGTTCATGTAACCACAACTTTGATCATGTTGTTATGAGAGAATCATGAGTGCAAGTAATCGTCCTCCTCCTCCTCTAGTGTAGACATCAACAAATTCAGTTTACTGAGAACTTGGGTACTGATGATCGATCTATATTCAGAAGTTGAAAGAAAAAGCGGGGAGGGACAAAAAAAAGACAAAAAACCAATTTGATACAAGTTAAGCATTTTGATCAGTGATGTTCAATGCCAGTGGTGATTAAGGTATTCTTAGATTCTTGCTTGGTTGCTTGCTTGGATGATGTCTTATTAGACTGTCAATATCATGTGAGATTGTGAGAAAAAATTTCTGGATTGATCAGTGTGGAGCAGGAAACATATATATAATTTTAGGCTGTTAATTTGTTGTTTTTGAGAATCATAAATCAAAACTGTAGTAACATCAAATTCTAGTGGAGATTGAAGAGCTCTACTGCCAAATTATGGATGAGTCGGCGGCGGGAATAGCAGAGATTACGGCTACGAGATCATCAGTGCAATATTCGAAGATCATGAATTTGTGGCGACTGTCTGGAAGCTGGCCAGCTGCAGCTGCTGCACGTATCATGCTGCTGCAGCAGTCGAGGAGGAGGAGGAGGAGGTCTATTCTGTTTGGCAATAATACTATTGTCATGAGCTTGAACGGAATGTACACAAAGTGCTTACTTTTGTGGCTCTCCTCCACCTTCTTCCAGCTTCGACCCTGGTCTTGCAGTGCCCAAAATACTGCTGCAGGTATCAAGAAGTCTCATCTGCAAGAATTCTTTTTAAGAAATGTTTGTGGCCAGTCTCCAGCTTGCTTTCTGGGTATGTTATGTAAAGAGTTGAGAACTTTACAATGATCGTGACGAATTGCAACGATTTGCAAAGTAAAGAAGTTGGATAACGAAGAATGCCATGTTTGTTGCGCGAGTGACACATGCATAGTGGGGTTGTAGCTGCTGCATTTGCATGCGGCTTGGCTGTAGCAGTGATTAGAAAGAAAGCGTACTGTGAACCCACCCAATGCACGTCCCATGCATGATTGTTTGCTGCAGATCCACACTACACTTTCCTGTACAATGCGACTTCTGCACCGCTCATGACGGAATATGACTACATCATCGTGGGAGGGGGCACAGCGGGCTGTCCTCTTGCTGCCACTCTCTCACAGCACTACTCCGTTTTGCTTCTGGAGCGTGGAGGCAGTCCATACGGAGATCCGATGATCACAGATCAGGTAAACTTCGCGGCGGATCTGCTACGAGACGGCCCTCTCACACCCAGTCAGTCATTCACGTCGGAGGATGGAGTTCTCAATCAACGAGCACGAGTACTGGGTGGTGGCACCTGCTTGAATGCCGGGTTCTTTACCCATGCGAGTAGACCGTATGTGCGCGCTGCAGGTTGGGATGAAGGGCTCGTACATGACGCATATCGGTGGGTGGAAGGCGTAGTCGCTTCGTTTCCTCAATTGGGTCCTTGGCAAACAGCAGTCAGAAACGGGCTCCTGGAAGTAGGGATCACCCCTGACAACGGCCGCACTTTCGAGCACTTGTATGGAACCAAAGTTGGTGGCTCGATCTTTGACCACAATGGTCATCGACACACTGCTGCCAATCTTTTGGAGTATGCAGATCCCAACAATCTCACAGTTCTGCTCTTCGCCACTGTCCACCGCATTCTTACTCATACTTGTAAGCTGGCTGCTACCTTTGAACCCTCTCGACCTTAGCAGCTATGGAGTCGGTCGCATGTCACCCCTGTCTGTGATAATTGTCTCTAACTCTAGAGTCTCTGTTGCATGTGACTTCATGTTGTGGGTGGTGACATATTGATCATCATCAGCAAGCAATGGAAGTGCACATGCATTTGGTGTACTATACAAAGATCTGAACGGAGTTGAACATCAGGCAAATCTGACGCAGAGAACAGGAAGTGAAGTGATAGTCTCAGCAGGTGCAATGGGCAGCCCTCATCTTCTCATGTGGAGTGGAATAGGACCAGCCGCGCAGCTCAATGCCTTCAACATTTCTGTCGTCGTTGACAATCCCAACGTGGGGCAAGGCATGCGCGACAACCCCATGAACGCTTTGGGTATCCCCTTGACTCAGTCGATAGAGTATTCTGCCATCGAAGTCGTGGGAATCCCACAAAGGTTTGGTGCCTTCATCGAAACCGCAAGCATGAACGCTGCCAATCTCGTCAGTCTACAAGTACCCACAGCGCTTATCTCTCCTTGTAATACGTCAGCTATCTCGCTCAACTTCGATACTGTCACAAACTTTGCTGCTCTCTTACAGAAAGTCGCTGGTCCTGTCTCAAGTGGAGAGCTCAAGCTCAACGGCTCAGACTTCACATCCCCTCCCTCCGTTCGGTTCAATTACTACTCCGATCCAGAGGATCTTCGCTCTTGTGTTGCAGGTGCGTACTGCGCGCATGATCCGTCAACTACCCATCACATAGCTGCATGTTCACTGTCTAACGGCCAGGTTCAGGGACCTCCAAGGTTTCTAACAAAGCTGCTTCTTCTCCTGCTTCTTCTACTTCTTTTAGGGTTGCTAACAAAGCTTCTTCTGTTTCTTCTTCTTCTTCTTCTCGGGTTTCTAACAAAGCTATCTTCTTCTTCTTCTTGCAGGTACAAGGAGTATGCTCGATGTTCTGTACTCCAGGGCTCTGGCGCCTTTAGTCACAGACGCAATCTGCTTACCTGCAGTTCTGGAAATTCTCTACAGTCTAACGCCGAGCGGCAGAGATGATGATGCCGAGATTGCTTCATTCTGTAAACGAACAGTGCGCACCATCTGGCACTACCATGGAGGATGCGTGGTGGGAAAGGTAGTGGATGCGGATTACCGTGTGTTGGGAACCCAGGCGCTTCGCGTGATCGACGGCTCTACCTTCGTCAACTCTCCTGGCACTAATCCTCAAGCCACTGTGATGATGCTTGGAAGGTAAAGTTGTAATCCACAAAACCCTGAAAAAATACATTTGAAGGATCTTGCAAGATTTCCTGACTCATGAAACCTGGTCGTAGATGATCATCTCAGATCTCGTCTCCTGTGGTTTCTCTACTGTGTTTGCAGGTACATGGGTGTTCAGATTCTGAAGGAGAGGCTTAGTACAGGCCATTGAAAAACACAACTGTGAAGAAGCGAAAATGGGGTTTTGCATCTGGGAGTGGAATGTGCAACATCATTTGCTCAAATCCATTGATCCTTTGCTGCTGCTGCTGCTTCAACCCAGCCTCTTAAGGGTGGGAAAATTTCGTGGTTTAGACCTCAAATCCATTTTTAAAGCACTTGGGCTAAGTCCTCATGTGAATGCTCTTTTTGTTGGGTTCTTCCCTTCTGGAATTATGAGTTGTAGGTCAGAATCTGCAACAGTATGGAGACCTGATCATGTTGGAATCGAGTATCAACCTTCAGATACAAAGCTTTCTTTTCTCTAGTAATTCTGATCCACCCATGGTACTCAAATGAGCTCACTCTCAGATACAGCTCTGAGTTTCTGAGAGTAGTGCACAATTGACTGTTTTGTTTAGAGTTGGAAAAGTGCAGAAAATCTGTACAGCTACAAATGATGGTAGCACAAATTCACTGCTCTTTATGAAAGAAAACAGAAAAGACAGATGTCAGGAAGCTCTGCATGCAGGAGCTGGGCAAACTCTAGAAGCTTTCATCTCGCCTGTAAAATTGCACAAACGAGAATAGTGGATCATGCGACATTTTACAGTGCAATTTGTTATGACAAAAGCATCTTGTTCCTGAACGTGGATCAGTTGTTGTATCACAACTATCTAGAGCTGAATTTCTTCTGCCATCTATCAGAAATTCAGCTCTACCTTCAATCAATAGCCATAATCTTGCCAATTGATGAAGACACAGGCTGAAGAACACAACCATTTCATTCTACAGGGCAGCCTTGCTTCAAAGTGCAAATCATGAACAGTCCAAACTGTTGTTGTTCTGATACATAGATCAGTACATGCCTCTCAAACAGAAGTATCATGAATCTGTAGTTGATGCAAAGCAAGCTTTCCATTGTGAGGATGTGTGTGTGTCTTCTAGGAATTCAAGTTTGTACTTATATCAAACCAAGGGAGTTTCTTACTGATCCTGGTTTTGTTTCAAAGAACTGTTTTTTGTGGACTAGGGTTTAGGGATTGAACATCTGTCACCCATTGTAGAATCATAATCCAACACCCCTGTGCAACATTTTATCAAGCGTTGTCTCTGTAAGAGAATTAGAAGCTAGGACGGCTTCTAGTTGCATCCCAAAATCAGAATTTTACATTTTAACTGCTTGCATCCAGTGACTTACTTCCTCAGGGCTTCGAATTCAAAGTTCAGTGTAGAGTAAAGCCCTGGGACCAGTGCTTTACTGAAATAAGAGGTCCTCTTGAATTTTGAAACTTCCCTCTCATCTAGTGTGATAAATTATTACTTGTACTGCCCTTCTTAATTAGAGTTCTTTTCTTGCGCCAATGCTTTACAGATGCAAATAGCACAGAATACAAACTTTGAATCCATGGACCTAATGAGGAAGTTAAAACTGGAATGGACGTGCAAGAGTTTGGCAAGAACTCATCAATTTTTTAGCGTCCACTTCTTTCCTACCCATTTCATAATGACTCGCAAAAAGGCCATGTGATCAAATATTCTATGCCACTATGTGATCAAAGCTGAAAGCAAAATGGAAAACCATGGCTATTGACAAACTAACAGCACTAGTATGCTCCCAAATGTTTGTAAACACCCAAGTAAATTTCCCTTTTCTCTCTAACAACACCACCACCTCCTTGATTCACAAAACACAACAGCCATTTTTGACATTGCACTACTATGGCATATACTAATTAGCTTTATAAGGTCTACAAAGCAACATACAACAACACACAAATTGAAAGAAAACATCATGCACCCCATCTTGAGGGGATCCACAATTGAATGCCAAAAGAAAAAAATTGACCAACCCCACACCCAAAGTGTATAATTCTCACACTCATACATACGTAATGAACTTTTCAAATTTTACTCTTTGTATTTGAAAGCGCCTCCCCTGACAGAATTTTCCCATCTGCAGTTACATGGATCTTAGTTACATGGATCTTCAAAACATCTTTGTAGTAACCAGTGTTCTGTTATCACATTTTAGACTACAACACAGAATACCAATAGAGCATACTCTACACAATTTCATAATGGATTGGATTTTATGCATCAAAAAACATTGAAGAACTTGTCTAAATGGTTGTTCGTGTATTGAGGATTAAATTTCTCTTCCTTGGGCAATTATGGATGTGCCAGTTTTCATATTCAAACTATATCTACAAAACTGTAAAATAGAATGGTTCCTTATGCATAGCTTTCCAGTTTTCAATTTTTTGGCTGCCTATAAATTTTTTTAATACATGTAGTTTTTTCATGACAAGTTCATGACAAACAAGTCTAGTCTAGAGCTTCCAAAGCCAATGAAAAGCAACATTAAATTGTGCACATTTAATTTCTTTGAATAATATGCAATTAATGTTGATGTTTCAATAGGTACTTGATCCCCATTTTTTTGAAAAGTTTGCTCATTTCACAAATACTCAGCATTTGGGGGGGGGGGGGGGGGGGGGGAGGAGGGGGAAG
>Ga0116231_10006043_pt1 | contig 23452 bp, 19 predicted proteins | sample S1TSphgellanicum_2_FD_89695 | JGI IMG/M metagenome (GOLD analysis project Ga0116231, IMG submission 89695) | Host-associated microbial communities from peat moss isolated from Minnesota, USA - S1T2_Fd - Sphagnum magellanicum MG | ecosystem: Host-associated > Plants > Peat moss > Unclassified...
TGGCCAGGATTCAATTCAATTTCTTTTCTTTCCAGTGGTTTGTTTTTACCATGCCAACGACCTTTTTTTTGCAAATATATTAGTTTTAGGGTTTAGGGTTTATGTAAAATGGGCATTAATTTTTAGTTTCAAATTAATTTAAGGTGTGCCAATCTCCTCTCCAACAGGGGCTTTTTTGTTTTTCCAATTTGGTGATGTAATTGAAATGGCAATCATCCATAAGATGATTTAGCCAGATTTGGCTACATACCAGATGTGAAAGTACCCCAAACAAAAAAAAAAGAAAAAGAATCCTTATATATTCTTGGCTACTTACTGAAACTTATTTTTAAAAACCTGGTGATTTGAATTTTTTTTCCGTTTGAAATTTGGGAGAATTTCGCCAGAATAAATTTAAAACCACTGCTCTACAAGCTTCCCAAAAATTCAAAAATGATTTAAAAATATAACAGGCCATTATTAAAAATCCCCATATTCTAGCTGGAATTTAGGCCAATGGTTGTGGGGAAAAAAAAATACCCCCCCCTCCCCAGTGTTTATTTTACTGGCGAATTTTCACCTAATTTCGACGGGGAAAATATGATTTCGACCTATACAAAGGATTTTTCATAGAAAAAATGGCCCAAATTCGCCAGATTTCGAATTTTTAAAATTCCAAATCGCCAGAGTCATATGATAACTTCCAGAAGGTAGCCAAGAATATAAAAAGGATACTGTACCTCAAATATCTAATATGTAGCCAGCCAAATTTGGGTAAATTACTTTCTGGATGATCGCCATTTTGGCTACGTCACAATAGCCTTAAAAGAAACCCTGCGGGGCCACCCAGAAATAAAAAATAAAAAGCAAGGATCAAAAACAGGCCGACCAAAGCTATGAACTGGGATGCGGCAGGGAGTGTTCTCATTGGTGCTACAGATCTCGAATCACATGGGTCAATTCCACCTGGCATATGTGGCGGAGACAGCACTGTGCCACGTGCCAATAAAATCCGGGCCATAAAGTGTGAACAGTCAGTCAGTCAAGTGAAACGAAGCCTCAACGGCGCGTGGCTCCATGCAGATTTTGCCAGCTTGGAAAATGAAGGGCGGCTAAATTGGACGGACGTCCCCTACAGTTCCGTCACGGAAAAAACGCATGCAGATTACGGCACTGGCACTACTAATGCTGACGGCATTGCATTCTGGTAACTTTTATGCAATGCAAATGTCTAAAGAGGCTGGATGAATTTGAGAAAATTCAATGAAAAATAAGTTCATCCATGGACTGAGATACCCTAGTTGCTTGTGGTGAGACAACTACTAAGTACACATTATTATTTCAAGAATCAATTTTCCCTCTCAATGTGAACTTGGACTAAGTAAAAGAGTGCACAAGTTACTGGGAATAGTCAGACCTGCATGAGTTATCATATATATTAATTCACTTGGTCTGTCTGTGACAGTGACTCCGGATGGACAGTGGCTATGGACAGTTGTTTTAAAAGAAAAGTTTTTAAAAAAAATCAAAAACATCAACCAAACATTGTTGAAATAACACACCTATGCATTATGCACAAGGTTCACACTAGTTGAAGCTAATCCATTGTATGAGAGCATGGAGCTTATGGGTTACGAGACACAAAAGAGTGTGAGCCATGAAGTTTTCAGTCAACCAGAGACCAAGCATGTGCAAGAAGAAGGAATCAGAGAGGTACGAAAATGTTGAAAGGCACCAACAAGACATCAAGATACTTGATATAACTGGGGAGCTCTCATTCAATAGCATGCTGCCCTATTAGCAAGACACTCTGTACAATCAGTTCTCTGTTGAGGTGAACCTATGTCCACTCCCAAAAGGTGGTCTGTCTTTAAAACTAGGGTTTGAAATTGTAGGAATATGCTCATCTTCAATTACCTAGCTGAATCAGAATTGCTGGTCAAGGAAACTGAAAGTGCAGTTCCAGTAGGAGTGAGAGATGATGAACTACTTCCACTCTTTGTACTTCTGCACATGTGCCAACAAATGATGCAGTTTTCATTGGTTTTCCAAATTGGTCTCTCATTTTAGAGGAATGTTCAAGACATGTTATTGAGACTCATAAACTGTGAGTTCATTTTTTGGGAACTTCATGGAATATTTCTCAATTAAAATATTTTTTGCTGGTGTGAAGAAGTGTATTCTCTTTTGGGAGGCAAATTTTCACATTTGTTTGACCTGCAAAATATTATGATTTTGATGCATAGAAAGGATATTTTTGAAAAAATCCCCCTAATGTGCTCACCAAATTTTAAAGAATAAAAATTAAAATCATCAACTTTCTACAAACAGGTAGCCAAAATATAAAAGGATTCTTAAATTTTTTAAAAAAAAACTCTCATATCTGATTCATAGCCAAATTTGGTTAAATATTCTTATGGATTATCACCAGTTTCAAAATTGAAAGAAAACCCTATTGTGCACTATGAACTTGCCATAGTGAGTAGAGTCATTTAGGCAAAATGAATGGCTTGTTAAAAAATTGAGCAATTGAACACCATGTTGAGGGTTAATGGTGATGAGTAGTGGTAGTAGTACACCCCTTAAAGGAAATGATGTTTATGTGAACTTTCACACATCCTCTTAAGCACAAAAGGCACAAGGGTTGGTTGAGTTTGGGTACGTTGCATGCCAATTGATCTTCCGGAGTACTTACCTCTTGTTATGCCTACACAATGTTTGTCCTTGTCCTTGGGGGAAGGGGGACTTGCACGTCTACACCATGGCTTTAGGAATGTATGTTGCAGTTGTTGGGTGCATCTGAAAGAGAACCTTGTTAACCTGGGTTTAATGAAGGGTTTAGGGTTTTTGTATCCAAAAGTGAAGCTTTATGAGGCCAATGTCTGGCCAGAATCATTGATCCTACTACTACTAACAAGGAATGTGTCCCACTGTGGCCTTGCCATTTACATTCAAAAGTTTCTTAAGACAAAAGAAGAATTATGGAAACTCAAATATTTCACCATGCAAAAATGTAATCTTCAAAAAATCCTCTAAAAGAAACCTAAATCCTTCAAGATATTATAACTCTATAATAACTAATCTCAAGTTTCAACACAAGCAAAAATATCATCTTTCAAAAATCCTCATATAAAAATAGACCTATTATTATTACCTACAGGCCAAAATCCCTTAAGCTACTATACTCTATAATGAATCTAAACACAATATCCTTGCCTTTGGTAGGCAAAGCCAATAAATTCTCTCAAACTCTTTTTCTCAGTTTGCCACAAATTTTCCTCCCGAGGAATCTATGTAAGTGGCGTAACACGATTGTAGAGGTCAATGCAACAGGACACACAATGGAAGCATGTTGTTGACGATTTTATTCAAACTCATGAGAGGAAGCCGTGCTAGCAAAATCCTCAAGGGTGACAAAGCAAGGAAACACACCTTTTGAGTTTGGACCTTTCAAATTCACTTCACACACTTTAATGAGATGCGTACTAGTGTTTCTTCAACAACTTGGCTTGCTTGGTGGAGTTGACATGTTGTTGAAAGCAATGTATAGGGGATCATCCCCTTTCATCACCATGTTTTTTTCTTTTCAATTTTGTGTGTTAATAGAAGTGGTGGTCATCCATAAGAAGATTGAGCTAAATTTGATCATGGACAACTAGTTACATATCAAGTTGAAAGAAAAAATGTCTTTTATATTTTGGGCTATTACCTACTAAAACCTATACTAGAACCCCAACGGGATGTGCTCCAATGTTAAACACCCGCTATGTACTTTGTGGGTGTTAGTGTCAAGTGGGTTGCATGGTTTTTTTGAAGGGTTTAATTGATGTCAATGCAATATTTAGGTCAAATAAATTAGAATCTTGCAATAGGGTAGAATCACCCATCACCGAACATGTACCTACCACCAAACACTTTCTAATATTTTCTTAATACATTACCCAAATTCAACAATTTTTTGTGTCATTGGATGCACAAACTATAAGGTTACAAATGTTCTTTGAGCGTCAAAAGTAAAGGAACACCCTAGAAAACACAGGAAGAGGATGAGAGATAGTTTGCTTCAATTTTTTTGAAAAATAAATTGTAGACCCTTCTCTAGTTCCAGCCTCATATCTTCTTCAATTTTAGTTTGGTTTGAGTGATTTAAAATCTCATGGGTGCACCAACTATTTCATCTTATTTATACATGCATCATTCATGTTTTAAATGTATGACATCTATGTATAAAATGTACAAACTCATGAAAAAACAATTTTTGCATGATTTTTGTTATAAAATAATGGGATGGGAAGTTTGTGATGTATAAGTTTTCTTAAGAAGGAAGAAATGCCACATTGGTTCAAATCTAGTGAGGCTTGGTAATACACACAATTCAAAAGAAAATTTGTTTTGTTAATACCCTCAAAATTTGTTTTACTAATTAAACATGGAGATTTAAAACCATGCAAATGCCACTTAAGTCATTGGATTGACACCCACAAAGTCTTTATTGTATCGCATTAACAATTGCAAAAATTGTAGGAAGTAATTAACACCTTCCACACCTTTTATGTTGGGTTGAATTCATTTTGTTGGAAATATGGTAAATTTGGGCCATCCCCCCCTGCCCCCCCCTTTCCCCCAATTATTTTTTTTTGTATAGGTTTAAATAAACTTTTTCTTTTACAAAAATTGCAAAATTTCAAGAAAAATCACCAATCTCCACAATATTGTTAATGCCATTAGACTATGCATTAAAAAATGTTTTAAATAGTTTTTAAAAAGGTTTTCATGTGTCTAATGAGGTGGACCACTTACATGAAACATGTCTGGTTTTTTAAAGAGGAAGCCTTGAAGATTATCCAAAATTATTACCTTATGATGATCTCATATCACTTTTATTGTTCCATGTATACTTGGGCTCTGCGTTGTTGCACACTACCAATGACGTTCAACCTTTTTTTTCCTTATGATGTCCCAATTTGGTTTTCAATATCTTGTTATTATTTATATCAAAATTTAATTTAATTTAAATTGTATTAAACATTATATCCATGGTGGGTAAGGTAAAAGAGGGGGGTAGTTATTAGTAAGCTTGAGGTAGTTAAGCTTGAAAATGAAATAGGACTTTTTTTCATATCCTTACCAGCAGGTGGGGAAAGGAGTAAGATAGTTATTAAGAAATGAAGTAGTTATGAGTTGTCTCTAAAATTGTCCCTATAATTGTCCAAGGACGACCATAAGATAGATTTTATGAGCCTATGAAAGATTATGCAAAATCACCCATATCCCAACTCTTCAAATTTTCATCATTGAATGTTTTTTTAAACATTTTCATTAGAGTGCAAGTTTTGAAATTGGAGTTCTCATGTGAACTCACCTTCACATATCACCGTGTCAAGAGTGTTAGTTTAGGTACTTAATTATATGATAAATTGACTTAGTGTAATTAATTGTGTTTTAGCTTGGAACCAATTCATATGTGAATGGGGTTTGAACTATTTAATGTTTGGGATATAATTTCAAATTATGCGTTTTCAAATAATTTTCAATGATTTGAAATACCATAACACAATGTTTTCTACTCTGCAATTTTTCTATGTTCATATGCAAGTTTCTTTGCACATGGTTTTGTGTTGTTGCTTTCCATTTTGAGCTTGGATTCCTATTTGTTTGCAAATGACTCCTGTTTTGAATCATTGAAAATGTGATCTATTTTGTCTTGTGTTGTAATTCAATTCAATTTTTGTAAACATTTTTTTTGTTCATGTGTTGTACATAAGATTTTGTGTGGCAAGTGTCGTGGAGGTTTTCTTGGGTTTCACTATGTGATTTTATTTATGTTTGCATTGTATCATTCCTTGGGGATTTGAACCCCAAAAAGGCCTAGGAACTTGGAATGTCAAATTATTAAAAAGAAAATTACAAAAACAACACAAGAAGAAAAAGGTTCTATCTCTACTTTAGAAACATTGACAAGGCAAATTATTATAGCAACATTGTTGGTAGTAATAGGAGTTGCACCATGCCATCACCGCCATTATGGTGGTTGGTTTCTTCTTAACAACAATAGGGCAAAGGGGGCTTCAATTCTCTTCTCATGTGTTTTCATTGTTGTCTCTTTGTGTGTACAAAAGGAAGAACAATTTTGACAAAAGAAGGAAGATGGTGGTGGCAAGAGTTGAGCTCCATCGCCATTACAACCATTTTATAGAGTTTTCATTTTCTCCCAAACCTTAAAGGTTTGATACAATTGAGAAGTTTGGGTGCCTTGACACCATGCTTAGGATAAAAGGGTCTTGGGGGGGTTAAGTCAGAGTTTTTTTTTTCTTTTTTTATGAATTTTTAAACCTAAGATTAAATTTAGGCCCAATATTAACCTAAATTTAAGCCCAATATGAAGTGTATCAATTTATTGGCAAACAATGTAGCAAAATCAAAGTTGTTCATTGACGTATAAGTGAAAGAAATTTTTTGGTGACCTACTAAAATTCTATTGAATTTTGAGTTTTTTGGCAAAATGAGTTGTTTTGGTTTTCTATCATTGGCGAGTTTGGAATTGTTTATTAGCAAACAACAAAACAAGTTGTTTGTTACTTGTCAATTTGCTAGAAGGTTTTAATATCGCCATGTAACCATGAATGTTATTGCTAGGGGTTTAACTATTTGTTAACAAACAACATAATAAGTTTCAATGATGACCCATGGTTGAATTGTTGTTACCACTATCAATTGGAAAACTATCCTCTAACAAAAAAACAAAAACCGGGTTATTATTGGTGACCATACAAGGTTTCAATTATATGGTGGAGATTGTGTTTTATGAAAAGTTTATCCCCACATTGTGTTGTTAGGTTGTGCTTATTTCCTATCTTTAAAAATATTAAAATTAACATTGTAAATAAATGTAGGGCACTAAAATTTCATACAAACATAAAATAAAATAAATATTGGTTTAAATATGTACATACTAAAAACTTAAGGAAAAATAGGGTGGGAAAAAAATTCTTCTGCATAATAATCCCAAAAAATCTTGTTTGACTTAAGTAGTGACAAATTTTAACATTTAATGTCCTCCTTCCTTCGGAGTAAAATAAAATTAAAAAAAAATTCAAGTAATGTTGCCACCAATTGTTTGGATTTTTACATCTAATTTGGAACTGTGGTGAAGATCATATATGTATAATTATGGCTATTGTAGGTAATAATCACAACTTCTTAACATGTATTATAATTGTGAGCATAGGATGAAGTTTTGGTTGTCTCCATTTTCAATGTTATGTCATGCAACAAAACATGTGTGATCATGCTTCCAAATAACATTGTTATGTAAATGGGCTGATTGTGTATTCCTATATCACTAGGTAGGTCTATCATTCTATTGTGCATAGAATCTCAAACCTAGTTATAATAAATTTTGTTATTTTATTCATATTTAATCACCTATATCTTTATATTTAAAAAATCAACTCTTTTATATTTAGTTTTCATAAACCAAGTTTTCAAATTTTAGTTCATTGGTACATTTCAATTTAGTTCATTTAGTTTGGTTAAATTGATTGACTTCTACTGCATATGGGTCTTTTTTTCATTGACTTAAATACATGGGTTGAAAGTATGTTTAAAGAACCTATAAAATTCATAATAATTTTCTAGTTATTTATTAATGAACATAAACACTACTTAACACAATTCAAAATTTGTAATGACCAAAAACAATTATAATGAAAACACATTGAATATTTGCAATCTGAATACCTTAAGAAATAAAAACACTCATAATCAACTAACAAACTATTACATCAAAACAAAGTGGGAAGTTGAAAAAAAAAAATCATAAACAGAATTGCACAAATAAAATAATGGTAGTTGCACACTTGGGCAACGGATTAGCAAATTGCTTGTTTTATAATGAGCCAATCATTGAGGCCCATTTCCAAAAAAATGTTTTAAACTTTGGATGTATCCACAACTAATTCATATAAGTTATACATAACATATGCACCTAGGGAGATCACTTCCATTATATTGTAAATTATGTGCAAAAAATACAAGGTGCAACTTATTGAAAAAAATATAAATTATTTAAATATAAATAGGGAGCTTATATTTCATTATGAAAATATATTTATAATATATCTAATATATTCAAGATTATTTTCAAAATATTCATTATTTATAACATATTTAAAATTATCCTTTTATCTTAGGTGCTTCTTGAAACATACAAGGAGTGACCTCCCTAGGCATGTGCATTAAGATGAATTTGATTTCATACATAATGAGTAGGATTGTTTTTTAACAAGACACTCTTTTTATGAAATGGACCTAATGACACTACACATGTAGAGTTTGGAAGATTTTACAATGAAAAAATCATCATATGGCTAGAAAAAAAATCTCCTAGCAAGAGGCTTTTTTTACCAACTAAGGCACATAGTTGCCCATGAGGCCACTTGCTAGATTCCCTTACAGAGAACCCTAATCATCATACAGTAATTCTAGAAAAACTATGATCATGCATGATATGTCGATGAGAGATGAAATTTGATGCATCACATCGTAACTTCAAGAGTGTTAGGATTTAGGTAATTATCGATTAGGAGTACGTAATTCAACTTTGAATGTTATCAATTACACATATATGATATCATCAAAGGTGTGTAGTCTATTCTAGAACTCAACTCTAGCTTGAGATTGGAAGTCATAAGCATGTATAGGTTTTTTTGCCGATGGCATACATTTAATATTGTTTTTAATCAAAGTATGGGTAGAGTCAAGCCTTTTTTAAAAATAAAATAATAATAATAATAATTATTATTATTATTTACATGCACCCCTTTGATCCTACATTGTTGCTTGCCCTTTCTTTTTAAGATTTTTTTCTTTGCTATTTAGCTACAATTTAAGCTTGTACAAAAATGCTCAAACTCCCCTTGCACCGGCCTCTTTTTATACATTCAACCTTTGCAACCAACTTTGTAGAATTGAAATTTATGAAAGGGAATAAGCTTTACTTTTTATCTTTTGGTTAGTTAGGCTGGTAGGACAACCCAATAATCAATAATAGGTTTACCTACTATCATGGTTTTTTCTCTTTTTCTCTCACCTCTCTATCTTTCTTTAGGTTTTTTAAATTCTTCTTTTCTATCACATTGCCACATGGCGAGCAAGTTGTCTATACTTGAGCTATGAGGGAATAATGGATTTTTATTTTTATTTTTTACAAATACATTGGGGGCTTTTTAAATATATATGTGTATTTTAGTTGGGTAGAAAAAAAATAGTGGTAGAGTTAGGGAATGGAAAGAATTAACATGCCCACCATGGGGGCAACCATGAGGAAGAAAAGGAAAGATGGTGATGGACAAGAAGAACCTTGAGAATTTCCTTTTCTCTTCATTTTTTCCTCCCTTGAGGTAGTTACTTTTGCCATGATGCATTTGATAGTTTTGTTGCAAGGCAAAATTATTATCTCTAGTGCTAATTTCCTTTACTTTTCTTTTATTTTTTTCTTTTCTATTTTAGTAATGATGGTATTTTGTCTGGAACCTAGAAAATAATTATGTTATATATCAGAATTACCATTAGTAGAAATATTTATTTATTCCTTTTATGAAAAAGTTTTATTACTTATTTTCTGAATGCTTGTAGTATAGTTACATTAGTGTAGGTAATTCTTTCTTAGTTTTAGTACTATTCCCAACATTATCACAAGGTTTGAAGGTAATTGCCATGCCCAGTGTTGAGAGCTACTTACAAGTACCCTTTGCATTTGGCTCTTTTTATGACGCACTCAAGCTCTATAGCACCCATGAAACTTCAAATTCTAAACTCCTTGAGACTCTCAAGGTAGTGAAGCTCAGCACCTTGAAGCCCATCACCTTGAAATTTTCAATGAAATGCAGTTTTTGACACATTGAAGCTCATGAGCTTGAAGTTTTTTGGCTTCCTAAAGCTTTTGACATCTTGAAAATTTTGATGGGTTAAAAGCTCAACATGTAAAGTTCTCAATGCACACATCCCATCACATCTACCAACTTCTATCAAGAAACATCATAACTAGTTTAACATAGTTTGTTAAGTTAAATCTAAAAGGCTAGTTCATTGAACATTACCTTAAAAAAAAACTTGATTAGCATCACCCAACCTATGTTGACAAGAATACCAAGATTAATATCACCCATACTTTGGGTATGTACGACTGATGCTACCCTAAATACCATCAACAATAACTCATATAAATATTGGAATGTTGATGAGTCAATATACAAAATCCTTGAATTTCAATATACATAACATCCAAGTTCATCTCAATAATCAATTGGAGCCATAAGGTTTTCATGATGTTCTGTATTCTCTTGTTGTTTTCTTATGACAAAATAGACCAGCTCAGCTAGAGACTTTCACAGCCAATTGAACACCTAGCAACATATTTGATTCTTCTCTCATCTAGACTAGGTTTTCTTTTGCTTACTTTGATCAATTTTGCTTGGCAAGAGAGAAAGATACATGCTCTATATGTGAGAAACTTTAATATGTTCCAAGAATGTGTTTAAAGATTATTTTGGCGATGCTTTCCTTTAAGGAGGAGAGACCAAAAAAAGAAAGAAAGAGATAATAACATGACAATTTATTACATCTATACCTTGCATTTAATATATGTAAAGATTAGTGTTGTGCGTGTAAGTGTCAATAGTCATATATATGGCATGTAAATCCTGTGGAAGTGTAAATGATTTACATTTACATGTTCAAACTTTTTATATTTACACTTACATTGTTAGCGTGTATATAATTTTCTCACACTTACTTGAGGCCAATGTAAATATTTGTCAAATACACTTACACGACCCTACGTAAATGTTTTGAGACATGTAAGTATATTAAGGTTATTCATAAAGTCACCTTGTCTTTGGGCCTCCTTTCATCCTCAAACCCCTCTTTCAATGTATCCATAAAGTGAATTTTTATTATTAAATCTGGGTATGAAATGCTGAAACTTAGCATTCAATGCATAAAGTTCTACAGTAACTGTAGTAGTTGTACAGGTAGGGGCAATTAAAATATATGTAGCAGCAGTGGAGGCGCTCAGGAAAAATGAACGACAAGGTGAAATTCAGTTTATCACAGAAATTGATGGTTTTCTGAGTCCCACGCCCCCTCACCTCTTGAATGTTAATGTATTTTTTTAAAAGTTTTTTTTGGTCATATGTTTAATGTATATGACCAAACTCAGTGGATTTGCAAGATAAAACACCATACCTTCTTGCAAACCCATATTAATTAAGTGTGGGAGCATGTTTTGATGGGTTTTTATTTGCAATGGACCATATGATTGGACTATCATAAAAAAATTATGAAATCCCCCTTTCCCCCAAAAAAATTTACATTGTTTTACACTTCCAATATTTTACATGACCATATAAAATTATTTAAGTGTATTCATTTTACATTTACATTGTTTTACATACCTGTGTAAAATCATATAAATGTATTGATTTTTACACTTACATTGTTTTACATGGCTTAAAATAAATTTACATGATTTTACATTTACATGTCTCATGTTTTACACTTACACGAATGTAAATGGATGTTAGACACTTTACATAGTATGTAAGTTCCAAACCATTTACATGCACAACATTGATAAAAACTTCTTCTGATTTCTATAATGCATTTATAAAGCACCATGTAGAGTGTAAAATCTTGTTAGGCTTCTCAAAATCCAAAAGTTCTACTCTTGTGTGGGCATTCTATTTTTGTAAAGCTTGGCATTATTTCTTTCCCATAATATCTAATGGGTACTCACCAGGTATCTTAGGATTTAAAATGTAAAATAAAATGAGGCCACTCTTTACACACGACGAAACATGTAAGCAAAAAAATTATCGAAATTCAGCAACACTTGACTATTGCATTATGTGTAGTACCTTGGCCATTTCAACACATGACCGTTGAATAATTAATTAATTTTGAAAAATTCATTTCAGAAAATGAAATATTCCTAAATATTCACTATTATCCTTCACAATACTTTTTGATTTTAAAGAAATAGTTTTTGAAAATTTCAACATTTCTGAAAATAATATAATTATTGTCGAAATTGGCCAAGTTACTAGGGTATTTGTAGTGTTTCAGAATTATTTTGATTCAACGGATTTGGATTGCCCATCCAAGTGGGATGGAAATTTGTTTGCATGTCATGGAACTGAACATTACCGAGTATTATGGGCACTATAATTATAAATTTTGAACTTTGAACTCGTTAATCAATAACAAGAGGGGATCCATGCAAAAAATGGTTGCCAAATTGCAACACCCAATTTAGCCATTTCAAACAAAATCATGAAAGATAAGGAAGCCTTGTAGCTTGATTTGGCAAATACAAAATGAAGTTAATGAAAAAAAAAGTAACCCAGAGAGTATAACTATGTCTAACCTTAGTGTTCATATTAAGCCCCAAAAATGTTAAATTTGGACTCAAAGACCCTTACTTGGTCTAAGCATGGGACATTTATAATATTTTTAAAAGCAATTTAAATGGATTTTGGGGGTTTTACCATGGTATTGCTGTCTTGGGTGCTGGTTCACCCGAGGCATAGTCAAACATCTTTAATTCATGGGTAATTTGACATGCATGTTTAGATACATCCGGATGGTTTATACATAACTCACCATCATGGTTAGCTATGGGACGGGACACAAAAATGAAAAAGAGTTTCCTGTTCACACATCATCCATCTTGCATGGTTTGCTGGTGGGATGGTAGTTGATTAGGGTTTAGGGTTTAGGGTGATGGGGGACTAATGGGGTTTATGCCACTTTATGGCCCAGTAGCTGGGGTACAAAACAACCCCTTTCTTTACGAACAAGCATTGACATTAGTCCTTTCTTTTCTTCCCCAATACTCATATGTCTGGACGCACGGATTCAGGGGAGGCTTCATTTCTCATCGCGACGTCCTTTACTATATGTAATAGGGCTTTATTATTTTGTCAACCAGGCATGCACCCTCTGTGGCCTTGCCATTTACATTAAAAAGTATGTTAAGGCAAAAGAAGAATTATGAAAACTCAAATATTTCACCATGCAAAAATATAATCTTCAAAAAAAAAAAAAATCCTCTAAAAAAGAAACCAAAATCCTTCAAGATATTATAATAACTCTATAATAACTAATCTCAAGTTTCGACACAAGCCAAAATATCATCTTTCCAAAGAAATCCTCATATAAAAATAGACCTATTATTATTTACCTAGTAGGGGCCAAAATCCATTAAGCTACTATACTCTATAATGAATCTAAATACAATATCCTTGCCTTGGTAGGCAAGGCCAATAAAGCATTTGGTACTACTTTCTTGTCATCTACACAACAAGTCCACCATCACCATATACCTTGTTATACACGTATCATGTACCATGAGTGCTTAATGTGTAGGGTAAAAGCCCGAGGCCATGGGCTTTGCCAAGTGTAAAGACCTCCTCCAATTTCTCTTATTAGAAAAGGAAGAAAGTGTGGGCTGTTACAAAAAAAAAGAGCTCCTTTGAGCAAACACCCACCAAAGTGTGCATATTCCATTGTATGAAATGACCCCCAAACATTTGACAACAAAAATATGCTGGGTAAAATGCCCTCCAATTACACCCAAAAAATTGGAGTAGGGCTTCATTTACATCACACAAAAGAGCACCATCATCTTTTGACTCATGGAGTCACCAACTAAGTTATGGAAATTCAAATTGGGTGTTCATAAAATTTGAGGATCTGAGCTTCTGAAGTAGTTGCACTCATCACAGTTAACAAGGATCAGCATGATTACAAGTATGTAATCTGCAGATCAAGTGACCTAACACCACTAGTGAAGCATCCATAGGAGTACCCAATATATGACACTAGTGTGCATGGATGACAACTTAGTTACTGATGTTTTCACCTTGGTAATGTATCATGTTAACCCTCTTATTTCCACCTCATAATAGTACCCAGGTAATTATTAGTGTTGGTGGGCATCTATCTATGAAGCAAGGTAGTTTGTTTTGTTTTGTCATGCTGAGATCTCTCTAACCATCATGGCACTTCATGCCACACTCTTGGGTATCTTCCGAAAGCTCTTGTTGATGAGTAAGGGTGCATTTACTTGGTTTGAGACTAGTAGGGTGTGGAAGCTATTGATTATTGAATCATTTTCTCAATGAAAATTAAATAAAATCAAAATTGGAATTTGGGGGCGTTCTTGGTGTTGTTGGAAATTGCTTGGTGAGTCAGATTTAATAACATTTATTTCACAATTTTCACAGCTAAGATGTGAAAGATATATATATTTTTTAGTGGATTTTGTTTGTTGGCAATTCAAATAAATTGCAAAAATTGGGTTTTGAAGGAATAATCAGTTGAGCCCTCAATGGGTTCACACTTGGGCCAACTACACATGCTACACTAATATATATGATTTTAGACATACCTTTCATGTAAGTTTTAGTAACAAACTTATTTACACTCTTTGTGTGTGTAAATGTGAAATTTCTCAACCACGTGCGTGTAGATGGGATGTGTAAATGTAAGTTCAAATCATGTCAATTCATTTTAAGCTATGTAAAATCATGTAAGTGTAAATGATTTACATTTACCAAGCGAGTGAATCTTTGACAACCTCCATTCTATTGATGACCTTAAAAAAAAAAATTAAATCAAAGAACTAACTTGTAATGATCTACCTCTTTTTATTCTCTTTCCCATGATGCCTATTGGGCTTCACATGCAGAAAAATCAAATTTCTCCCTTGGCTTTGTCTCAAACAAGTGCTTATTGCAAGAACATCCCATTCCTTAGTGTTACCCTACTACTCTCTTTTTTCACAATCTATCATTTTGCCCCCTATAAAAATGCCCTACACAAAAAAAATAAAACAACCAATAGGAAGCAACCATCCTAGTCAATTGACAAAGCAAAAAAACAAAGAAAAACCAAGAAATCAATAAAATAAGGAGGTGGGTAAGAAAAGTTTTAACAAACTAAGAAGGGTGGAAAACAAGAGAGTTGAGAGGGAAAAAAAAATGCGATCAAATATGTGTGGATTGCTAATAAATAATGAGGTGTGAAAGGTGAGGGTTGGAGTTCTTTTTTCTTTTCTAAAATCTAGTTTGTTTACACTTACCCTACCAAATATCTTTACAAGGGACTCTGAGTGTAGATGAAAAAAATTGACAAAATATGAATAAATAATTTACACTTACACAATTTTACATGACAATTATATGCATATTTACACTTACTCTCCCAACACTAGGAACTACCTATATAAAGGTGCATTCACACCTAATGTTAAGTTAGTGCTAAGTGAAAATCTAGGTAGCACCTTAAGTGGCACCCAATGTTAAATGGATGATTATTTAATATTAAGTGAATGTTAACTTAACATAAAATCTTCATGGTAAATAGGTTTAAGTTCTAAATGACTAGCTTGGTGTTAGGGGACTTAATACGAGAGTCCTTAAACACCAAGTGTGAATGCACCTTAAGTCAGTAGACAAAATAAATGGTTACTATATATGTAGGTAAGAACCTAAAGCACTTGGTGGGTACTAGGTAAGTAGACACTAGATACATGTGGATGGTTAGTACATAGCTAACGATCACTTGGTTAGTTGTGGGACATGAATGTGTCAAAGAAATGTTTCCTGTCCACATACCATCCATCCATCATCCTGCATCGTATGTTGGTGAGTGCTGGTACGCTCTGGCCATAGCTCGCCATGGACCATTTAGTAACGAAAGCCTTCTTGCCTTCTTGCACGAAAGTTCAAATGACCAACAACTAAATCTCTTTTACACTATGCCAAGGAATTTTTCAAGGAATTTCAACGGCCTTTGTAAAATCATGGCCTTTTTAGGTCAACCCTTTTTTTTTTGCTATCTTGCTCAAGAACAATAGCACCACGTGGTCGGCAAGAGGGTGCTCAAGGCTCTTTCTTATACACACAATGTTATATTATCTTTCCAGGAGTAGTGCGTCATGCACCAATTACATCGATTACGTGATCCAACACCCACCAGTGCACTATCCATTGAACACACATTTATGACTCAGTTGTGGATGAGCTCATCCACAACTTGAGTTACCGAGGTTTCCCCCTTTGCTAACCTAGACTCTAACCTTGCCAACCCCTCCTACTCTCCCCTCCCACCCCCCTCTCAAAGTACTAAGGTAAGTTAGTACCTATGAAAGTGAGCAAGTTTCATAGGGAAGAAGGTAGGAGATGCAAGTATGTTTCTATGTAAGTAGGTAAAGGCATGTAGATGGATAGTGCATAGCTAACCACACCATGGGTTAGCTATAGGTCATGAATACTCCGGAAAAAAAGTGTTTCCTTTCCACCCTGCATGGTGCACTTTTGGGTGTTGCTGGTTCACCCTGGCTGGATTGAACACCACATGGGTGTTGCCAAGCTTTACACACACGGAAGTGTGTGTAAAGCCAATAACTAGTGCATGTATGGATTGGATATACAACTCTACATGAACAAATCACATGGATGCTGATCCACTAACTGTTCACCAAGACACTTGTTGTTGTGTTGTGTGTGCATGTATGTGTGTGTGTGTGTGTGAGAGAGAGAGAGAGAGAGAGAGAGCTGGGTCTTGATACATATCCATAGTTTGTGGAGCTTGGGTAAAGCATGGATGAAAGTTGAGTTGCTTTTTTTTATTGCCCCAAGCTAATGGACACGCATGTGTAGATTTTGGGTGTACCCATCCAATTGATGGGTTGTTTTGAAATCTACCCATCTATTTGTTGGGTTTCTTCTCAAAATATGAATGTTGGGTAACTGATTTAATCATGCCTCTATGTCATTTTATTTTTTGGATTGTCACTTGCCTTTTTGTATCACGAGGTTTCATATCACTATGTGGCTAAAGCTTCAATTTGGGCTCTTTATGGCTAAAGCTTCAATTTGGGTCCCTGGAGAAAGTGCTCTATTTTTCACATGTTGAATTATATCAGGGGAAAAACTGATCTCTGAACACTTATCTACTTAGCTCTTTGAGACAAAGGCCCCTGGCTATACTTAAAACTCTTGAGACAAAAGCTTTGCCTAATGTCAAACAATTTAGTTTTTGACACCAGAAGTGTTAAAAGATAATCTAGATGCGCACCTGTATTGACAAGTAGTGCAATCCTTCAGTGTCAATTCAATTGAAACAAGCTGCTCATTGCATCGCAGCTCTGCCCTCTATTGCAATCTCAAACAAGCCGCTCATTGCATCACAGCTCTGCCCTCTATTGCAATCTCAAACAAGCAATAGTTAAAATAGGAAATGTTTCAAGAAATTCCCAATATGAACCTGCTGAACATTCCTCCAAAAAATGTGGGACCAAATGAAAACAGCTATCTTTTGGTAAATCTCCAACAGAACTTGTGCTTTTTTGTAAGCTCTATACTTCTTAGCTTAGAAATCCAATTCTGTATCAAAAGTGTCTCTATTAGATACTCTCTTTTCAAGAACCAACACATATTTGCTCTTGTGACATATCAAGTATCTAAGAATATGGCTTTAATGGTGGGATCTTAGTAGCTCTATCTAGGTCTAAATCCATAGGGATTGGGTTCAAAGCAAAGCTTCTCCAGCAGTTTCTTATGCAACTGTAGAGAGATCTCCAAAATAACACTTCAAAGATAATGTTATGTCAGCTCCACACAACAGAAACAAAAACATGACAAGAATTGATCATAAGTCATATACTAGTGTTGGGCAAACATATACTTATTATGGTAGTAGTCTAGATGTCTCCAAAAAATAATAATACCAGAATGGCATTGTTATTAGACAAAATCTCAATGTCATATAACAATGTGGTACGAGTTTAACTAAATTTATACATTCTAATATGAGTGTGAATGTAAATTGTGAAGAGACCAATACCAACAATGAATATCAGTATTAGGTGAAAAACCCATTATATCTTTAAATAACTCAATTCAATTTCAAATCAATTACAAGAAATAGTCATTTCAAACTATAGAAAATCATACTACTAACTTTTGAACACACATCATCACCACTTGAGTGATGCAAAACACTCGACAATCTAACACATACCACACACAACACCAAAATCATGATCCCTACTACCTAACGCTGAATTCCCATCTGCTATCTAAAGAAAAAAATCCAATTGGCAATGAGTAGGTATCAGAAGTAGTCTATCATATCCGGCTATCTGTTGGTCTGGTTGAGAATACTACTCATTGAACTCCCATACCTGATTGGGTACATATCATCTCCCCTTCAACTCTCATACCTGCTACTCCAATTATTGACCCTAATTGTTGGATACCAGACGGGCCTGAAGCTGTAAACAGACATTCAAGCAAGATCTTGTTACTTTAGCAAAATATGAAAAGGTACTAATACTGATGGAGATTACCACATAGTTGCCTCTGTCTTCAAGGGAGAGACCATGGAACAATGCAATTTTTATTTGGAACCACATTTGAGGAATGTTCCTTCCCCAGGTGTTATTGTAAACTCTGATTTCATTTTACAGGAACTCATGAAACAATTTCCTATTTTAACTCTTGTAGCTGGTTCAGACTTGCTATCAAAAGGGCGACAGTCATGTCATGATGAGCTCAATTGTTATTCTAGTAGAGAGTCTGGAGAACTAAAGGTCAAGATTCAAACCTACCTTCATTTCCCAAGCACCCAATCTATACACCTGCCTGAGTTAGGTTCACATATTTATCCGTCCCATGTCTAAGTTCTCAAAGGTCATAAACTTGTAACCGCTCCTTTTCCCACTTTAAACCTCTATGGAAGTTCCTTGCAAACCTGGGAGCTGAGAAACACCTCTCCTCAGAGTGTTTACTAGTTCTGAAGGACAGACAGCTCTCCTGAAAACCAACTGCCTGCCCCAATGCAAAACTTGCTCCTCATCAAGAACATTTGAGAAAGAATGAGTGGTTATCTGGATCTCTGTCTAAATCAGACCTCCCTGTGCTTGTCACTGGTTAGACTTCAAATCCAACTCTCCCAACATCAAGAAAACTGCTAGTCTAGTTTAATTGAATAACCTCATCTAGTCAAATCTGAAGCTATTAAATTGACAACTAACTAGTAATATTGTTCCCCTCAAGGAGCAATTTCATAATGCTCCAGATTGTCTAGCACTGCTAGAAGAAATTTGTGCACCCATTATGGGTGTTTTTCTGGTAGGTTTCCTCAAAAGCATGATATGAACAGTTATATCTCATATGTATCCAACCTCATCAGGGGAATCGGAAAACAAAGTGAAAGAAGTGATCCAACATGCCCAACACATATGGGTGATACATTAGTCATTTAGTCGAGGGCACCTTTTGCCTATGATTGAGTAGGTGCGTCCTCCACTTTAAAGAATGTATATGAAAGGATCAAGGAGTTGATGTTGTCCATCTTAGGGTCTGTAGCAAATTCAGGATCAATGTAGAAAAATACCTGCAAGAAGGATAGTGAACATTAAGTTAAAACAAGCATTATGACTCTAGATGCCTCACTCCACATTTTCAACCTCAAGACAGGTTTTATTTAGCTTACTGGCATATCGATTTTTTCACCAGGAAGAAGCCGTTGCTCCTCAAAACAAAAGCATTGGATCTTGTTGAAGTAAATCCCTGCCTGCAATCACCGAACACATTTCTTATGCATCCTGAAAATCAAATGATAAAAATGAGTGGAACAACAGGCTTTGTGCTATCCCTCTATTCCTTTCAAGAGGCTGGCAATAAAAAATCTGTGGCTAACCTTCATTGGTGTCACATTGTAAGTGGAAACACCTGTGATTGGTGTTTCACTTTTGTTCTCTGCTGTGTAAAAAGCCAGGGTACTCTGCCCAGGTCTTACACGTACCTGACCCACAGACCACATCTGGTGTAAATGTTGATACCACTGAAAACCCCACCCAACCAAAGATACTGAAGCAACATAATGGAATCTTCTTAAATGGATTGTCCCCAACAAGTTGAACCTTGCCTCCCTTGCACACTTTAAGTTTCACAGTTCTTGCTCCAGACAGGGCATTCCAACTCTTAATGACCAATGAATGTTTCAATTTCCAGGCAGCTTTGAGACACACATAGAAAACTCACCTCACGTTGGGAAGGGGTGAATTTCCAGGGCATTCCATCTGCAACATCAGCATTAAATTGCACCACCAATTCTCTGCAACAGCATACAACATGTGGCAAAAGATGTCCAGTCTTGAGAACAGGAACATGAATCACCTTGTGAGCTTCCACCAAAAAGCATTCATGACTGTCCATTCTACCACACACAGTATTGTAATATATAGTTTCCTGAACACAGAGAGAAGCATGAAGGTCCAGAAACATACCGAACACCTGCAGATTCTTCAGCCTTGTGGCGAGCAATTTTCTCCTCCACCGTCTGCATGAGGCAATCTTGTCACATCACATCACAATCGATCTTACATTCAGATTATGGCTGGACCTGAATTTCTCCCCTTTACAATATTCCAAGTCCGAATTGAAATTCCAGGTTGTGCAGTCAGGGTTTATGGTTCAGGACCTCCTGTTTTGGTTACCAAACAAGAGCATGATGTAGACAAGACAAGAGACTACTGCAAGATCAGAAATATGCAGAATATTAATTTGGGGAATGACTGGACAATTCATCAATCACACAATGTGTCATTTAAAAAATTGGTTAAACCCTACCAGAACTGCTCTACCATCACATCAATCAACTACTGCAGGGATGTCAGTACAAAACTGCTGATCCAAGTGTCAAGATCCATCCAATACTTGGAGAACACATGGTTTTTGATTTGTGCAAACTGATGAAGACTATTCTCAAGCACTAAATGCTGAAGTCTAGAGTAACACTGAGGCCAAGACAGATTTGCATTGCTCAAAGGATATACTTGTTTGACTCTGTGTTGCAAAAGACATTCTCCAAATCATACACTGCAGTACAGCAGTCAAAGAAGCAAAAATCTGCAACTATAATTTTTGAGTAAGAGTCTCCTGAGCTGTAACATAATCAACATAGAGAGCATGCTTCTGACTTTCAATACCATGCACATAAGAATTGAAGCTAAGTGTGAACTGATGACTGACGCAGTTGAAATAACTGAAAGACTCTGAGACAGTCTACATATGAGATATAAAGTGGCATTTCTCCTCTAGAGTATAAGAAAGTGCACACCTCACGTCTCTGAATAGTGCCTCCATAACCAGTAGCTTGACAAAATTTGCGATACAGAGGAACTGCAGCATAGGTAATCCCCACCATAGCTGCAACCATGGCAACCAAATACATGAGCATTGCTTGTGATTTGTTCTCCCCTAGCCTCCGAATCTCCATAGCCAGCTTTGCACCCCTGGATACTTCTGCTTTTCCTGCCTCAGTCACAACCCTTGCTTGTGTCCTGAGGGTTGCCCGTCCCACTTTCATACTGATTGTCCCCACAATTATACCATCTGCAACTGACCTCCTGGTGCGAAGTGCCAGGGGTAATTCTATGCTCATTCCCTGCCGGCTGATCAACCTCCACATATGGGGTTCAGTGTGAAATCTTCTTGTTGGAGTAAAGAGCACATTTCCATCCTGAGTTCTTGGTAAAGAAAAGGAACCAAAATAATGCCCTGCAGCTCCCCAAATCTGCTTGTTCAGCCTGCCAAGACAAAAACCATCTTCAAGAAAGTTCCCTCCAGTTTGTAGCATAATTTAGGCTCAGAATTTATTTTGATTACAAACTCCATAAGTGAAGATTCTTGCCATCAGCTATGAAGTCATGACACTTAGGGTTTGAAGCTGATTGTGACAACCAATTCTAAGACAAGATCAATTGTTAAATCCTGAGAATGCTTGGGATGCACACATCACAGTCACTGGTCTTTACATGATCAAAGCAACAAAATGGAGCAGCTGGATGAAGAGAGCGTTACTGTTAAGTGAAAAGCAACTTTCTGAACGTTTGCAAAGACAACAGGCATTAAACCATCTCAGTCTTTCTCTCCCTGAGGGTTCATTGTATGATACTTTAGCTAAGGAAAGGGCAATGAGAGCTCACTGCACATCAGACGATGAAACAGTTCTTGAATGTGCTGCATGTCTACAATATCCTCCTGTTGGGTGAAAAGAGTGTGCAAGCATTGAAAGTCGCCATGCGTCTTGAACCCTTCTCGCACTCTCCAATCTTAGCTGCAGCCAGCAGAAAAAGCTTAAGAGAAAATCGATTAACATCTCTTCCGTCCAAACTTCCCGATCTGGAGCCCCTTCTTCTTCCACTCCCGGATTTGAAAACCCTGGCTACAGCTCCATGAACCTCAAAACACAGCCAAAGAAAAACCTGCCGAGACTTGTGCAGGATGCAGCTGTGCAGAAACACCGAAGTTGATTTTTTTTTTGGCATAAAACGTGAAGAGAAAACTCATCTTTTCATCACAGCCTGTTCCTGAGAGTTCGTACCTTCAATATAATGTCCAAAATTGGACACAGGAGTATCTGAGGACATACCTTCATGCTGCGCTCCCCTCCTCCACCGAAATATCGAAGCAGACCTAACAACAAAAAACCTTCTTCGAGTAGATACTAAAAATCCGAGAAAAAAGAAGAAAAAAAGAGATCTGGTTCCGTTGCCCAAGATCTTCTCAAACGCGTTTCACGGCCGTGAACAATTGTGTTTTACAATCGCTACATCCCCACGTCGCGCGAGCATCTGCATCGCTGCAAACTGCGTGCGCCATCGCCAAGGGCTGGAGGCAGCCAGACGACGAAAGACGACAGACGACGAACGGACTGATTCGTTCGTCGAAGACGGCTCTTGCGTTCGTTCCTTGGATGAATTAATATTCAACTTGCATCCAAAACGGCTCTGTTGCCTTTCCAATGAAATGATTCTTTAGTCGAACATGACTCTTGTGTTCGTTCTTTTGATGAGTGAATACCTAGTGAACGTGCATCAACATCAGTATGTTGAATATTTATCATCCTTTATGTATGTCATTTAAAATGGCAGAGCCATTAGAGTTATCATCTGTAAAGTAATGAAAACACACCACCAGGACCCTGAGTTTGGTCGTACAAGGTTTTTTAAAAACCTGAAAAATAATAGATTTAGTTAGCATTGAGTGGGAGCGGAAACTCAGAAAACCATCACTTTTGGTGGTAAACTGAGTTTCATCCTGTCTTTCTTTTTCTTGAGCACCTCCACTGCTGCTGCATATATTTTCATTGCTCCTATCTATACAACTATTATAATTAGTCTCGAACCTTGTGCATTAAATTCTGAGCTTCAGAATTTCATACTGAGATTTAATAAAATTTCATTACTTTGCAGATACCACTGAAAGAGGGGATGGGGGGGGGGGGGGGGGGGGGGTGGAGAGGGCGAAAAAAAAGGGGGGAGATGGGAGTGCTTCGAGAAAACCCTCTTTTTATTAGGGAGGCTCGTTTTATAAATTTTATCACACCCAAAAAA